>Ga0116125_1000035_pt1 | contig 43853 bp, 32 predicted proteins | sample June2015DPH_16_1_2_FD_89729 | JGI IMG/M metagenome (GOLD analysis project Ga0116125, IMG submission 89729) | Peatland microbial communities from SPRUCE experiment site at the Marcell Experimental Forest, Minnesota, USA - June2015DPH_16_10 | ecosystem: Environmental > Terrestrial > Soil >...
CCGCGTCGTGTCGAGCCCACCTGCGACGCTGAGCTCCGCCGGGCCTCGTCCGGCGGGATCGTAACGTTGCACCAGTCTTGCCCTGCCGTCCATCGTGCCCTCCGAGAAAGGGAGCCCTTTCACACGCAGCCCCCCTTGCTCTTGCAGATGCTCGCGCGCCTCGGGTCATGCACAGTATTTTCGTTTGCGCCGCCCGAGCGACGTACGACGAAGATCCCCCTTGCGAACGGCGGCCTCGTAGGCGCTTCGCGGAGGCGTGCGACCCCTATCCAACGGTCTGGCGATGCGATCTTGCGGGATCGATGGCCGAGCGATGCAGACCAGCCTCACTCGAACAGGGCGGCCTCAGACGAGGCGTTAGTGTACGTGGGCGACGCCACGATAGACCTTACCGTAGGTCGGCCCGACGATGACTCGAAACGACTCGTTCGCCGGCACGTCCGCGGTCGTGGCATCGATCCGGTCGATGATCTCGACAACTTTGTTCGGATCGGCTCCGTTGTCGCCCGAAGTGCTCGACGTTGACGTCGTGGCCCACAGCGTCACGCGGTCCCCTTCGACGATGCCGGTCAGGTTACGTAGACCGATCGTCGTCACATCGGGCCACGGTCCGTCCGCGCCGTCCAAGTTGCTGTCCACCGTGCCGATGAGGCCCGCGGTCAGCACGTAGTCGAGCTGCCACACGCCGTCGAGCAGGCTCCACTTCTCGAGACCCGCATGGCTCGCCGCGTCGAGGGCACTTCCAGTGCCCTCATCGGTCACATACAGCGTCGTGGGGTTGGCGAAGAACACGGCGAAGGGCGTGAAGTTGCCGCCGGTCGTCTTAGCGGAATCGGTCGGGAAACCGGGCACGACGCTGATCGGCGTCGAAACCGCATCGGCCACCGTGGGCAGCCTGCTGACGGTATAGACGGTATCGATGCCGTTGCTGCCGCTGCCTTTGGTGAAGTACAACGCGCCGCCGTACTCCGTCACGCCGCGAAAATTGTTGTCTTTGCCGGGCTTGTCGGCCTTGGCGCCGAACGTGAGCTGCCTGAGAGGGTCGACTTCCGCCGAGTTGTCGGCAGGAATCGCGACCTTCGACGAACGCCCGTCGATGGGCGTCACGACCTCGAGGCCCGTCGTCTCCGTGACGTCGGGGTTGGTGCCGTTGGGGCCGAAGGTCGCGGCGTTGCCGTTGTTGGCGTTGCCGACCGCATAGTAGAGGCCATTGGATCCCAGGAGCGCCGCCCGGCCGTTGTTGCCTCCGTAATCGCTCGTGGGCGTATAGCGAAGGTGTCCTTGCTCGTTCACGGACACGATCGTGCGGGCGAAGGCGTAGTTCGAACCGAACGCAAACGTCACGGGGTTGGTCGGGTCCTGCCCCGCGACCGCGTCGGAGTTCGACACGTCGATCGCTCCGACTCCGGCGCCGGCGTACGCGACGAACACGAGATGCGCACCCTGCACGTCTTTGGCGACGTGCAGGCCGAGCTCCGACTTGGAGGAGAAGCTCGTCGCCACTTCATCGGGCGGCACCGCCAACCGGTGCAACACGCGACCGCTGTGCGGCTCGACTTCCACCAACTCGATCGCGGACGTCACGCCGAAGCTGCCGTCGACCGCCGCGTTGTTCCACACGTGCACGTAGTCGTTGCCGGCTGTCGCAGGGGTTGTCGCCGTCGCCGTGTTGGGAAGCGGCGTACCGACGGTCAGCGACCCGACCGCGCCCTGGGAGCTATCGTACGTGCTGGTGCTGATGACCAGCGCGCCGGGATGCAGGAACGGCCGTTCGGCGCGCGCGACGGCGCTCGACGTGCACAACGCGAAGATTCCACAGCCAGAGAGAAGGGCTTGCTTACCCGCTCGGCAAACGACCGTGCGCATGGCTACCTCGGTTCGATGGGAGACGTGAACGTGGAATAGGCCGACGAGGACATGGGTCCACGAGGACCTGCGGGCAGCGAGCCTGACCCCGACACGTTCGTTTGCGGGGCCGAATGCGTTGCATTTCGGTGAAGATCGGGCGCAGCCCTCGGATCGCTGCGTGGGCGATCCGTCGAAGCAGGAGAAGGGTCGATCGCGCACGGGGCCTCGGTTCGAGCGGCCGCTCGCGGACTTCACCCCCTTCTACGCGTCGTGTCAGGCAGAAGGCCGCAGGCGGTCCTTCCGCATACATCGCTGCCGAGTCTCGCGTGGGCTTGGCGGGGACAAGGTGGGCTGCACCTTCGGTGGTTCGGGTCGGAAATTGCAGTAGCAGGGACGAATGAATCGGAGACCCCTGGTGGGTTCCATCGTCGTCGTCGGCACGGGGCTCGTGGCGGCGATCGCGTTTTGCACTTCGGCGGAGCCTTGCGGGTGCGTCTTGTTCACGGTTCCCATCGCACTTTGCGCGTTGCAACCGTCGCGGGGACTGCTCTGGGGTACCGCGGCCGCCAGCGCCCTCTCGACCGTTGCTGCCGAGCTTTGGGGCGTCAGCCGGCCGGCGCTTTTGCACCCGTGGGTGGCGTTCGCAGACCGCGGCATGCTCATTGCGAGCTTCTTGATTCTCACAACCTTCATCCACCTCTGGATGCACAGACGTCAAGCGCCGGTGTCGGGGGCCATGGACCTGGTGGGCGAAAGCCGTCGATCGGTAGCCGAGAGTACGCCGGTCGAAGTCCCGACCCACACGTCGCACGACGACCTCAAGGACGGCAGCGTGTTTCCGATCGAGATCCTGCTAAGCCCGTCGCAGGGCGCCGAGGGCATGGGGGTCACGGCTGCGATGCGCACCGTCAGCGAGCGCAAGGACGCCGAAAACCGGCTGGCGCAAACGGAAAGCGCGTGCCAACTCGGAGAGCAAGCGCTCCGAGAAAGCGAAGAACGACTTCGCATGCTCGTCGATGAGGTCCAGGATCACGCGATCTTCATGATCGATCCGGACGGGCTTGTCGTCAGCTGGAATGCCGGCGCCGCGCGAATCAAAGGTTACCAAGCCGACGAGATCATCGGTCAGAGCTTCTCCCGCTTCTTTCCTCGGGAAGACATCGAGCGCGGGCGGCCGGAGGAGGTCCTCCAGAGGGCTGCCACGACCGGTCGGCACGAGGAGAGGCGGATGCGCGTGCGCAAGGATGGATCGCGATTTCTGGCGAGCGTCACCCTCGTGGCGTTGCGCGATGCAGCGGGCGATTTGCGCGGGTTTTGCAAGTTCAGCCACGATCTCAGCGAGAGCAACACGGAGTGGGGGGCGAAGTACAAGGGGCTTCTGGAGGCCGCTCCTGACGCGATGGTCGTCGTGGGCCAGGACGGCCAGATCCAACTCGTCAACGCCCAGACGGAAAGGGTTTTCGGCTATGCGCGCTCCGAGCTCATCGGCCAGCCTCTCGACGTACTGATTCCCGAGCGCTTCCGCTCGAAGCACGCGACCCACCTCACCCGCTACCTTGCGCAACCCGAGGCGCGTCCGATGGGGTTCGGGGTGGAACTCTTCGGTCGGCGCAAGGACGGATCGGAACTGCCCATCGAAGTGAGCCTCAGCCCCCTGCGTACGGGCACCCGCTTGACCGTTTCGGCGGCGATCCGCGACATCAGCGTTCGCAAAGCGGCGGAAAACCTGCTGGCCCAAACGGAAGGTGCGCGCCGACTCGGGGAGCAAGCGCTCCGAGAAAGCGAAGAACGACTTCGAATGCTCATCGACGGAGTCCAAGATTACGCGATCTTCACGATCGATCCGGACGGGCTTGTCGTCAGCTGGAATGCCGGCGCCGCGCGAATCAAAGGTTATAAAGCCGACGAGATCATCGGTCAGAACTTCTCCTGCTTCTTTCCTCGGGAAGACATCGAGCGCGGACGGCCGCGGGAGGTCCTCCAGAGAACTGCCGCGACCGGTCGCCACCAGGAAGACGGGATGCGCGTACGCAAGGATGGATCGCGATTTCTGGCGAGCATCACCCTTCTGGCGTTGCGCGATGCAGCGGGGGAATTGCGCGGGTTTTCCGAGTTCAGCCACGATCTCAGCGAGAGCACGGAGAGCCGATACCGCGGCCTCTTGGAGGCCGCGCCCGACGCGATGGTGGTCGTCAACCAAGATGGACGGATCGTTCTTTTGAATCTTCAGGCCGAAAAGCAGCTCGGATACCGCCGCGACGAGCTCGTCGGCCAGCCCGTCACCACCATCATTCCCGAAGGCTTCGCCGAACGGCTGGTCGCGGATGCCACCCGAACCGCCGCCGAGGCCCTGGCCCAGCAGATCGGCACCGGCATCGAGCTGTCCGCGAGACACAAGGACGGAAGCCACTTTCCCATCGAGATCATGTTGAGCCCTCTGGAAAGCGACGACGGCATTCTCGTCACGGCGGCGATCCGCGACATCCGCGTCCGCAAGGCGGCGGAACAGCATCTCGCGCAGATGGAGGGCCGATACCGTGGCCTCTTGGAGGCCGCGCCGGATGCGATGATGCTCGTGGACCGCGGGGGCAAGATCGTCCTGGTGAACCTCCAGGCCGAACGACAGTTTGGCTACCGGCACGACGAGCTCATCGGGCAGCTCGCCAGCACACTCTTTTCTCAGGACTCGGTGCAACTCTTGCGCGCTTCCGTTCGCCGATCCGGCGACGGAGGGTTTGCGGAGCAGCCCAGCACGGGGATCGAGGTCGAGGGTCGCCGCAACGACGGACGCTTCTTTCCGATCGAAGTCACTCTGAGCGCCTTGCCAACCGACGAGGGCACCCTACTGGCCACGGCGATCCGCGACATCACCGCGCGCAAGTTGACCGAAGCGCAGCTTATGCAGACCGTGGCCGAGCTCAATCGCTCGAACGAAGAATTGGGGCAATTCGCCTACATTGCTTCTCACGATCTGCAGGAGCCCCTGCGGATGGTAGCCAGTTACACGCAGCTTCTGTCTCGACGGTACAAGGGCAAGCTCGATTCCGATGCCGACGAGTTCATCTCGTTCGCCGTCGACGGCGCGAATCGCATGCAGCAGTTGATTCAGGACCTTTTGGCCTATTCCCGAGTTGCAACGCAGGGAAAGGTTCTCGTGGAGACGTCGAGCGAGGAAGCCTTCCAGCAGGCGCTGAGAAATCTAGGCGGCGCCATCGAAGACAGCGGAGCCCTGGTGACGCACGATCCCCTGCCCACCGTCCTGGCGGACGCGGGGCAACTGATTCAACTCTTTCAGAACCTCGTGAGCAACGCCATCAAGTTCCAAAATCCGGGAGTGCCGTGCATCCACGTTTCGGCCACTCGAAATAGGGACAACGGGGGTGGCGCACGATGGCTATTTGCCGTAAAAGACAACGGGCTGGGAATCGAATCGCAGTATTTCGATCGCATATTTGGCATGTTTCAGCGGCTGCACAAACGGGAAGAATTCGAAGGCACCGGTATTGGTTTGGCCGTCTGCAAAAAAATCGTCGAACGACACGGCGGGAGCATCTCTGTCGAATCACACATGGGGCACGGTTCCACGTTCCACTTTGGGCTGGAAGAAAGCAACGGGAATGCATGAAGGCGATTGGAGCCGGAGGCAAGGCCATCGAGGTTCTCCTCGTCGAAGACAGTCCGGGGGACGTCCGGCTGACCCAGGAAGCGTTGCGGGATTCCAATCGGCTCATCCACTTGCACGTGGCGTTCGACGGCGTCGAGGCCATGGCGTTTTTGAGACGTACAGGACCCCATGGGCGCGCCCCGCGCCCTGATCTCATCTTGCTGGATCTCAACCTTCCCAGGATGGATGGCCGTGAAGTACTGGCTCTCATCAAAGGGGACGCCAGCCTGAAGACGATCCCCACCATCATTCTCACCACGTCCCAGGCCGAAGCCGACATCGTGAAAAGCTATCAACTGCAGGCCAACTGCTTTCTCAGCAAGCCCGTGCAGTTGGACGCGTTCGACAGCCTCGTCCGGAGCATCAATGATTTCTGGTTGACGAAGGCCAGGTTGCCACAGAGCCCAAGCCAGTGAGCGAAAAATCTCTCAAGACCGTTCTTTTGGTCGAAGACAACTCGGGCGACGCCCGCTTGCTCCGCGAGATCCTCAACGAGCACGGCTCGCTGCATTCGATCGAGCTTACGCACGTCGAATGCATGCGTGACGCGGAGGTCCATCTTGCAAAGCGCACGACCGACGTCATTCTGCTCGATCTCGGCTTGCCGGACGCCCAAGGACTCGGGGCCGTGCGGCGTGCGCACGCCAGCGCTCCGCGCGTCCCCCTGGTGGTGCTGACGGGGCTCGAGGACGACTCGTTGGCTCTGCAGGCCCTGCAGCAGGGCGCACAAGACTATCTCGTCAAGGGCCAGATCGAGGGACGCGGACTGCTTCGGGCGTTACGCCATGCCTTCGAGCGAAAGGTCTTGGAGGAGGCGCTCTTCGCCGAAAAGGAACGCGCCCAAGTCACGCTCAACTGCATCGGCGACGCCGTCATTTGCACCGATGTCTCGGGAAGGGTCACCTTCCTGAACGTCGTTGCGGAGCGGATGATCGGCTGTTCGTGCGAGGAAGCGGAAGGCCGGCCCATGGCCGAAGTGTGCCGCATTCTGGAGACCGCGAGTCGCGGACCCACGTTGATTCCGACGGGAACATTGCCTGGGCCCGACGAGGTCCGGCCCGCTTCGAGCTGTTGCCTCATCCGGCGTGACGGATCCAACCTTCCGGTCGAAGACTCCATCGCTTCGATTCGCAACCGGGAAGGGCAGTCCGTCGGGACGGTCGTCGTTCTTCGTGACGTGAGTGCGGCCCGCGCGATGTCGTTGCAGATGACCCATTCGGCCGAGCACGATTTTCTCACGGGGTTGCCCAATCGGACGCTCCTCAACGACCGGATCGGCCAGGCGATTGCCGTGGCGGACCGAAGCGGGGACAAACTCGCGGTGCTGTTCTTGGACCTGGACGGCTTCAAGCACATCAACGATTCGCTGGGCCATCTGGTCGGCGACAAAGTGATTCAATCCGTCGCCAAACGCCTCGTGGATTGTGGACGCGGATCGGACACGGTCAGTCGCCAGGGAGGCGACGAATTCGTGGTGTTGCTTTCCGAACTTCAACACTCGGAGGACGCCGGCATCGCGGCCCGTCGAATGCTGGGAACGGTGGCCGAGCCCCATTCTATCGACCAGCACGACCTTCACGTCACCACGAGTATCGGCATCGGCATCTATCCGGATGACGGTTGCGATGCCGAGACGCTCATCAAGAGCGCCGACACGGCGATGTACCAGGCCAAGGAAAGCGGACGTCACGGGTATCAGTTCTTCGAGTCCGCCATGAACGATCGGGCCGTGGAGCGGCACTCGATCGAAGAGGGGCTCCGTCGCGCCTTGGAGCGGAACGAATTCGCGTTGCACTACCAGCCGAAGATCCACTTCGGCACAGGAGCGATCATCGGCGCGGAAGCCTTGCTGCGGTGGATGCATCCCACCCGAGGATGGGTCTCTCCGGCGCACTTCATTCCTATCGCGGAAGACTGCGGCGTCATTTTGGCCATCGGCAGCTGGGTCCTTCGTCAAGCGTGCACCCAAGCCCAGGCGTGGGTGGATGCCGGTCTGCCTGCAGCCACCATGGCCGTGAACATCTCCGCCAAGGAATTTCGGCAGAAAAATTTTCTGAGCGGCCTTGTCGCGATTCTCCACGAAACGCGCCTGGATCCGAGCGCGCTCGAACTGGAGCTGACGGAGAGTGTCCTCATGAAGCATGCCGAGTCCGCGGCGACCATCCTCCAATCCGTGAGAGAACGGGGAGTGCAGGTCGCGGTCGACGACTTCGGCACGGGCTACTCCAGTTTGAGCTACCTTCAAAAATTTCCGGTCGATGCCCTCAAGATCGACCAGTCTTTCGTCGGTCGAATCGCCACCGCCGGTGACGAAGCGAGCATCGTCCGGGCGGTGATCAGCATGGCCCACAGTCTCAGGCTGAGGGTCATCGCGGAGGGTGTGGAAACGGTGGAACAATTGGAATTTCTGAAGGCTCGTGAATGCGACGAAGCGCAAGGCTACTACTTCAGTCGCCCGGTGCCCCCGGAGCAGTTCGCGAGATTGCTCAGGACCGGGCTCACAGCGGCTGCTTGACTCTCGAGGCGCAGGTGTCCGGTGGGGGGCGGCACCCGCTTCGTCCAGCCGGCGAGACGGCGCCACCGGCTTCGGCGCGTCGACCCCCTCTATCGATCGCCCTCGCCATCGGCGCGCTTTGCCTCCAGCGCCTCGCGTACCTTTTGGGTCAGCGAAGCGTGCATCCGCGGCTTTTCAAGATACGGTACGCCGGAGTCAAGCACCCCGTATTGAACGATCGCATGGTGCGTGTAGCCGGACATGAAGAGCACCTTCATTTCCGGCCGAGTGGCCTTGAGGCACTCGGAAAGGTGCCGGCCGGTCATCCGCGGTAGGACCACGTCGGTCAGAAGGAGGTGAATGATCGACGGGTGCTGCTCGCCGATGAGCAGAGCCTCTCCGCCGTTTGGAGCCTCCAGAACGGCATAGCCGTTGCGGCGGAGGATGCCCCGGGCGGACACGCGCACTTGCTCGTCGTCCTCCACGAGCAAGATCGTCTCGGTGCCGTGACCCGCGTTCGGTGCGGGTGGCTCCGACTCGCGAACGCTAGCGCCTCGGACGCGCGGGAAATACACTTTGAACGTCGTCCCCTCGCCCGGTTCGCTGGTGACCCGGATGTGCCCGCCGCTTTGCTTGACGATGCCAACGACCGTCGCGAGGCCGAGTCCGGTCGCCTCGCCAGTCTCCTTCGTCGTAAAGAACGGCTCGACGATGCGCGCCTGCGTCTCCTTATCCATGCCGCTTCCGGTGTCGCTTACCGCGAGCACGACGTACGGGCCCTGCCGAATGTCGTCGTGCGCGCGCGCGCCCCGTTCATCGATCTCGACGTTCGTGGTCTCGATCGTCACGTTGCCGGGCTGCGGCATGGCGTTGCGCGCGTTGACGACGAGGTTCATGACCAGCTGCTGAATCTGACCTGGGTCCGCCTGGATGTTCGCGAGACCGCTTGCAGGGAGGACGGTCAACCCGATGCGGGCGCCGAGTAGCCTGCGGAGCATCGTCTCCATCGCTGCGATGCTTTGGTTCAAGTCCACCGGTTGGGCCACGGGCACACGCTGCCGGCTGAACGCCACGAGGCGCCTCGTGAGGGCGGCCGCTCGAAAGGCCGCCTTCTTGATTTCATCGACGTCCGCTTGGCGGGACTCACCGGGTTGGGGGCCGCCACCCATCCTCTCCGAGTAGCTCAGGATGACCGACAGGAGGCTGTCGAGATCGTGCGCGACGCCCCCCGCGAAGCGCCCGATGGCTTCCATTCTGTTCGCCTGCCGGAGCTTTGCTTCGAATCCTCTTCGCTCGGTGATATTTTCGATGATCGCGACGAAATGCTGGCACTTTCCCTCTGCGTCACGGATGACGGATACGTTGACCCTGCCCCACATCACGCTGCCGTCTCGCCGTCGATAGGGCTGTTCGTCGAACACCTGGCGCTCCACCGTCCCGGCAGCCAGCTGCTGCAAGGCGTCTGCCTCCGTTGGAGTTTTTCCCGCTCGAACCAGTTCTTGAATGCCTGACGTGAGCAACTCCTGCTGCGTGTATCCCAGTAGCTCGCACAGCCGGGGATTGATGCGCACCCATTTCCCGTCCATGGCGATGTGCACAATCCCGACTGGGGCCGCATCGAATGTCGCCTTGTACACACGCTCGCTCTCGATGCGCTCGGTGGCGCGCGAGCCCGCTTCGCCTTCGAGCCCCGGCGTGGACTTGTCGTGGTCTGCGTATTCCTTGAGGCGAAGCAGGTTTCGGACACGGACACAGAGCTCGTCGCGATTGACGGGTTTGCTGAGAAGATCCTCCGCGCCGGTCTTCAGGCCCAACATTCTGGAGTGGGGGTCCGTCATGGCGGTCAGCATGATCACCGGGATGTTCCTCGTGGCCGGGTTGCCCTTGATCGCACCCGCCACCTGGTACCCATTCATGCCGGGCATCATGGCGTCGAGCAGGATGAGGTCCGGTGGGTCCTGCGCGACCATGGCGATGGCCTGCTCGCCGCTCTCGGCGCTTCGGATGACGAGGCTTTCCGGCGCGAGCATGCCTTCCAAGAGCTGTCGATTGGGCTGCTCATCGTCCACGATCAGAATGCGCGCCGGCGGCTTGGCGAAATGGAGGGTCGGTGCTTGCCGTAGGGCTCGGTCCACGTCGAACGCTCCGGCTGTCGGCCGCCTGAGCCCGTCTACGTCTGCTGAACTCATGCCCTTCCCCCCCAACCCTTTCGCGTTCCAAAAGGCACCCATCGGGTGCGTCCGCCGAATGGCAGCGCGTATACGCTCCGAGGTGCACGCAAAATGTACGCCGCCGTCGAGATTCAGGCAGCGGTGTGGGTCAGTCGCTGAAACGCGAGTAGGAGTGTGCAAGATGCGAAGTGTCGGCGGTTTCGCCTCGGCATTTTGCCACCCCGATTGAGCCCGGTAGGGTCATCGCCCGGGCGGGCGCGGGGCAGGCGTCCGACGGCGTCTCGACGCGATGAGGACGCTCGCGCGTGCTTTCTCTCATCACGGCGCTCGCGTCATGGCTCGGCGCGAGTAGGATCGACCCCGGATCGACCGCGTCCCGGCCGGGGTCGCTCACGGCCTACGTCGTCGGCAGCGTGAATCGGAACGTCGCCCCGCTCCCAAGCGTGCTGTCGACGCCAATCCGACCCCCGTGAGCCTTGACGATGGCTTCGCAAATGTAGAGCCCCAGGCCGAGTCCGTTTCGGGACTCGGTGCCCTCCTGCCAGAAACGCTCGAACACGTGCGGTAGCGCGTGCTCGGCGATGCCGGGACCGCTGTCCTGCACGACGAATTCAACGCAGTCAACGTGCCAGATTGCGCGAAGGCTTACGGTCCCCTTGGCATGGGTGACTTTCATCGCGTTGCTGAGCAGGTTCGAGAGCACTTGCACGATCCGATCGTGATCGAACGCGATGAGCCGAGGCCGTGCCGGTGATGGTGCGTCGACCGTGAAGCTCAATTCGCGGTTCTCGAAGAGCGGGGTGTACGAGGCGCGAATCTCGGCCAAGAGCGCGCCGACGTCGTATGGCGCCGGCACGATGCGAAGAGTTCCCGCATCAATGCGCGCGCCATCGAGAAGATCAGACAAAAGGCGTGCCATCCGCGCTGTCGAGTGCTGAACGTCCATCGCCGCTTCACGCGTTTCGGCATCGACGGCGCCGTCCACGAGAAACTGCGCGTTCATCGAAATGGCGGCGAGTGGGTTCCGTAACTCGTGCGTGACCTTCGCGAGCACATCCTGGTGGCGCGTCTTCTCGATCACGGCCTGAAAAAGGGCCTGCTTCGTCTCGTCGAACGCGGCGTCGTCCGCACCGTGACGCTCCCTTGAAAGCCTTTCATCCGTTTCCCTTTGACGCTGGCGTGTCGTGGCGCTCTCGCTCTGCCGGTCGCGTTGATCGCGCGACGTGACGGCGTCATCCGAGCGTTGGCGCTCCCGATCCAGAATCGCGTCGGTGATTTCGCGTTCCCCTCGCATCGCCTCGTCCGACGCGTGCCGCTCTTGGGCAACCGAGGCGTCCGGCGCTGGAGCTGCGAAGCGCTCGCTCGCGAGAAGGCGGTCGGCGCTGTCACGGAACTTGAACAGTTGCTCGTCGACGATGAGCCGGTCGTGCTCGATGAGGTCGCTAAACTGCCGCCGAGCTCGGCTCTCCGTCGCCAGATCGACCACCGAGGTCGCGCGCTCGGCGCCAAGGCTGGAGTCGGTTCTTCGGCGCACGTCGTCGATGCTCTTGCGGATTCGATCCATGGCCATTTCCCCCCATGCGAGAGTCGTGTCACGTTCGATGATCCCTGCCAGTCGCCGAACTCGAGAGCGGTTCACACGAACGCGCACCCAACCATGGTAGCGGGGCATGCCTCCCGTGACGAGGTCCGCGAGTCTCAAGCACCAAGCGGACCTTCGGCCCCAACGGAAGAATTCAAAGCACCGGCGCCGTCCACTGCGGAGTGCTTGACGCTCATGTCTGCTATGATAGACAAGCGATGCTCGCTGTCGGTGCCCGTCTCGGACGCGCTCCGACGCGATCCGGTCGTGCGCTGCATTGCACTGCATTTGTCCCAATACCCTAAACGCGGGTCGGGGGCGTCTCCCTGGACCCAACGAACAGGAGGACGATCATGAGCGATATCCGAGACCAGGTCCTGCACGCGAACGGTTCGTACGTCTCCATCTTCGGCGAAAAGGGCAAGCTGGCGCTGCCGCCCGCCCGGCGATTCGGCATCCTCACGTGCATGGACGCTCGAATCGATCCGGCAAAGCTCGCGGGCCTGAAGGAGGGCGACGCGCATGTCGTTCGAAACGCCGGCGGTCGCGCGAGCGACGACGCCATCCGATCCATCGTCATCTCCTACAAGCTATTGGGTACGCGCGAGTGGTTCGTCATTCACCACACCAATTGCGGTATGGAGCTCTTCACCGACGAGATCATTCGCGACCTTCTCGCAGCAAGCTTGAAGACCGCGGCCTACGACGGAAAGAAGTGGAAGGACAGCGGCGAGGGCGCGGGCTCGCGCCAAGGCGACTTCATCGACTGGCTCACGATCAAGAACCAGGCCGAGAGCGTCACGACCGATGTCGAGCGGATCCGCAAGCATCCTCTCGTTCCACGCGAAATCCCCCTTTACGGCTTCGTGTATCAGGTCGAAAGCGGTCGCCTCGTCGAGGTGCCCGAAGCCACCGCGATCGGGCGTCCTTCCTGACTCGCGGGCAACGCCGTGCTTCGGCCTGCCGGGTGCGGAGGGTCGCCGAACCCTGGGTTCGGTTGGGCTGCCGACCTCCGCCCGACGCGGGCCGCGCTCCACCTCAGAATGTTTTCTGAACGTTGCCCTTGCAGCGGGAGTCTTCCGTCCGCAGCTTGCGGGTAGGCGCCGCATGTGGACGGCGCGACTCGAGCCTCGGATGAATTCGCCCAGGAAGCGAAACGGCTTGGACCGCAACGATGAAACCATGAGGGGCTGTTGGTGTCGGAGCGCGTTCACGTTGGACCGGAGGCGATCGGCACCCCTCTGCGGGGCCCCGCAGCCATCACGTCATTCCTACGTGCCAAAGCGAAGATGCGACCGTCTGCCACCGGACTCTCGAGCGCAAGCTCGCCGTCGTTGCTTGCAACGCCTCCGCTGCATGACCCTCCGAGGACCGGCGAAGAAGCCCCGAAGATTTTGGAAAATGACGTCGACCACGTGCTTGCCTCGTGGCGTCACATCGCCATAGCTTTTTGGCGCCGCGAGACGAGACCGGACGCGATCGAGCGACTGGGCCTGGCCCTGCGTGCCCTGCAAGACGCCACGGGTCACGCGCCGGGGCTCTTCATGGTGATCGGTGAAAGCGCTCCTCTGCCGTCCGCCGAGGCGCGCGCGCTGAGCGCAACGGTACTCCGCAGGTTTGCCGCTCGCGTTTTCCGTCGTGACCTTCGAGGGCGCCGGCTTCCGAGCCGCGGCGGTCCGCGCGGTCGTTGCGGGTATTTCGCTGCTTGCGAAGGTTCCGTATCCATACAAATCATTCGCCAGCATCGAAGATGCGTCGACGTGGGTCGCGATGCGCACACGGGCGGACGGCGAAGCCTCGGTGCCGGCGAAAGGCTCTCATGGTTGCTGTACACGGCGCCCAGGGGGCCCGCGCAGGCTAACCGAAGCGGCCGAACCGTTGGGCCGGCGCCCCGCCGGATCTCGCGCCGTGCCCAGTGCGAGCCCTCGCCTTGTATCTGACCTCGGCGCATGGGTGAGTTCGACGCCTTTGCCGACGAGTCGATGCTTTGCGCGGACGACGTGCGCCATCGAATGCCCGTCCCGATGGTTGATCCCCGTAGCATGCCCACACAAGCCGGTAGAACCTCGCCCCACACTTCGCGTCTCTTCTCGCTTCCCTCGCGCGACCCCGGCGTCGACCGGGCCCGGTACGCCGTCGACCTCGCGCTCCATTGCCTAGGCGGCATCGAGCCGGCAACGGAGATTCGTGACCTGGTCGCCCAGGCCGAACTGCTGAGAGACGAAATCAGCAGTTGGACCGCACACCCACCGTCTTCTGAAACGCGGGAGGCCGTTATGTGCGGCGCTCTGTCGATTCAAGTCGCCGCGCTGAGCCTTCTCGGCAAAGGCCGCTGAGCGCCGCTCGACGCCAACCAGGCCCGCAGCCGTACCGTTTCGCCGGGACACGTCGTCCGCGGCAAGAGATGGGGCAAGGCCGACGCCGACGGAACCGGGATCGGCCCGGGACGCCGGAGATCGACCTTGCCCGAGACGTCTGCCCGTTTACTGCGTTACGGCGGTGACGGGCGAACGGCCGATCTCGTGGCCGAATCGGTCTTTCGCGACGACGCGAACGAATTTCGGATCGCCCTCGAGCGGGATGGCGGTGTCAAGACCGTCCCACGTCGAGGATGCCAGCAGGCGAGGGTCGCCGGAGGCGCCGTCGCCGCTGCCGATGACGTCCCAGCGCGCGACTTCGGTCGCGCCGTTCCAGATCGCGTGCACGGTGGTCGTGCCGCCGGCCGCCTGGGCCGTGGCCGTCGGCAACGTGTCCGGCTTTCCGACCCACTCGAATCGATACGCGCGGTAGGAGTCGAAGCCCGCCGCGAGACTCGCGTCGAAGAGGAGATTGCCTTCGAAGTCGAACTCGGAGAACCGCGGGACGGCGCCCCAGCCGACGAACGTGTCGCCGTTGTCCAGAGCCTGACTGCCGCCCTGAGAGGCGGCTGACAGATGGTCGGGATGGACGAACGATCGCACGAGTGTCGCCGTCTTGGTCGCGTCGTCTCGCCGCACCCAGATGACGCGCGAGTAGGGCAGAACGGGCGTACCGTTCGATTCGTTGTCGAAGATTCGAATCGTGTCCCGATCGACAGCAGTCGGGTTGTGCTGCCAGGCGAAGGCCACGTTCGGTCCGAGCGTGAAGTCGCTCGCTTTGCCGCCGAGACGCCAGATGACATCGCCCGTGTGTCGATTGAGCTTGTAAACCGTCCACGTGTGCCGCGACGAAATCAGCAAGTTGCCGTCCTCGTCGGGGCTTACGGCGTTGATATGAAAGTAGTCGTACGGGGTCGTGGCCAAGGCAGGGACCGGTTCGTAGCTGTCGACCAGCGGCACGTGGTCGAGGCTGTGCCACTCGAACAGGACCTGTCCGCTCGCAATGTCGATTTCCTGGACGATCCCGTCGATGACCAGTCCGCTGGTCGAACCCCCGACCGACGACAGGTCACGGGTCACGGCGTCGTATACGGTGATGAGCGCCGTCCCCTCCGGCGTCAGTCTGAACTCGTGCTGGTCGGCGTCGAGCCCATGGCCAGCCGTGACCGTCGCGATGACGTTGTAGTGGTTATTGAGGATGTAATCGGTGGTCAGGCCCTGAGCGAGACCGCCGAACCCTTTGCCCTGCGACCAGGTGAGAACCGGCTCGCCCCGGTAGCTTTGAACCCGAAAGTCCGCGGCGGCCTGCCCGTTCGTGATGGGCAAAAACCATACAGGGCGGCCCTGGTCGTCGAGGATCTCAGGCCCCTCTTGACCGGCCGGTGCGGCCGGAGCCCCGGCATCCGCGCCGCTGCCGGCGGCGGGCGGGCCCGCGTCCGCGCCGCCGCTCGGTATCGCCAGCGAGGCGGTACTGATCGGCGCAATGAAGATCAGCCCATGAGCCGCTCGGGGGCTGGACTGAAGGACCGCGACCGGCGGGGGATTGATCGGGACTGGAGCCGCGGTCGGGACCGGAGCCGCGGTGGACGACGCAGCGCTCGAAGAATCCGCGCGGGCCAACACGCTGAGCAGGCCGAGCGCAACAAGCCCTGCACCGCCCACGTAGGGCATTCGAAACGACCTATGGAAAGACGTCATGACTGGGAACCTCCTCGTGGGAACGTTTCCCGAACCGCGACGCCGCAGCGTTCTTTTTGCGACGCCGTAGCTAGGAACAGTGGGGGCGGCGCCGGCGGGTCATGTCGATCCCAAGGACGAAGGCGATGCGCCGGAGTGGTGGACAGGGGCGCTGCGCGCCTTCGGCGCTTGAGAAAACTGATTGGCCGGACGCTTGAGGCCCAGGTGATCGCGCAACGTTTTTCCCTCGTACTCGGTGCGGAAAATGCCCCGCTTCTGCAGATGCGGAACGACCCGATTGATGAAGTCCTCCAGCGAGTCCGGGATGAACGACGGCTTCATGTTGAAGCCGTCGGCACCCTCGTGGACGAACCAGTCTTCGAGCTGGTCGGCGATGTCCACCGGCGTTCCCACGACGATGCGGTGTCCCTGCACGGCCGAGAAGCGCAAAATGAGCTCCCGGATGCTGAGGTTTTCGCGTTGGGCAAGCGCGATGGCCTGGCGCCAACGGCCCTTTCCGTTAACCGGCTCGGGCAGATCGGTCGGCATGGGACCGTCCAGCGGATACTTGGAAACATCGACACCGAAGAATTGCTTCGATCCCGATACGTCGACGGCGTCCCGGTACGATTCGTACTTCTCTTGCGCTTCCTGCCGCGACGAGCCGATGTGGAAGAACAAGCCGGGAGTGACCTTGAGGTCGTCGGGGTCGCGACCGTATTTGGCCAGACGTCCCTTCACGTCGCGGTAAAACGATTGCGCCTCTTCGAGCGTTTGTGCAGCCGCGTAAATCACCTCGGCGTACTGGGCCGCGAACTCGCGTCCGGCATCGGAATTGCCGGCCTGAAAGAAAACCGGGTACCCCTGGATCGGCCGTGCGATATCGAGGAGCGCGTCCACCGAAAAGTGCTTGCCGTGGTGATGAAGGGGGTGAGAGCTCTTGGGGTCGAAGAAGATGCCCGTTTCCTTGTTCGGACGATCGAACGCTCCGTCGTCCCAGCTGTCCCACAGCTTCTTCGTCACGTCGACGAACTCTCCCGCGCGCTCGTAGCGCCCGTCGTGGTCGAGGCCGTCCCGGACTCCGAAGGATTGCGCCGCTCCTTCCGAGAGCGACGAGACGATGTTCCAGCCCGATCGGCCCGCCGTGAGGTGATCGAGCGAAGCGAGGCGCCGTGCCACGTTGTACGGCTCGTTGAAATTGGTGTTGATGGTCGCCACGAGGCCGATGCGATTCGTGATTCCGGCAAGAGCGGCGACCAAGGAGGTCGGTTCGAAATGGCCGCCGTGCGGCCTGCCGCCCACGCCACGGATCTCGGCGCCGCCCTGAGCCACGAAGTCCGCGAAGAACGCGAAATCGAATTTTCCGCGCTCGAGCAGCTTGACGATGCTCGCCCACTCCTCGAATTGGGGATTGCCACCGGCGTGGACCTCCGGCCGGCGCCAGGCGTGCCCGTGGGTACCAAATTGCTGCACGAAGACCGACAGTGACAGCTGACGCTTCTTCTTCTGGCTCATGACGCTTCCTCGCGATTTCTTCCTGCAACGATCGCTCGAGCCGGTCGACTTTCGACCGGACTCGAGCGATCCCGAAAGTGAAGCCGATCAGGCGGCGCGAACGTTCTCGAGCGTGCGTGCCGCTTCTTCCAACGGGCGCCGATCGATCCAGGCGTCGAGGTCGAAGTCTCGATCGAGGACTCCGTGGACGAGCAGGAAGTCCTTTTGCTGCCGGAAGAGATCGACGCGATCGGCCGACAAATCGGGCGCAAGCGACTGATGAAAGCCGGCCCGATAGGCTTTTGCGACGCCCTCGGCCGTGGCGCCCGTCTCGCTCTGGAGGATCTCTTGCACTCCTTTCAAGTTGGTCTTGGCCCACTCCGCGGCGCGAAGCGTCTGGCGCAGGAACCGAACGAGCAAGTCGTAGTGGTGCTCCAAGAAGTATTCGTGCACCGTGACCGGGCGCGGTGTGCCGTTGTTCACCCGAAAGCGCCGCTCGGGCAGCTTGTCGAGATCGATGCCGACGACGAAGCCGTGCTTCGCCGCCCCGTCGGCCGCCGGGGCGCCCTTGACGTAGATGGCGTCGACCTCGCCCCGGGCGAGCGGCTCGAAGCTCGGCCAGAAGCTACCGTAGTTGTCGCGAGCGTTTGCATCGGGGGTCCGGTCTTGCCCAGCGCCTACTTCGACCAAGTGCACGTCCTTTAGCGTGAGACCGACGGAGGCGAGCGCGCCGTCGTAGCCATGGACGCTCATGTGCCGCGCGATGCTTCGCCCACGCCGATTCTCAGCAATATCGACCGGATTGAAAGCCGGCAGGGCGAGGCGCCGACCCTTCAATTGCTGCGGCGAACGGATGTCGGAATCGGGCCGTACGAGAATCGATTGACCCTCGTCGATCCAGGTGAGGCCGATGAGACGCGTCGGGGCGCCCTGCGCCTTGGCCGGAATCGCAAAGAGATTTCCGCCTTCGCGAATGAGCGTGGACAGCTGGTGATCGTAATGGTGATGGCGGAGCTCCTTGCCGGCGTCTTCCTGCAGGGTGCGAAGGGCAATGCCGTCATTTTTGAACTCGGCGGTCAGATAGCCGAGCTTGTAGGCGATGCCGGACGCGGTGGGCACACCGCCCCGGCCACCCCCGGCGCAGCGTGTGAACCAGATCTCATCGATTTTGGATTTGGGCGTGATGGCCATGGGTCGTTTCTCCGTTGGAGTTTGGGGCGCGCTTCGGACCGGATGATGACTTCTATTTGGACGCATGTCCATCATAAAAGACATTGGCTCACAGGTCCGCCGCGCGCCCATTCGCTCGGAGACCGCTCTCGACAGCGCGGGCGGCGCCTTCTAGTCTTTCTGCGCAGACAGCCGAGCCGGCCCCGCGCCGGCCCTCACAGCCGGAGGGCCTCTCATGGGAAACGACCGATCTCTCACTCAGGCCAGCGACTTCCATCCCGAAGTGTTGAGGCTCTTCGACCAGTACGTCCACAACGTCATCGACCGACATGCTTTTCTCGCCGGCGCGGCCCCATTCGCCGTGGGTGGGGTGACGGCGGCGAGCCTTCTCGAGGCGCTGCGCCCCCGGTTCGCCGAGGCTCAGCACGTGCCGAAGGAAGACCCGCGCCTCCACGGCGAGACCGTCGAGTTCGCGTCGCCGCAAGGCTACGGCAAAGGCCGCGGCTATCTCGTGCGGCCGGCGGCCAAGGCTTTGGCCAAGCTGCCGACGGTGCTCGTCGTGCACGAGAACCGCGGGTTGAATCCTCACATCGAGGACGTCGCCCGGCGGCTTGCGCTCGAACATTTCGTTGCCTTCGCACCCGATGCCCTTTTCCCATTGGGGGGGTATCCCGGCGACGAAGACAGGGCGCGGGAAATGTTCTCGAAGCTCGACCCCTCCAAGACGCGGGAAGACTTCGTCGCTGCGGCGGGCTTCTCGCGGAGCCGGCCCGAGAGCAACGGCAAGCTCGGCGTCGTGGGCTTCTGCTATGGCGGCGGCATCGCCAACTTTCTTGCGACGCGGCTGCCGGACCTCGATGCCGCAGTGCCGTTTTACGGCAGCGCCCCGCCCTCGGACAAGGTCGCCGCCATTCGGGCGCCGCTCCTCATCCATTTTGCCGAAAACGACGAGCGCATCAACGGCGCATGGCCGGCCTACGAGACCGCGCTCAAAGCGGCCGGCGTGAAGTACGAAGCGTTCACCTATCCGGCGACGCAACACGGATTTCACAACGACACCACGCCGCGCTACGACCCCGCGGCCGCCCAGCTCGCCTGGCAGCGTACCCTCGCCTTCTTGAACCGCACGCTGCGCGCCTAGAGCACCGAACGTGGTCGTGCCCGCTCCCGCGCCACTCACGCGGACAGCTCGCCGGTTCGGGCCCCTTCCGTCTGAATGGTGAAGAGCTTCGCATAGAGGCCGCCTGCCCGTCCTGCGAGCGCCGCGTGACGGCCCTGTTCGAGGACGCTGCCGTCCTTGATCACCAATATTTGGTCGGCATTCATCACGGTGCTCAGGCGGTGGGCAATGATGACCGAGCTTCGTCCGCGCAGTAACCGTTGGAGCCCGCGCTGCACCAGATGCTCGGACTCGGAATCCAGGGCACTCGTGGCCTCGTCCAAGATGATCATCTCCGGCTCCTTGAGGAGCGCCCGAGCGATGGCGATCCGCTGCTTCTCACCGCCGGACAGCTTGACGCCCCGCTCCCCCACCAGCGTGGCGTACTGATCCGGCAGATGCTGGATGAAGTCATCCGCGTGGGCTGCAACGGCCGCCTGACGTACCTCGTCCAACGAGGCGGCCGGCTTGGCGAACGCGATGTTTTCGGCGACGTTGTCGTTGAACAGTGCGACGTCCTGAAGGACGACCCCGAGCTTGCTGCGAACGGAGCGCTGACGGTAGCGGCGCATGTCGAGGCCGTTCACGAGCACACGGCCCTCGGTCGGATCGTAGAACCGCATGAGGAGCTTGACGATCGTCGTCTTTCCGCTGCCGCTCGGCCCCACGAGGGCAAGCGATTGACCCTTGCCCAGCGAGAATGACACGTCGCGCAGCGCATAGACGCTCTTGCCCGGGTAGCGAAAGCTCACGCGCTCGAACGCGATGGTGTCCAGCCTCTCGAGTTCCAGAGCGTCCGGCGCATCGGTGAGCTCGGCCTCCACGTCCAAGAGCTCGACCAGTCGCTCAGCGCTGCTCTCGACCTCACCCATCTGATTGACCTGACGCGAAATGGGGGTGATGGTGTTGATGAGGGTCTGAGTCAGGGTCAGCACGAGCAGGATGTCCCCTGCGGTGTACCGACCCGCCAATGCGCCGCGTGCCGTGACCGCCACTGCGGCGAAGACTCCCAAGGCGTTTGCGATGTTCAGTGCCAGCGCCGAACGCCACTCGGTGCGGTGTAGGGCGTCTCGCGTCACCTTCCACTGCGCCTGGGTCTTGTCGTATCGCTGCTTGACGGCGAGCTCGCCCCCAAAGCTGCGAACGGTCGCGATGTTGCCCACCATTTCGGCCAGCAGGCCGGTCATTCGTCCCGCGAGCGCCTGCCAGCCACGCCGGTGCGGCTTGGTCCAACCGACCGTCCGGTGCGAAATTACCAAGTTGAACAGCACGACGCACGTCAAAATGGCACCGATGAGCGGGACCCTGGTGAGGAGCAGTCCGATGATGAAGAGCATTTGGAGAATGCTCGCGAGCGTGCCCTCGGTCAGGGACATGAGCCACATGGTGATCTGGGTGATCGCTCCGAAGCGATCCATGATCTCACCGACCCGCATCTTCTCGAAGTAGTCGATCGACAAGCGGGTCATGTTGTCGAACACACGCTGCCGAAAGGTGCTGACGGCATCGAGCCACAGATCGTCGGCCTGACGGTCCTGCATCGCGCCCAACAGCACGACCGCCAACCGAAACGCGAAGAAGGCCGCAATCAACACAGTGATCTGGTGTGCGGCTTGCGGCCGGGAAAGCCGGTGCGACAGCAAACCCGACAGCACGTCGACGATCATCTTGTAGAGTTGTGGGGTTGCCGTGCCGATGGCTCCGAGAGCCGTTCCGACGACGAAAACGCCGATGACCCGTCCGCGATACTCGGGGATGAACCGAACCGCTCGCCAGATGTTCTTCATGCAGGCAACCTCATGGGCCCCCTCACGCGCTGGCCGCTTCGGGGCGGGCACCCGGCAGAAATCCGTCCACCTGACGGCTCCAGAGGTGCGCATACGTGCCGCCCCGCGACCGAAGATCGGCGTGCGTCCCGTCCTCGACGATGCGCCCCGCGTCGAACACGAGGATGCGATCGAGGTGCGCGATGGTCGATAGCCGGTGCGCGACGACGATGACCGTCTTTTTCGCCATCAAGTCTTCGAGGCTGCTCTGCAGGCGCTTTTCCGTCACCGAATCGAGACTCGAGGTGGCTTCGTCGAGGATGAGAATCGGGGCATTTTTCAGAATGACGCGCGCGATTGCGATGCGCTGTCTCTGCCCGCCCGACAGCTTGACGCCACGCTCGCCCACGAGCGAGTCGTAGCCGTCGCCGAGGGCTGCGATGAAATCGTGCGCATGCGCCCGGCGTGCAGCGGTCTCCACGTCCTGGACGCCCGCGCCCGGGCGCCCGTATGCGATGTTCTCCCGAAGCGTCCGGTGAAAGAGGGTGGGTTCCTGCGGGATGAGGCCGATCTGCTCGTGCAGCGAGCTCAAGCTGACGGCACGAATGTCGACTCCGTCGACCGAGATGCTTCCCTTCTGCGGGTCGTACAGCCTCAAAATAAGATTGACCAGGGTCGACTTGCCCGAGCCCGAATAGCCTACGAGGCCTACCCGCTCTCCGGGGCGAATCGTCAGGTCAAGCCGGTCGAAGACGTTCGATCCAGAACGGTAGGCGAACGTCACCCCGGCGAAGCGAATTTCGCCGCGCCGCACGACGAGCGGGGTCGCGTCGGCCCTCTCGGTCAAGTCGTGGGGGCGGACAATCGTGCGCACGCCATTTTCGATGTTGCCCACGTACTCGAAGAACTCCATGAAGCGTCGGCCGAGGTTGCGCGCTTCGGTGATGATGAGAAGCGCCATGCTCGTGCTCATCACGAAGGAGCCGAGGTCGATCCGCCCGCGACGCCACAGCGCCAACGAGAACCAAAGCGTACCGACCTTGAGCGTCAGCGCGGAGAGATGCTGAAACCAGCGAATGCGCTCAGTGTGTGCGTGCGCGACCCGGGCCGCGCCGACCTCGGATTCGAGATAGCCGTCCACGTAGCGTCGCTCGAAGAGAAGTCTCGCGAAGAGGCGCACGCTCGACACGTTGGCGACCGAGTCCACGAGCTTTCCGCTCGTGACGCTCCGTGCGGCCGCGTGCCGGCGCGCATACGGCTGGCAGCTCTTGGCGAGGACGTAGGAGACCGAAACGAAGACGACGGCCCAAACCCCGACGAACGCCGCGAGCGCGCCGTTCGCACGAGAGACGAACGTCACGGCCACCGTCAGCGTGATGGCAATGGGCCAGAAATCGAAGAGCAGGGCCCAGAGCGACTGGGTCACGCCAAGAGCGGTCTCGGAGATTCGATGGGCCAACGCGCCGGCGAACGAATCGTTGAAGTAGCTCTGAGCGTGGTGTTGCAGGTACGCGTGTAGATCGTTGGTGACCTTCTGCCGGAGCCGGGGGCTCACCGTAAACTGGCAGTTTCCGGCGACACGGCTGAAGACGACCTCGGCAACGCTCAGTGCGACAAAGGCGCCGACTATCCTCGGCAGGCCGGGAGGAGCGCCTACGCCCGACGCGACCTTTCGCGTGATGCCGCCCAGGGCGTACGGGATGGAGATGCTCACCGCCGCAGAGCCGGTCTCCAAGAGGAAGGTAGCGAGGTACCACCAGCGGAAGAACCTGACGTAACGGCAGGCAAAGCGGAACGGCGTATCGGGCAGGTCCGGCGGCGACGCACCGCGTGCGTCCGGCACGGGCTGGCCGGCGACGCCGCGGCGAGCGTCGGACGATCGCTCCAGGCCGGATTCGGTAACCGCACAGCTCATCGGCGTTCACCACCATACCACAGAAGCGCGTCTCCTTCAGAAGACTGATGCGAATCATGCCCAGCCACGGCGCCTTTGGATGCATTTATTGCAGACCTATGTCTTTTGCTACAGACTGAAGCCTCATTCGGGAGTAGAGAGGATGGGGAGTCTTCGGAGAGGGTCATGAGTCGAACCTCGTTGAACGCCAACATCCTGGCCGTCGTCGTCGGCCTCTCGGGACTTTTTTGGGCTTGTGACTCGCCGAAGAAGTCCCAAGGGATCGCGCCTGAGCCCGCGCCGAGCGACTCTCCACCGATCGTCATCCGATTCAGCGACCCAGGCAATGCGGGGGTCTTCGCGTACGCGAAGCGCGAAGGCATTCTCGCCCGAGAGCTCGCGAAGGTCGACGCGACTATCGAGTGGGTGCCGGGTGGCGGGTCGTTCAGTGCCACCGCCGATGCGATGAACTCGGGGGCCATCAACGCATCGGGCGGAGCGGTCAGTCCGATCGTCGGAGCGCTGTCGCACAAGCTGCCGTTTCGCATCTACGCGGTCTCGGATCCGGGCGGCACGCGGCGAGCCGGCATCGTGTCTCCGGCTTCGAGCTCGATCCGGACGGTCCAGGATCTGGTGGGCAAACGCGTCGCCGTCAATCTGGCCGCGCATGGCGACTACATCCTGCTAAAGGCTCTGTCGCACGCTGGCGTCCCGGCCGGATCCGTCACCCGGGTGCCGATCCAGCCCCCGGATGCCGCGGCGGCGTTCGCGAGCGGCAAGATCGACGCGTGGTCGACGTTCGGCGTGTACTTCTCCACCGCCGTCCGCAACGGGGCACACGTCGTTGCCACGGAGGACGAGATTCAGTCCGACGATGTTGGCGTGCTTTCGGCGAACGCCGCCGTCCTGGAGAAAGGCCCTCGGGCCTTCCAGGTGATCTTGAAGGTCTCGCAGGAACTCACCGAGATCGCGCACCAGAGCCCGGAAAAATTCGAAAACGTCTTCACCGAAAAGGGGCCGACCGCTCTTTCGGGCGAAGAGCTCCGGACGGCGACCGAAGAGACCCGCACGCTGCCTGCCTTTCGCATTCCGAACGCTGCCGACCGAATCCGGATTGCCAACGTGGCGAGGTTGCTGTTCGACAACCATTCGATCGATCGCGACATCTCGGTTGCCGAAATCGTCTTCGACATCGACGAGGCGGCCAAGAGAGCCTCCGCCAACTGAACGGCCCGACGGCTTCGGCGGAGAGACGACCGCGATCGCGCCCGACAGGCAGCCCATGCAGCAAAAGCCCGCTTCCCTCTTCCGCCCCTTCTCCATCGAGTCCATCGAGTCGCCCTCTCCCGCCGCTTTGTCTCCAACGGCGGAGTTTCCCGCTCCCGCGGTGGGGCGGCGGCCGGCTTCGACCGCGCCGGTCACGGCGCCAGCGCCCACCCCGCGTCTCGAACGGCCCGTGTTTCTGGGCACGAGACCCCGCTCGCGCGCCCTTTCGGTGTCGGTGCGCGCGAGCGTCCCGTCGGTGCTTCTCGTCGGCTGGTGGTACGGGACGCGATCGGGGGCCATTCCGGCCGCCGTTTTCGCCTCGCCGGGCGACGTCGTCCGTGCGCTGATGGAGATCCAAGATACCGGTCAGCTGCGCGAGTTTCTCGAGGCATCGCTGATGCGTGCAGGGCTTGGCGTCGCTTTGGGGGTCTCGGCGGGTCTGGTCTTGGGCGTCGGAGCCGGTCTTTCGGCGTTGGGAGAGGAGATCGTCGACCCGACGATGCAGATGATCCGCGCCGTCCCCTTCCTGGCGATGGTGCCGCTCTTCATCTCCTGGTTCGGAATCGATGAGACCTTCAAGGTGGCACTCATCGGAGTCGCATCGGCATTTCCGATGTATGCGTATTCCTACTTGGGAGTGCGCAACGTGGATCGCAAAGTGGTCGAAATGGCTCGATGCTTCGGACTGCGCGGGTGGGGGCTCTTGTCGCGCGTCATCTTGCCGAGCGCGCTGCCCAGTCTGCTCATGGCTCTGCGGATCTGCCTGGCGGTGAGCGTCATCGGCCTCATCGGCGCGGAGCAAGTCGGCACGACGAAGGGCATCGGCTACCTCGTTCTTCTCGCGAAGCAATACTACCGGCAGGACTACATGGTGCTGTGCATCGTGCTGTACGCCGCTCTGGGATTGGTGTTCGATCTGTTCATCCGCACGGTCGAGCGTGTCACGATGCCTTGGCGTCGCCACACGGCGGCACGATGATGCAGCCATCGCCGGAAGTGGCGTCGCACGATCGCGCCCGATCGGAAGGCGACGATCTGGCGATTCGAATTTCGGGCGTCTCGAAGCGATTCGGCGCGAAAGTGATCCTCGACCGAATCGATCTCGAGATTCGGCGCGGGCAGTTCGTGGTGCTCCTCGGTCCGAGCGGCACCGGCAAGACGACGTTGCTCCGGATCCTCGCTGGGCTCGAAGAGGCCGACCAAGGGGTCGTGCTCGTGCCCCGGGTGAGGACGATTGTGTATCAGGAGCCGCGTCTCGTTCAATCGATGCGCGTCGCCGCGAACGTGGCGATCGGGCAGCCGCGCACCCAAGCGACTCGCGACGCCGCGCTCCGCGCTCTCTCGGAGGTCGGACTTCAGGATCACGCCCGCGCGTGGCCCGCGACGCTGTCGGGCGGCGAAGCCCAGCGCGTTGCGCTGGCTCGTGCGCTCGTGCGAAGTCCCGATCTGCTGCTGCTCGACGAGCCGTTCGCCTCGCTTGATGCATTGACGCGCTTGCAGATGCAGGATCTGGTGGTCCGACTCGTCGCCGTGCACCGGCCGGCGGCATTGCTCGTGACGCACGATCCGGACGAGGCGCTCTGTCTGGCCGATCGCATCTTGATCCTCCGATCGGGCAGCTTCGCTCTCGACCTTCGGATCACCGCATCGCGCCAGCACGACCGCAACGATGCCGAGTTTCTGCGAACTCGCCGCCTGCTTCTCGAGACGCTCGGGGTCCTGCCGCCCGCCGTTGGCCGCTAGAGCGCGGAACGGCACGAAGCGTCCCCTGCTATGCGACCCGGCCGACGGCGTCCTGCTCCGACGCCACGGCCTCGCCGCTTTTGGGTGCGCCCTGGCCCCGTTCATAAGCCGCGTGAATTTCGGCGTAGAAGCCACCGCGCGCCAGAAGCTCGTCGTGCGAGCCGAGCTCACACAGCTGACCATTGCGGATGACGGCAATGCGGTCGGCGTCGCGGATCGTCGCCAACCGATGTGCAATGACGAGCGCGGTGCGGCTGGCGCACAGCTCTCGAAGCGCTTGTTGGATGCGTCGTTCGGTCTGCACGTCAATCGCGGACGTGGCCTCGTCGAGCACGAGCACGGCGGGGTCGGACAGGTAGGCCCTCACGAGGCAAACGATTTGGCGTTGTCCGTGACTGAGGTTTGCCCCAAGCGGGCCCACCTCGGTGTGGTAGCCGTTGGGCAGCCGACGCAAGAGCTCGTCGACACGCAGCTTGCGCGCGGCTTCAACGACTTCGGCGTCGGTCGCCCCGGGAGCCCCGAGCTTGAGGTTGTCGAGGACCGTGCCGCTGAAGAGGACGTTGTCCTGCAAGACCACACCGACGTGCCGGCGCAAATGGTGCTGGGCCAGATCTCGGATGTCGACCCCATCGAGCCGCACGGCGCCCTCTTGCGGCTCGTAGAACCGAGTCAGAAGCTGCATGAGCGTGCTCTTGCCGTGACCGGTGGGCCCGACGATCGCGACACGCTCTCCCGGCTGCACGCGGAGCGACAAATCTCGGATCACAGGGCCGCGTCGCTTCGCATCGTAGGCAAACGTCACACGATCGAACTCGACCTCTCCACGCACCTGTGCGATTTGGAGCGGTTCGGCGCGGTCGACAATCTCGGGCATCGTGTCGAGCAGAAGAAAAATTCGCTGGGCTACCGCCGTGCCTGCGGCGTAGCGCTCGAACAGGTCCCCGAGCTCCTGAAGGGGACCGAGAAACAGGTAAATGTAGAACAGGGCCGCGGCAAACTGACCCAACGATATGCCGCCCAACGCCATCATCCGACTTCCGACGACGACGACGATCGCCATTCCGCAGGTTGCCAAGACCCCCGTGAACGGCGGAAACCAGCTCGTTTTTACGTTGCCGCGGATGAGCGTCCACGTAAAGTCGTTCAGCAGCGTCTGGTAGCGCCCGCGATTCAGGTCTTCTCGCCCGGTCTGTTGGAGCACACGGACCCCGTTGACCGATTCGACCAGGTGCGACGTGAATCGACTGCGACGCTCCGCCACCCGGCCCCAGTTTCGGGACGCGAGCCGATGAAACAACCAGATCGCCGGGGCGAGCAGGGGCACGAGGCAAGCCACCCCCCAGAAGAGGCCGGGCGCGATCGAGTAGAGCAGCGCTCCGGACACGGCACAGCGCAGGACCGCCGAGAGCAGCTCGGGAGGGCCCTGGATGAGCAGCGGCTCGAGCGTATCCACGTCGCGATCGGCGCGCGAGACGATCCGGCCCAATTTCGTCCTGTCGAAATAGCGAATGCTGAGCGTCTGAACGTGCGCGAACACCTGGCGCCGTAGCTCGTTCAATACACGGATCGCCGCGCGGCCTGCGATGAACTGGCTGACGCCGGAAAGTGCAAATCGCGCCGCCCAGGTCAAGGCGAGAGCCAGGATCATCGCGCCCAACAAGCGAGGATCCGTCTTCCAACCCCTCGCGCCGTGCGAGAGCCCGTGGTCGATCGCTTCGCGAAGGATCCAGGGCCGGAGAAAGACCGTGACGACGATGACGCACTCGATCGCGATGACCGTCGCCACGTGGCCGCCCACCGGACGCAGCAGCGGCGTCATCCGGCGGAACATGTTGCGATCGAGAACCGTTTGCGCAAGCTCCTGCTCGATCGCCAGATCGCCGTGTGCCTTGTCGTTGGCAATCGCTTCGCGCGAACGATTGGTGGGGTCAAGCCGCGGCATCTTCGATTCCAAGGAGCTCGCGATAGTCGGGGCTCTTTCGCGACAGCTCGGCGTGCGTCCCGGCGGCGACGATGCGACCGCTGGCGAGCACGACGATGCGGTCGGCGAACATCGCCGTCGAAGGCTTGCTCGCGACGATCAGCATGGTGGTGGGAACACCGGTCGCCGTACCGAGATTTCTGACGTTGTGAAGAATCCTCTGTTCGGTGATCGCATCGAGCGCGCTCGTGGAGTCGTCCAGGATGAGGATCGAAGGCCTGGCGAGCAGCGCTCTCGCAAGCGCGATCCGCTGCCGCTGCCCGCCCGAAAGCGTCACCCCGCGATCGCCGATCACCGTGTCGAGGCCGTCCGGCAGATTGCGCAGCACATCTTCGGCCGCGGCGAGCCGCAAGGCCTCGCGCACTTCGTCGTCGGAAGCGACGGTGCGGCCCATGCGCACGTTGGCCGCGAGCGTGTCGGAGAAAAGAAAGCAATCCTGGGACGCCACGTGGACTCGGCGCCGCAGATCGTGCAGGTCGAGCGAGCGAACGTCCAAGAAGCCGCCGGCCTCGGAGCCGATGCGAACGTCGCCGGACTGTGGATCGAGAAGTCGCGGGAGCAGGGCCGCCAGGGTGCTCTTTCCGGAGCCGGTTGCCCCGACCAGCGCCAAGGTCTCGCCCGGGTACAGCGTCAGCGAGCAGGATCGCAAGACGTCCTCGCCTTGGCCACCGCCCGAGACGCGCACGTCCTGCAGCCGCGCGCCGAGCGGACCGGCAGGCAGCACGCGATCGCCGGATGCGATGGGCGTGTCGGCGTCGAGCAAGTCCATAATTCGGGCCGCCGACGACCGCGCGTCGGCGAAGACCTGGATGATGCGCCCGATGCCTTCGATGCGAAAAATGAGGGTATTCATCGCAAGCAGGGAGGCGACCAGTTCCCCGACGGTGAGCCGGCCGCGGCCGACGAGCGAGGCACCCATCGCAAACACCCAGACCTGACCGAGCGCCACGACGGTCTGGGGCACGGGAACTCTCGAGGCCGAGTAGCGAAGCGCCCCGACCGCGCGGGACGCAAACGTGGACACGAGACCCTTCAAGCGCTCGATACGGGACGACTCGAGGCGAAAGGCCTTGATGACGCGCACTCCACCGACGCCCTCGAGCAGATCCTGGCTCACCGCGTCGTACGCGTCGCTCACGGCGCGATCCAGCCCGACCAGACGGTCGGCGACGCGAGCGAAAATCGCGATGCCCACGGCGGTCAGGGCGAGCGGCACGACGGCGAGCAGGGGGCTATACCAGGCAAGGACGGCGAGGGACGCGACGATGACCATCGCGGTCTCGATGACGTTACGCCAGAAGCTGACGAGGGCGTCACGCACCTTGTCGGCGTCGCGCGTCGTGCGCGCGACCATCTCGCCGGCGCCATGGCGCAGGTGGTAGCCGACGTCGAGCCGCTGCACTTGGACGAGGATCGAGTCGCGAAGTCGAAACAGCAGCTCCTGACCCGTCATGAGAGAGACGATGCCGGCGACGTACTGCAAGAGCGCGCGGGCGGCCGCCACGCCGATCAGCACCCCGGCCCACACGTAGGCGCGCGTGAGGTCGACGTGTGTCGCGCCGATCCGGACGGCGGCGCGCCCGTGCTCGACGTCATTGACGGCGCACCCGACCAGGTATTGGTAGAGGGTCAGGCTGGCGTTGACCACCAGGAAAAGCCCGAAAGCCGCCGCGAATCGCCACGGCATCGTCCGGTAGATCGCCAGACAGCGGAGCAGCGGGTGGGCCGTGCGTACGCCAGGGCGCCGCACCATCGAAACCGCTGCCGTGGTGGGGCCGACCGAGACGGCGGACGCCGTGAACGCGGCGTCGCGTGGGCGGCTTCGCGCCGCCCCGCCCGGGCTGCTTTGGGCCGACATGGGTGTCTCCTCGAGCCGGATTGCGTGTGGGAGCAACTATTCGTTCAGGGTCACGACCGAGAGCTTCGACACACCGGCGCGATCGACAGCGGCCATGACCTTCGCCACGAGTCCATAATTGGACGATTCGTCGGCGCTCAGATGAACCGCGAGATCCGGCTGGGCGCCGTGCAGCGCCTTGAGCTCCGACTCGATGCGGGCCAGGGACGTTTCGGTCTTGTCCACGTAGACGCGACCTTGGGCATCGACGCTGAGTGTGACGGCTTTCTTCGTTTCGATCGGGGCGGTCGTCGCGGTTTTGGGCAACTGCACCTTGATGGCGTTCGCCAGGAGAGGAGCGGTCACGATGAAGACGACGAGCAACACGAGCATGACGTCGACAAGGGGAGTGACGTTGATCTCGCTCATCACGTCGTCGGCGTCGCCTTGGGTCTGGATGGCCATCAGGCGCTCGCCGCGCGACTGCGGATCGCGATGGCCGGGTTCGACGGCCGTTCGGAGTCCGACGCCTTGTCGACCAGAGCACTCACGATGGCGGTATTGACGAGCGTGTTGGCGAAATCCTCGAGATCGGAGGTGAGGCCCTTCAGCCGACGGACGAAGTAGTTGTAGGCCAGAACCGCCGGCACAGCGACCGCGATGCCGATTGCCGTGGCCACCAGAGCTTCGCCGATCGGCCCCGCCACCACCTCGAGACTGGCCGATCCCGCGCCGCTGATCCGCTGAAGCGCGTGGATGATGCCGAGCACGGTACCGAAGAGACCGACGAACGGCGCGGTGGCCCCAATGCTCGCCAGAACCGGCAAGGCCGACTCGACCGTGTGCTTCTCGCGCTGGATCTGCTGACGCAGGCTTCGTTCGAGAACGTCCTTGCGCACGTCGAACGCCGCGCGGTCATTCCTGATCGGCTCGGAGCCGTCCCCCCAGGCCTCGACGCCTGCCAACGCGACCCGCGCCATCGGTCCGGCGTGCTTGGTGAGCTGCTCGACCGCCGGGAGGCGCGAGACCTTCCCGAACACCCGCGCAAACAAGCGGTTCTGCCGAGCGATGCGCCCGTTCTGGAGCGCCTTGACAATCACGAGCGCCCACGTGAGCGCGGAGGCCACCAGCAGGAGGACGAACGTTGCTTTGACAACGACGAAAGTCACAGAATCGGACATGGTGTGATTGCTCCCACGCTTATTGCAAATGAAACTCGATCGGAACCGTGACCCACCCCATGACGGGTTGGCCACCTTGGGTGGCTGGAACGAAGGTCCAGAGCTTGACCGCCTCGAGTGCCGCCTCGTCGAGAACGTCGTGGCCACTCGATGTCTGCACCGTGACGTCTCCGGCGCGGCCCGTCGCGGCGACCCGGACCCGCAGGAACACGGTGCCCTGCCAATTCTCCCGTTTCGCCAAATGGGGGTAAGCCGGACGCGGATTCTTGAGATAGTTCGCCCCCTCCTTTGCCTGCACGATCGGAGGAGGAGGCGCGGGCGGAGCTGGGGCTGCGACGACGACCGGCGCGGGCTCGGCGGCCGCGGGCGGAAGATCCCCATCATCGGCTGCCGGAGCGACGACGTCCGACAGGGCCTCGGGGGGGCGATCCGCTGGCTTGCTGGTCGCCGGCCGAGGAGTCGGCGGTACCGTCAATGGGGGGGCGGCCTTGGGCGGAGCCGTGGCCTGCGGAGGCACGACCACGGGAGTCGGCGGCGGCGGAGGCCGCACCATCTCGATCTCGATCTGCGAGGGCACGGCGCGACGCACGCCGTGCGACGTCACGGACGCAAGGCGCAGGGCAATGGCCGCATGCACGAAAATAGAGGCGGCGAAGACGAAAGGAAATGCTCGCCGCGCGAGATCGGGCACCGCCTCGGCAAACGCGGATCCAACGGCCCCATCGGGAGACCGCGCCGCGGCCAAGACGGCCTCGAGCGGGACGACGGGGATACCCGACCGGCCTGCGTTGTCTTGGAACATCGGGTTTTCCTGGTAGGCGGAGCGGTGCCGGTCCCCCCCGTCCCCGCGGGGTGACACCGAGTCATCGATTGGATGAACCGTGGGCATTGTGGCCCTACCCATCTTCCGAGTCAAGGACAATGGTCTACTATAGCAGACATCCGCCCGGGGGCCGTGGCTTCGGCCCCCGAGGTCCCGTGTCGACGTCAAGGGCTCGCGACGGCACCCTCGACGGAGGCTTTTCGCCCTTGTTGCCCGATCGCTTTCTTGGCCGCGGCGAGCGGGCGAGGATCGATCCAGCTGCGCACGTCGAAATGGGCGGGCAAAAACCCGTGATCGAACAGGAAGGTGGTGAAGTCGGCGAGTGCCTCGATCGACGACTCGTCCAGGTCCGTCTTCAAGTGGGTGTTCGCGTCGTTGCCGTACGCGAGACGCACCCAGCGGTCCGAGGAACCCGTTTCACGAGCCAGGTAGGCGATCGCATCGTCGGCGTGGTCTTCGGCCCAGAGCCCTGCGAGCACGACTCGGCGGATGACGCGCGCCACGATGTCCGGGTGGTTGTCCAACAGATGGGCGTCGACCGTCAATGTCCGCGGCGAGTGGTTGTTCGCGCGAGCGCGCGGATCCGGATGGTTCCATACATCGAAGACCACGTGCGCGCCGATGGCGTCCGCGACTTCGAGGCCCCGCGACCCCTTGTGGAAGATGACGTCGACGTGACCGGTCTTCAAGGCTTGCACCTCCAACAAGCGGTCGGCGCCGGGACCCTGCCCGAGCTGCCCAGGGCGATCGAACGAGGTCTCGGGGCGCGGGATCTCGACGAGCTCCACGTCCTTTTCCGTGAGCCCTTCGAGCCCGAGGGCAACGATGTACGCGCGCAGCGTCGTCGCCTTCCAGAAGTCGATGCTGTCGTTCGGACGCGTGGCGATGCCGAGCCGACGGCCTTTGAGGTCTTTGATCGTCCGGATCTTCGATTCGGGCAGCGAGAGAATCACCTGGGACTCGTCGGTCCACGTCAGACCGACCAGCCGCGTCTGTCGGCCCGCTGCGCGCGCCCAGATCGCCGGAATGCTGCCGCCCTGCCGAAACGAGTTGTCCAGGTTGTGATCGAAGTGCGACGCGCGCACCGACCGGTCGCCGCTGTCGCGAACGGAGGCGAGCCGGATGCCATCCTTGGCGAACTCCTCCTCAATCCAGCCGAGCTGCACTGCGATCCCTACAGGGGTCGGCACGGGGCAACGGGTATACCAAAGCGTCTCGAGCTTGCTCATGGTCATCTCCTTGAGTGAGTGCCTCACCCGAACACGGGCCGAGGGCATTGTCCAGCTTAGGAGACACACGAGCACTCGAATGACGACCGATTTCCCGCCTCGCACAACGGCCGTGCCTCGCGCAAGCGGGCGGAACCGGCGGCCCCTACAAGTCTTTTATCGTAGACGTTACCGCGCCTTTTGCCAGAGTTCGCGCTCATCCCGCGCAGGCCGGGCGGGTGACGCGGCCCCGAGCCGCGTCGTCCGAGACGTCATCGACCGAGCCAGTAGCCGCGCAGGCCGAGATCGTCGATCGCCGCCAGGACGAACCGGTCGTCGTAGCAGTCTCGGAAATCGAACGTGTGATCGATCATTCGCTTGTCCGCCGCGTAGGCGATGGCCTTCTGGTAGTGACTGAGGACGGGCGCGGCGAACAACGGCGACCACCGCTCGCGCCAGGAGCCCGTCTCGTACTCGCGCCGGACCACACTCGCCGGAGTGCCGTTGCGCGTTGCGGACTGGATCATCGCTTCTCGGTTTTCGTCTTTGGACTCCCACGCGCTCGCTTTAACGTAGGCGGTGGCGACGAGCTGCGTGAGATCCGGATGGCGATCCACGAAGTCTGCGGCCGCCCAAAGGCCGCCCAGCATCTTCCAGTCGAGCGGCGCGTCGGCCGTCGACCAGAGGATCTTGCCAACCCCCTTGTCCACCAGGATGAATGCGCTACTGGTCGTGCAGAGCGCATCCACTTTGCGGGCGGCCAGGGCGGCCGCGCCGGCTTCGGGGTTCAGGTTGAGGACCGTGAAGTCCGCGTACGTGAGACCCGCCGAGTCGACGAGCCTCGCGAAGGGTAGCTCCCAGGGCCGCCCTCGATGGATCGCGATGCGCTGGCCCTTGAGGTCCGCTATCGACTTCGCCGTCGAGTCGGGTGGGACGACCAGGTACGCGTCGCTGCCCCGCCCACTCGGAACGATGAGCTTCGTGTGCACGCCCGCGGCGTTGGCAATGATTGACGGAAGCTCGCCGTAGCCCGCGAAGTCGATGCTGTGGTTGGCGAATGCCTCGTTGGTCATCGGACCGACGTTGGCGTTCGGCATCGGCACCCACTCGAGCCGGGCGTTTCGCTTCGCCAGCTCGCGCTCAAGCCACCCGTCCTCGACCACGAGTGCGGGCGCTCCGGTCAGGCTCGGCAAGCTGCTCGTGTTCCCCGTCGAGGTCGGCGAACCGCCTGCAAGGGAGCCGACGTACGCAATCCGGACGACCCGGCCGGCAGGCCTCGCCCACGGTTTGCGCACGAACGCGGTCAGCAAGCCGACCGCCACGACCGCGGCAGCGCCGATCACGGCGGCCCGGCGCAGGACGCCCCTTTTCTCGCTGTTCACTCGGCGCTCGCTCGGACCACGGTCGCGCCCCGTACGAGCGGCAGGACCTCCTCACCCACGCGAAGGGCCTCTTCGAGAGCCGGCGTGCTCGACAGGATGAAGCCCTCGACCCCGGCCCGGATGTACCCGTCGATGCACTCGGCGGCCTGCTCGTAGCTTCCGACGAAGCCCAGGGGAGAGCCCTGGCTGAGAAGGGTGCCGAACCCGGCCCAAAGGTTCTCGACGACCAGGTCCTCGACTTTTTGGCCGCGCTTGGGCGGGGCCCGGAAGGAACCGACGGCGTCCCCTGCCCCGCGCCTCCGGGCGCGCGCTTCGTGCGCGTCCCAATCCACCTGGGCCCAGGCACGGCGCACCTCGGCCCACGCCTCCTCGGGCGTCCGCCGCGCCAGGATGTTGAATCGCACGGCCGGCTTGACGTTGCGTCCGTCTTTGGAGGCCAGTTCCTTTACCCGCGCGAATTTCTTTCGAAGGTTGTCGAAGGGCTCGAGGTGAGTGAGGTCGTAATCGGCGTGCTTGCCCTGAGCGGCCAACGCCGCATCCGACGAACCAACGAAGTAAAGCTCCGGCCAGACCTGTCCGGCGAGAGGCGGAGGCAGCCGCGCGTCCTCGACCTGGAAAAACTTGCCTTGGTAGCTGAAGGAGGCACCGTTCCAGACCCCCTTGAACACATCGAGGAATTCCGTCGTCCGGACGTAACGGTCGTCGTGCGCAATGCGGTCCCCCCACCAGAGCTGCTGGGGGCCGCCCCCGCCTGTAATGATGTTGAAGAGCAGTCGACCTCCCGAAAGGCGTTGCAAGCTCGCCGAGGCCTTTGCGGCGTAGAGCGGATCGAACCACATCGGCTGGTACGCGATCATGAAACGGAGCGTCTTCGTGTAGCGCGCGACCGACGATGCGATGACCCATGGGTCCTCGGAGTCGGGGAACGACGGAATGAGCGCGCCGTCGAAGCCGGCGATCTCGGCGGACTTCGCCACCTCGAGGAGATAGTCGTGGTACGGCTTGCCGTCGGGCTCTCCGTCGACGAGCCCCGGGGTCTGATTGCCCTCGAGAAGGGGCCCCCACGTCCCGCGCGTGTAGGTCGGCTTCGCCAGATCGGCCTTGTCCCCGTGCACGGGGATTCTCCAGTGAAATTGCATGGGGTTCTCCGGTAGGAATGTCGCCTCAAACGGCCCGACGCGAGACTTCCGAAGTTCGGGCCCGGACGAGGGGGAGGAGCTGTTCGCCGATCCGGTATGCCTCTTCGAGGTGCGGGTTGGCGGAGAGGACGAAGGTCGACACCCCCGCCTTCACGTACGCGGCAACGGAGTCCGCGAGATCGACGTATCCCCCGACGAAGCCTACCGAAGGCCCCGGTCGCACCCGCCCGAACCCGGACCACAGATGCGTGCCGATGACCCGATCGTCGAACTCACGCGGCGACCCGACCGGCGCGACCGCAGCCGAGATGGGCACGGTCTTGTCGGTCGCGTCCTGCCACTCGCGGCGGACGTCGTGCCACGCCTCGTCGCTCGACGGCCGAGCGACCACGTCGGCCTCGATGCCGTAGCGGAGCGTCCGACCGTGCGCGGCCGCCAAGCGATCGATCTCGGCGATGCGCGCACGCACCGACTCGACCGAGCCGAGCGGCAGGATGTGCACGTCGGCGTGGCGCGCGCTGACCGCGAGCGCATCGTCCGGCCCGTCCGAAAGATACACGCGCGGGAACGCCTCGCCCTGGAGCGCCGCCGCGAAGCCGCCGTCTTGGACCTCGTAGTAGCGGCCCTTGTACGTAAACGGCGGCTCTGTCCAGAAGCCGCGGGCGAGGTCGAGAAGCTCGCTCGTCCGTGCGATTTGCTCGGTGACGCTCCACCTTCGCCCGTGCCACGGACGCGTCCCCTGATCGTCCTCCGTCGCGAGGTGCCAAGCCAGACGGCCCCCGCTCAAGCGTTGGAAGCTGACGGCGATCTTCGCGGCGTACACGGCCGAGATCAACGGCGCTCGGAGCGACGGGACGAATGTCAAACGGCGCACCTCGCGGGCGAGCGAACCCGCGACGACGAGCGGCTCTTCGCCCGCGGGGCTCTGCGGGATCCAGAGGCCGTCGAAGCCCGTGAGCTCCGCGGCCCGCGCGATCTGCGACAGCTGGTCGTAATACGTGTAGCCGTCTCGCTGCACGCCGGTCCGGGCATAGGGGTGCGGCAGTTTCCGATCGGGCGAATAGTCTCCTCGCGTCCACCGATCCGCACGGATCGCGCGCCCGTCCCCGGAGGGAGGCAAGCGCCAGAGCACTTCGATCGTCACGGCATCACTCCGGAATCACGCAGCAGACGCTCCGCTGCGCCGCTGAGGTTTCCACCGCTCTAGCATCCATATGTCTCCAATACCAGACATATCCAGGCCAGGGACGGATCTATGGACGTCGCGGGCCGGAGACGGCCGCGGGCCGGTCCGGGACTGCGCCACGCCGCCCGTCTTCGCCGCCGACGTGAAACTCATCGAGCAAGTCCTGTTTGATGTGCAGGAAGTCCGGGTGGGCGCGAGCGCGAGGGTAGGGCAGATCGACCTCTAGCCGCTTGCGGATACGGCCGGGTCTAGAATCCATCACCACCACCCGCTGACCGAGAAATACGGCCTCTTCGATGTCGTGCGTCACCAGAATCATCGTGACGTTCTCGGCGCGCCACAGCCGCTGCAGCTCACCCTGCAGATGCAAGCGCGTCAACGCGTCGAGCGCTCCGAACGGCTCATCGAGCAAGAGGATGTTCGGCTTGCTGACGATCGCACGCGCGATGGCCGCCCGCTGCGCCATGCCGCCGGAGAGCTGACGGGGGTAGGCGCGTTCGAACCCCTCCAACCCGACCAGGCGAATGTGCTCGGCCACCGTCTTGCGCTTGTCGTCCTGGGAGCCCGCCCGTGCGCTCAATCCGAGGGCGATGTTGTCCGCTACGGTCAGCCACGGGAAAAGTCGGTGCTCTTGAAAGACAATGCCGCGCTCGAGACCGGGCTCGCGGATCGGCCGGCCATCCAAGAGAATGGCGCCGTCGTAGTCGGCGTCGAGACCGACGATGAGCCGCAGCAGCGTCGACTTGCCGCAGCCGCTCGCGCCGACAATCGCCGTAAACGAGCCGGGAGGCGCCTCGAGGTCGATTCCCGCGAGCACCGGAAGAACGCGCCCCTCGAGACGATACGACTTGGACACACCGCGTACGCTGAGCGTGCCCGCCCCGTTGCGCATGGCGTTCGATTCGAAATCGATCGGCTGAGCGGCCATGCGGCTCATCGTCTATCATGCCGGACACTGCCGGCCCAGCGGCGAGGCGATGGCCCGCGTGCCGGCAGGTCCGCGCGAAGTCCCGTGGGGCCCGGCGCGTGATGTCCATCATCGAAGACTCCCGTCCTTGACTTCGTAACCGAAGTCGATCAGTGTTCGGCGTGGACGCGGGATGAGGGCCGGGGCCTCGGCCCGGCCAACCGTCATGAGTGCATCGAGCTATGGCATCGCGGGGACCGTCGCCGCCTCGGGTCCATCGCGTCCACGCGCACGGTTTGGGAGCGCTCGGCTGCGCGCCGTGGCCGTGCCGTTGGCTGCACCCGCGGCGCTGTTCGCATGCTGGACGCTCGCCGTCTCTCACGGGGTCGTCTCTCCTCAGATCTTGGTCTCGCCCATGCAAGTCGTTCGGGCGTTCGGCTCTCTGTGGTCGACCGGCGAGCTCACCCATCACCTGATTCGGTCGCTGTTCCGCCTTGTCACCGGTTTCGGCATCGGGGCGGGGCTCGGTTTGGCGGTGGGTCTCGCCATGGGCGTCTCGCCCCGCGTCGAGCATTCCGTGGCGCCGTCCTTTCACGCGGCCCGACAAATCCCTTCGATTGCGCTGATTCCGCTGCTCATTCTGATCCTGGGCGTCGACGAGCCCCTCAAGATCGTCATCGTGGCGAAATCGTCCTTTTTTCCGGTCGCCCTCGCGGTCATCCATGGGTTGAAGCAAGTTCCGCGCGCCTATCTCGACATTGCCGCCGTTCATCGACTTACCCGCTGGGATCGGATCTGCAGGCTTTTGATCCCGGCGACGGCGCCGCCTCTCGTCGCTGGACTGCGGATTGCGCTCGGTCGCTCCTGGCTCGTTCTGGTGGCGAGCGAGCTCATGGCGGCGGATTCCGGGCTCGGCCAAATGATGGAAATGGGGCGCCAGATGTTTCGCATGGACGTCGTGATGGTGGGGGTCTTTCTGACGGGAACGATCGGGTTGGTTCTGGACCAGAGCGTGCGGCTGTTCGAGCGCCGGCTGGCGCACTGGAAGCGCTCGTGAAGGCGCCCAGGCAGAGCCCGAGACGCCGGGTGTCGCGGATCGCCCTGGGCGTGTGGATTCCGCTGGCGATGATCGGCACGTGGGTCCTCGTGTCCCGCCATCAGGCCTGTTCTTACGCGTGCGTCTCGCCGTCGACCTTGGGCCGAGGGTTCGTCGAAGTGATCGCAACCGGCGAGCTGCCGTCCGCGCTCGCCGGGACGTTCGAAAAGACGTTGCTCGCGTTGTGTTTGGGGGCGCCCGCCGGGCTGCTCGTCGGCGGCGCGCTCGGAGCGTCGCGGATGATCGACCGGGCCATCGGACCGTTGTTTCATGCTTTCCGGCAGGTGCCGTTTCTCGGTCTGGCTCCACTCATGGCTCTCTGGTTTGGCACCGGACGGCTGGCCCAAGTCATCCTGACGGTGCTCGCCGTCGTCTACCCGGTCGTGCTGAGCACCTACGAGGGCATCCGTGCCATCGATCCCAAGTACCTGGAGGTCGCTCGCGTCATGAAGCTCGGCAACGACCAGATCCTCGCTGCAGTGACGGTCCCGGCCGTCGCCCCGTACGTCTACGCCGGGGTCTCGCACGCCATCCCGTTCGCGTGGATCGCGACGGTGGGCGGCGAGCTGTTGCTCCCCTCCGGCGTCGGGATCGGGACGATGATGGCGACGTCCGAAGCGGGAGGTCGACTGGACCTCGTTCTCGTGTGCACACTGACCGTCGCCGCCGCGAGCCTTTGCGTCGATCGCGCGCTCGTGCGGGTCGGCCGCAGGATGATGCTCTGGCGCGACGACGCTTCGAACCGGCTCTGATCGCCCGCTGCGCCCGCGGGCCCCCCCTTGGTTCATGCGCCCGCGCACGGATCGACGGCCGGTCCCAGGGTCGCTCTTCGGGGGGCGGCCGCACCGCTCGTCGGAGCCGTGCCGGATTGAGTCTCTTGTACAGGACTCATCGATACTGGATTAGGCCGGGAAATACATCCCTAACGTCCGCCAAAAGGTCACTGTACCGTCGCTTATGTCTATTATTCTGGACATGCCCGCCACGGCTGTGGTTGGTTGCTTCCGGATGGCCTTCCGCACCTTCACCGCAACCGAGACCCGTCCCGCCGGCGCCCCGCGGAGAATGCCGCTGGGCCTCTGCGCGAGGCCGCGCGCATGGATTTGGATCGCGATCGTCGTGGCCTTGCCGACGATCCTCACCGCCCGTCGGGCTGGAGCCCAGACCGGCGCCGGTGCCGGCCCGGACGGAGGAGCCGGACCGACCGACGAAGGCGGTGCGTGGGCCGCATCCAGCCCCGAGGCCGGCCCCTCGGCACCGCCCATTGCGAGCCCCGGCGCGGTCGGCGCCGGTTGGGACGATGCCGGCGTGGCGCCGGAGCCCGACGCCGGGCCTGCCGGCGAGGCGGGAGCCCCCGAGTCGGCGACCGCGCTTGCGTCCGTCGTCGTCACGGCGGAGAAGCGCGAGGAAAACATCCAGCAGGTGCCGCTGTCGATCACAGCCGTCAGCCAGGACGAGCTACGCGACCAAGACATCCGCGCGTCGACCGACGTCGCCAAGCTCGTGCCCAACATGTCGTCGGCGACCAGCGAAGGCCGCAGCCGGCCGCGCTGGTTCATTCGCGGCATCGGCATCAACGACCCGAGTACGAACGGCGTCAGCCCGATCGGCGTTTACTTCGACGAGGTCTACGAGAACTTTACCCTGGCGCAGTCCTTTCCGCTGTTCGATCTCGAGCGTGTCGAGGTGCTGCGGGGGCCTCAAGGCACTCTCTGGGGCAAGAACACGACCGGCGGCGCGATCAGCTTCATCTCGCGAAAGCCTAGCTTCGAATACGACGGCTACACGCAGGCGACGGCCGGCGACTACGGCGAGTTCGGTGTTCAAGGCGCCGGCGGAGGGGCGGTCATCAAGGATCGCATCGCGGCTCGAGCGTCGTTTTTCTACGAATCGCGCAATGGTTGGGTGACCAATGTCTACAACAACACGCCGCAGGGAAGCCTGCGTGACGCCGCAGGACGCCTGCAGGTGTTGCTGATTCCGGTCGACAAGCTCGAGATCACGCTGAGCGCGCACGTGCGCCACAACGACGGCCAGAGCCAAGCGACCTACATCGTGGCGCAGAACGGCGGCCCCGTTCCCGGGTTGAACGGATTCAAGGAAGGAAGCCGCTTCTACACCTACGACATCAACGGTCCCGCCACGGACGTCGACAACCACGAAGGCGGGCTGGCCAACATCCGGTGGGAGCTCGGACCGGGCGCCACATTGACCTCGATTTCGGCGTACGACGACGCGAGCCGCACGACGGCCGGTGGGACCGGCCCGCTCGAACAATCGGACGGATATGCCTACGCCCACGCCAAACAGTTCACGCAGGAACTAAGACTTGCGCCGACCCAGGTCGACCGGCTCAGTTGGGTGGTCGGCGGGCACTACTTTCGAGAAGGCCTGTTCTCGAACACGGCGGCCGCGACCTTGCCCGCGATCCCCCAGCCGGTCGGGTACGGCACGTACTACTCGGACACGGCTTTCATTCAGACCAGCCAGAGCTTCGCGGGGTTCGCCAACGCGACGTACGATTTCATCGAATGGTTTCGACTGGCGCTCGGCGCGCGTTGGACGACCGAAACCAAGGACATCAACCTCGGCGCCGTCAACACGGGCGCGCGCGGGGCGGCCGTCTGGAACAACGTCGGCGACTGGTGGCTGCGTCAGTCCGTGCAGACGCCGCTGCATGTTTCAGCCACGCAGGTCGACAGCCGGACATGGAGCAGTCCTTCGTTCGACGCTTCGCCGTCGTTCAACATTTCCAAAGACCTGATGGCGTATTTCCACTACGGACACGGATTCCGCGGCGGCACCTACTACGGCGGCGTCAACGCGCAGTCGAACGTTTCGGTCGTCGGCCCAGAGACTGTCGACGCGTTCGAGGTCGGGGCGAAGGCCAAAACCTTGAGCGACCGGTTGAGCGCGACGATTGCGGGTTTTCATTACGCGTACCACGACATCCAAGTCCTCGTGAACGCCCAGACGGCGAGCAACACCGTTTCGGCGACGATCCTTCAAAATGCGGGCGGCGGCACGGTGAACGGGGCCGAGATCGAGGCGGAAGCGATTCCCGTCGACAACCTGCGGCTTCACGGCAATCTCGGCCTGCTCGAAACGCGCTACGACGGGTTCACGGCCGTCAACAACAACGAAGTGGTGAACGCTTCGGGCAATCAATTCACCCGGTCGCCTCACGTGACGGCGCTCGTCGACGCGCAATACCGAATTCTGCTGCCGGGGTCGACGTCGCTCGTGCCCGGAACGGACTGGGAATACACGAGTCACTTTTTCTTCAACGCCGTCGACCAGCAGAACCCGAATTTGCAGCAAAATGGATACGTGCTGGGCAATGCGCGCCTCTCGTTTTTCACCTGGCACGACGCGCTCGAGCTTCAGCTCTGGATCCACAACATCACCAACGAGGCCTACAAGATCCTGGCGACCCAGGGGGTACCCGGCGTTCAGAGCTGGGTGTTCGGGCCGCCGCGGATGTTCGGCGCTACGGCCACCGCAAAGTTCTGATTGGCTTCGAACCCAGGACCGTGAGCAAACCCACAAAGGAAACGATTTCATGCAGCCTCGTCAAGCTTCAAGCGCTTTCATTGCCTTGCTCGTATCCGCAACGCTCACGGCGTGCACCGACGACGACACGCTGCCGACTCCCCCCGAGTCTCCCGATTCAAGCGTGACCGACGCCGCCTCGGACGGATCGAAGTCGGACGCGCCGTCCGACGCGCCCGGAGACGGCGCTGCCGATGCCTCACCGTCCTCCGACGCAGCGGTGGATGCACCGCCGGACGCGGCCGACGCGTCTCCCGAGGGGGCATCCGACGCCTCCGCGGAGCCCGTCGACGCATCGCCGGACGCTGCAGACGCGTTTGCGGATGTGCTCGACGCGTCGTCGGCCGAAGACGCGTCCGACGCGGCGGTGGACGGGACGTCCCCGTCGGGGGTCGATGCTTCGGATGCGGCAGTCGAGGATTCGCCCGCGGATGCGCCTGCTGCCGCCGACTCGAGTGCGGATGCCGACGCCGCGACCGCAGCGGATGGCGCTGCGGACTCGGCCGAGCCATAGTCCGCCGAGCGCGCGCATGGGTTCGTTCCACTTTTGCGCCGAATGGAGCCGGCGCATGGGTCGTTCGGCTTCGGACCCGTCAGCGATCCGTCGCGCAACCGCGACCGATAGGGCCAGCGACGCATCGGATGCCGACGACGGCGAGAGGGGCGCGCGCTGACGCGCCGGGAGGACCGGATGATCAAGATTTGGGGACATTCGAGGTCGTCGAACGTTCAAAAGGTACTTTGGGCGGCCGACGAACTCGGCCTGATCTACGAACGGATCGAGGCGGGCGGCACATTCGGCAAAAACAAGACACCGGAATACCTGGCGCTCAACCCGAACGGGCTCGTGCCCACGCTCGAGGACGAAGGACTCGTCGTCTGGGAAAGTCACGCGATCGTCCGGTACCTCTACCTGCGATACGGCAATGCCGGTGCGGCCCCCGCGTCCTTTTCGAAGGCCGATCGCTGGACCGACTGGCAACAGACCACACTGTGGCCCCCCGTGCGGAGCCTCGTCGTGCAACTGGTGCGAACCCCTGAGAAAGACCGCGACCCCAAGGCGATTGCGCTCGCGTCGGAGCAAGTGGTCGCCGCGCTCCGGTTGCTCGACGCGCATCTGAGCAAGAGCGCGTTTGTCGCCGGCGACTCATTCGGATTCGGTGACATTCCTCTCGGAATCGCCGTCCAGCGATGGGTGCACTTGCCTGTTCTGCGCCCCACACTCCCCCACGTGGAACGTTGGTACGGCAGCTTTCAATCGCGGCCACCTTTCAAG
>Ga0116125_1000036_pt1 | contig 43775 bp, 35 predicted proteins | sample June2015DPH_16_1_2_FD_89729 | JGI IMG/M metagenome (GOLD analysis project Ga0116125, IMG submission 89729) | Peatland microbial communities from SPRUCE experiment site at the Marcell Experimental Forest, Minnesota, USA - June2015DPH_16_10 | ecosystem: Environmental > Terrestrial > Soil >...
ATTCCGCAGTACGAGGAATATTACAGACAAGTGGTGTCGGCACGCGCATAAGTTGGGTCAATTTCCGCGAGCGGTAGTAGCGTTTAGCGCCACTCACGTCAAACGGCTCGTCGGAATGGCCTTCATATTGCCCCGCTTGCCAAATGGCTCGTCGGTTGCTGGATTTCCCTTCTATGCCCATGGTCTCTCACGTCCGCCTTGTTTACTTGTTGGCTTCGGTTGCAGCGTTGTTATCACTACCAGATCGGAGCTTGGCGCAGTTTTTGGACATTAACGTCGGCCCCTATCAGTTTTCCGTCTCGGCCGACTCGTTCGCCGTTGCTAACACGGTTGGAATTTATATTGGAGCCTCGACCAACCAGCTTGCCTTCAGGCTCGTTGGGGTGCAGTCGTATGCCGGGGCTCCCAATTTCGTGATCGTGGGCGCAGCCAGCGGGACTGCTCCAACGAACATCGCAATCGGTCTGAATCCGAATGTCGTCGCGTACATGGCCCCGGGCACCTATCAGGTAGCCGTGAACTTCGCTCCGCCGGGCCAATCCGCCCCTCCCTACGCCGGTCCGGTGGTTGAACTTTTCGTGATGCCCCCGCCGCCTGCCGTCACATCGGTCGTCAGCGGCGCAAGTTTGCAGCCGGCGATCTCCCCGGGCGAGGTCGTGTCGATCTTTGGCGCAAACCTGGGAACGCCTCCCGTGACGGCGCAATATGACGATACCGGCAGGTACCCCTCAGCGCTGGGCAACACAAGTGTTACCTTCAACGGAACTTCAGCTTCGCTGCTGTACGTAAGCACGGTACAGATCAACGCGGTGGTTCCGTTCGAGGTCGCCGGTCAGAAGAACGTGGACATAGTTGTGACCCACGATTCTCAGGCCTCGCCGACATTTTCTATGGCGATCGCGGATACGTCCCCCGCCATCTTCACGGACACACAAAACGGCAAGGGACAGGGCGCGATCTTGAATGCGGGGCCAGGGGCGCTCTCTCCTGGCGCGCCCAACGGCCCAGAGAATCCCGCGCCGAAAGGCTCCGCAGTGTCGATTTTCGCGACGGGCGGCGGATTGTTCACCGTACAGGTGGGGGTTTCCAGTCCGATCGTCCAAGATGGCTTCATTAGCCTGACCGCCTCCGCGCCGTTCGCGGCACCTGTGTCGCTCGCCATCGGCGGTCAATCCGCCCACGTCCTCTACGCTGGCGCGGCGCCCTACGCGGTGCCCGGCATGATTCAGGTAAACGCCGTTGTTCCGAACGGCATCGGCTCGGGCCCGCAGCCGGTGGTGCTGACCATCGGAAACAACAACAACGCGTCGCAGCAGGTCACGGTCGCGGTGAAATAGTTAGCCTAACCGCTGGCGCCTCACCTTCGTCAAACGCTCCGGGGACGTAACCAAATCCCAACCGCGGAGTATTGACTCACATGACCAGTTTGTGGCCGGACGTTCGATTCTCGCTGCGGGCCATTCGCCGCAGCCCGCTGTTTGCATCCGTGGCGATACTGTCGCTGGCGCTTGGCATTGGCGCTAACACGGCTATTTTCAGCCTGATGGACCAGCTCATGCTCCGCAAGCTGCCCATCCAGAATCCCGATCAACTGGTGATGCTGTTCCAGCAGGGCGCCCACAACGGGAGCAATATGGGCGGCCGCATGCATTCCTATCCTATTTATCAGGACTACCAGCAGAAGGCCGCGCCGTTTTCCGAAGTCCTATGCCGCCGGTTAGGGGCCGCATCGGTGAGCGTGGAAAATCAGACCGAGCGCATCAACCTCGAAATGGTATCCGGGAATTTCTTCAGCATGCTCGGAGTGAAGGCGGCGGCGGGGCGCGTTTTCAACTCGCATGATGACGACCGGATTTTTCGGGGCCATCCCGTGGCCGTGCTCAGCTACGACTATTGGGATACGCGCTTCGCGAGGGATCCGCACGTGGTGGGCAAGAAGATTCTGGTCAATAACTACCCGATGACGATTGTAGGCGTGTCGGCGGCGGGGTTCGCTGGAATTGATCCTTCCGAGTCGCCGCAGATCCGGGTTCCCATACTCATGGAGCCGGATATGATCCCGGAGTGGTCGTGGTTAGATCCGGCCGACCGGCGTACGCGCTGGGTCCAGGTTTTCGCGAGATTGAAGCCGGGTTATACCGTGGAGTCCGCGCGGGCGCCTTTGCAGGGATTGTTCCACCAGATTCGCGAATACGAAATGACGCTGCCGGCGGCCAAGGATTGGTCGGCTTACTCGCGCGATCAGTTCATGCGGGGCACCATCCATATTGAAAAGGCCGCCACTGGATATTCGGATTTGCGAAACAATTTTTCGACGGCGCTGATTGTGCTGATGTGCATGGTGGGGCTGGTGCTGCTGATCGCCTGCGCCAACGTAGCGAATCTTCTGATCGCGCGGGCGTTTGCGCGACAGAAGGAGATCGCCGTGCGGCTGTCGCTGGGCGCGTCGCGCGGGCAACTGATTCGGCAATTGTTAGTCGAGAGCATGGTGTTGTCGTTCGCCGGCGGTGCGGCAGGCGTGCTGCTGGCGCTAGCGATGACCAAGGGATTGCTGGCGCTGGTGCCGACCGAAGGGAATCCGCTGCTCATTCATGCTCAGCCGGATTTGCGGATTCTGTCATTCACACTGGGGCTCACTTTTCTGACCGGACTGATCTTTGGATTGGTGCCCGCGATGCGAGCCAGCCGCCCGGATTTGTGGACTACGCTGAAGGACGCCGTCGGGTCCATTGCAGGATCGAGCGGGTCGTTGTTTTTGCGCAAGGGATTGGTGACCGCGCAGGTGGCTCTGAGCTTTTTGCTACTCTTCGGCGCCGGATTGTTCGTCAGAAGCTTGCAGAATCTCAAGTCCGTGGACACGGGATTTCGCGATCTGGATAATCTGATTACGTTCCAGGTATCGCCGGCGCTGAGCGGGTACGATGCGCCGAGAACCGTGCATTTTTACGATGAACTGCTCACTCAGATTCGGTCCGTGCCGGGTGTGAAATTCGCTGGCCTGGCCTCCGTCCCGCTGCTGCACGGCTGGGAGTGGGACAGCCAGACCGCGGTGGAGGGTTACCAGTCCAAGGATGGCGAGGACATGCAGGCGTTCATGAACTCGATTTCCCCGGGCTATTTCAAGACCATGGGCATTTCGCTGCTCGAAGGCCGCGACTTCGACCAGCGGGATATGAAGGACAACTCGAAAGTTGCGATCGTCAATGAACAGTTTGCGCGGCATTTCTTCGGTAGCAAGAGCGCAGTGGGAAGGCATGTGGGGCGCGGTGGTCCCAATAAGTTCGACACCGAGATCGTCGGTGTGGTGGCAGACGCATTGTATGAAGGTCCACGCGAAGGCGTTCGGCGTCAAGTGTTTATTCCAAACTGGGGTAACGGCGGCGTGGCTTTCTATGTTCGTGCCGGATTGGGTTCCAGATCCGCTTACGCTTCGCTGCGGAACGAAGTGAAAAAGCTGGACGCGTCCATGCCGATCTACGAGCTCAAAACGCTGGGCGGCCAACTGGATGAGACGCTGTTAACGGAGCGGCTGATCGCGCTGTTGTCGGCCGGCTTCGGGATGCTGGCCACATTGTTGGCCGCGCTGGGGCTTTACGGAGTGATGGCGTTCGTGGTGGCGCGGCGCACCAAGGAATTGGGCGTGAGGATGGCGCTCGGTGCGCAGGCTAGCTCGGTGATCTGGCTGGTGATGCGCGACGTTCTGCTGCTGTTGGTTTTGGGATTGGCGGTCGGGATTCCGGCGGCGATTGGCCTCGGCCGTTTCGTCGCCACGCAGCTCTACGGGATCAAGGCGAATGATCCTTCGATTGCGGGCGCCAGCATGATTGTGATGATTGTGGTGGCGGCGTTGGCGGGATTTATACCGGCGCGGCGGGCTAGCAGGATTGATCCGATATTGGCGTTGAGGTACGAGTAGGAGACAAGCCCGAGGCTTGTCCCACGCGGAGTCAGGATGGGAGGGTGAAATGGAAGACGGCACCCTCGCCTGGCTGGGATTCCACCCAGATTCTGCCGCCATACTGCTCGATGATTCGCTTTGCGATCGCTAGCCCCACGCCCGTGCCCGGATACTCGCGCCCGTGCAGGCGCTTGAACGCGCGGAAAATCTCCTCGTGGAAACGGGGATCGATGCCTTCGCCATTATCTTTGAATGAGAAGGCGACCTCGTCATTGTTCAGCGTCGCTGAGATATGAAGGCGCAGCGGCTGGGCACTCCGGAACCGTATGGAATTCGCAATCAATTGGTAGAAGACCTGGCTCAAATGAGTGAAGTCGCACTGCACGGCCGGTAGCTCATCAAGCGTGATTTCTGCGCCACTTTCGCGAATCTGTTTATCCAGTTTCAACAACACGCCTCGCGCCACTGCCTCAGCATCCACGGTGGAAGGCGGCCGGTCCAACGGGCGAAGTTGCAGCGAGTAGTTGAGCAGATCATCCAAAAGCCGCTCCATGGTTTGCACGCCGTCCAGGATGAACCGCATGAACTCGCGGCCGTCGTCGTCTAATTGGCCATCGCAGCGGCGGGCCAGCAACTGCGTGTAGCTACCCACCATTCGCAAGGGCTCCCGCATGTCGTGGGAGGCAGCGTGAGCGAACTGAGTTAACTCGTCGGCGTGTTGCGCTTCGAGAGCCCGAAGACGGGCGCGCAGTTCCTGGACCTCCGCCAGCAAATGATGTGGATCGAGTTCGACCAGTGAAAGGTTGGTGCCAGCGCGACTACCGTCGGTGCTCATATTGCGCACCGATCACTTCTCGGGACGCCATGAGTTCAGTATCGCAGATGTGTTGCGATCTGGAATGCCTGGGGAGATTACTAGTGGCCAATTCTAGCTCGCTGCATTGCGCTTCAGCATTTCCTCGATCACCTTGGCCATCTCCAACAACTCCTCCAGGTCGGAGGGCTTGCGAACGTAGAGGTCGGCTCCGAGCCAGGTTGCCGTCGCCCGGTCGGCTGGAGCCGCGGAGGATGTTAGCACAATCACCGGCACGCTACGAAGGGACGGCTCTGCTCTGACCTGCCGCAGCACTTCATCGCCCTTGTGCCTGGGAAGATTCACGTCCAGCACAATAAGATCCAGTTGGGTGCCGCCAGCGGAGGCATTCTTCACAATCGCGATGGCTTTTTCGCCATCTTCGGCAACGGTCAGTTCGAACGGGAGAGCGCGGCTATCCAGGGCCTCGCAAAACAGACGGACGTCGCCGGGATTGTCTTCCGCAAGAAGAATTTTGAATGTGACTGGCAAAGAGGCACCTGAAGAGCCGGGCGCTGAGAAAGTTGTAACATGATCTCACGGCAAAAGTCTAATTTCAGATAATCCCGATATCAGGAGGAGTGAATTAGCCATGAAAGCCGCGCCAACCACCCGCGACGGATCCAAAAAGGGCGAAGGGAAAGTCGAGCCAAAGAGTGAGATCAATGTCCTGCTGAAGACGCTTATCGCCTTCAAAAGAGGGGACTTTTCCATTCGGATGCCGGTGGATGAGACGGGCGTGGCGGGGAAGGTTGCGGATACGCTCAATGACATTCTGGAACTCAACCAGAAGATGATGAGTGAGCTGGCGCGAATCAGTAAATCTGTCGGCAAGGACGGGAAAATCACGCAGCGCGCGACCATCGGATCGGTCACCGGATCGTGGGCGGATTGCGTGGAGTCCGTCAACAGCCTGATCGGCGATCTGGTGCAGCCTTCCACCGAAGTCGCGCGAGTAATTGGCGCGGTGGCGAAAGGGGACCTGTCGCAGACCATGGCCCTGGAAGTGGACGGGCGTCCGTTGCGCGGCGAGTTCCTGCATACGGCGCGCGTGGTCAACACCATGGTGCAGCAGTTGAACTCGTTTGCATCCGAAGTAACGCGCGTGGCGCGCGAGGTGGGTACAGAGGGCAAGCTGGGTGGGCAAGCGGTGGTGACGGGCGTGGCGGGAACCTGGAAGGATCTTACCGAGAGCGTGAACTCCATGGCTAGTAACCTCACCGATCAGGTTCGCAACATCGCGGGCGTGACGACGGCCGTGGCGCGCGGCGATTTAACTACAAGAATCACCGTGGATGCGCGCGGCGAAATTCTGGAGTTGAAGAACACCATCAACACCATGGTGGATCAGCTCAGCTCGTTCGCCGCCGAAGTTACGCGCGTGGCACGCGAGGTGGGTACCGAAGGCCGGTTGGGCGGCCAGGCCGAAGTGAAAGGCATCGCGGGCGTGTGGAAGGATCTTACGGATTCGGTCAACTCCATGGCCGGCAATTTAACTAATCAGGTCCGAAACATTGCTGAAGTGACTACCGCAGTGGCCAAGGGCGATCTTTCGACGCGCATCACGGTGGACGCGCGCGGCGAGATTTTGCAGCTCAAGAACACCATCAACACCATGGTGGATCAACTCAGCTCATTCGCCGCCGAGGTGACGCGCGTAGCGCGCGAAGTGGGTACTGAGGGTAATCTCGGCGGCCAGGCGGACGTTCCCGGAGTGGGTGGTACGTGGAAGGATCTTACGGATTCCGTGAATTCCATGGCGGGGAATTTGACGGCGCAGGTTCGCAACATCGCGGAAGTTACCACGGCAGTCGCCAAGGGCGATCTGTCCAGGAAAATTACGGTGCAGGTGCGCGGCGAAATTCTGGAGCTCAAGAACACCATCAACACCATGGTGGATCAGCTCAGCTCATTCGCGTCGGAAGTGACGCGCGTGGCGCGCGAAGTGGGAACCGAGGGTCGGCTGGGCGGACAAGCGGAAGTGGAAGGCGTGGCGGGAACCTGGCGTGGTCTGACGGATAGCGTGAACTACATGGCCAGCAATCTGACCAACCAGGTGCGAAACATTGCTGGTGTCACCACGGCCGTGGCGAAGGGCGACCTATCGACGAAGATCACTGTGGATGCGCGCGGCGAAATTCTGGAGTTGAAGAACACTATCAACACGATGGTGGATCAGCTCAATTCGTTCGCTAGCGAAGTAACGCGCGTGGCGCGCGAGGTGGGAACCGAGGGCAAGCTGGGTGGGCAAGCACAGGTGCGCGGCGTGGGCGGCGTGTGGAAGGATCTTACGGATTCGGTGAATTCCATGGCGGGCAATCTGACGGCGCAAGTCCGCAATATCGCGGAAGTGACTACGGCCGTGGCCAAGGGCGACTTGTCGCGAAAAATCACGGCCGATGTGCGCGGTGAAATTCTGGAGTTGAAGAATACCATCAATACCATGGTGGATCAGCTCAACTCATTTGCATCGGAAGTCACGCGCGTGGCGCGCGAGGTGGGAACGGATGGAAAGCTGGGCGGTCAAGCGCAAGTGAAGGGCGTGGGCGGAGTTTGGAAGGATCTCACGGATTCCGTAAACTTCATGGCGGGGAACCTGACGGCGCAGGTCCGCAATATTGCCGAAGTCACCACGGCAGTGGCGAATGGCGATCTTTCCCGCAAAATCACGGTGGACGTGCGCGGCGAAATCCTGGAGCTGAAGAATACCATCAACATCATGGTGGATCAGCTCAATGCGTTCGCTAGCGAAGTGACGCGCGTGGCGCGTGAAGTGGGTACCGAGGGCAAGCTGGGCGGCCAAGCCGTGGTGAAAGGCGTGGCTGGGACGTGGAAGGATCTTACGGATTCCGTGAACTCCATGGCCAGCAACTTGACGAACCAGGTTCGAAATATTGCCGAGGTGACGACGGCTGTGGCAACGGGCGATCTTTCGCGCAAGATCACAGTGGAAGTGCGCGGGGAAATATTGGAGTTGAAAAACACTATCAATACGATGGTGGATCAGCTCAGTTCCTTCGCATCCGAAGTAACTCGTGTGGCGCGCGAGGTGGGTACTGAAGGCAAATTGGGCGGGCAGGCGGACGTGCATGGAGTTGCGGGGACATGGAAGGATTTGACGGACTCCGTGAATTCCATGGCCAGCAACTTGACCAGCCAGGTCCGCAACATTGCTGAAGTGACCACGGCCGTGGCCAAGGGCGATCTGTCGCGCAAAATCACGGTGGATGTGCGCGGCGAAATCCTGGAGCTAAAGAACACCGCCAATACGATGGTGGATCAGCTCAACGCGTTTGCGAGTGAAGTGACGCGTGTGGCGCGTGAAGTCGGCACCGAAGGGAAACTCGGCGGGCAGGCGGACGTGAAGGGCGTGGGCGGTGTCTGGAAGGATCTTACCGACAGCGTGAACTTCATGGCCGGCAACCTGACGTCACAGGTTCGCAACATCGCGCAAGTTACCACCGGTGTCGCCAAAGGCGATCTTTCGACAAAGATCACCGTGGATGCGCGCGGCGAAATTCTGGAGTTGAAGAATACCATCAACACCATGGTGGATCAGCTCAACGCGTTCGCCAGCGAAGTGACACGCGTGGCGCGCGAAGTGGGAACTGAGGGCAAGCTGGGCGGTCAAGCTGACGTGCGCGGCGTGGCGGGTACTTGGAAGGATTTGACGGACAGCGTGAACTACATGGCCAGCAACCTGACTAACCAGGTGCGCAACATCGCGGGCGTCACCACGGCCGTGGCGCGCGGTGATTTAACTACTAAGATTACCGTGGATGCTCGCGGCGAAATTTTGGAATTGAAAAATACCATCAATGCCATGGTGGATCAGCTCAGTTCATTCGCTTCTGAGGTAACGCGTGTCGCGCGCGAAGTGGGAACGGAAGGCAAGCTGGGCGGCCAGGCGGAGGTGAAGGGCGTGGCCGGTACTTGGAAGGATCTTACCGAGAGCGTGAACTCCATGGCCGGCAACCTGACCAATCAGGTTCGCAATATCGCCGAAGTGACTACTGCCGTGGCCAAGGGCGATCTTTCGCGCAAAATCACGGTGGACGTGCGCGGCGAAATTCTGGAATTGAAAAACACCATCAACACCATGGTGGATCAGCTCAGTTCATTCGCGTCGGAAGTCACGCGCGTGGCGCGCGAGGTGGGAACGGAAGGAAAACTCGGCGGACGCGCTGAAGTGCGAGGTGTCGCCGGGACATGGAAGGATCTTACAGACAGCGTCAATTCGATGGCGGGTAATCTTACTTCGCAGGTCCGCAACATCGCGCAAGTAACTACCGCAGTGGCAAACGGCAATCTATCGCGCAAGATCACGGTGGACGTCCAGGGCGAGATCCTGGAGCTGAAGGACACCATCAACACCATGGTGGATCAGCTCAACTCGTTCGCATCGGAAGTTACGCGCGTGGCGCGCGAAGTGGGAACGGACGGCAAGCTGGGCGGTCAGGCGGAAGTGAAGGGAGTGGCCGGGACGTGGAAGGATCTTACCGACAACGTGAACTTCATGGCCGCCAACCTTACTACACAGGTGCGCGGTATTGCCAAAGTGGTGACGGCCGTGGCTAATGGCGATCTGAAACGCAAGCTGGTTTTGGAAACCAAAGGCGAGATCGCGGAGTTGGCTGACACCATCAATGGAATGATCGACACTCTCGCGACTTTTGCCGACCAGGTGACCACCGTGGCGCGCGAAGTGGGAATCGAAGGTAAGCTGGGCGGCCAGGCTCGCGTCCCGGGGGCGGCTGGAATCTGGCGCGATTTGACGGACAACGTCAATCAGCTCGCGGCCAATCTTACCAATCAAGTCCGCGCGATTGCGGAAGTGGCGACGGCTGTTACCAAGGGCGACTTAACGCGATCCATCGCGGTAGAAGCGCAGGGCGAGGTGGCCGCGTTGAAAGATAACATCAACGAGATGATCGTGAACCTGGCGGCAACAACGCGCAAGAACAACGAGCAGGACTGGCTGAAGACCAACATCGCCAAGTTCACGGGAATGATGCAGGGCCAGCGTGACCTGCTTACTGTTTCGCAACTTCTGCTATCTGAGCTGACCCCGCTGGTGGGCGCGCAGCACGGTACCTTCTATATCGCGGATTCCCAGGATGACAAAGCCATTTTGAAGCTGCTGGCCGGCTATGCCATCGACGAGCGTAACGAAGCGCTTCGATCGTTCCCGGTGGGCCAAGGATTGGTTGGCCAATGCGCCAAGGAGAAGGAGCGCATTCTGGTGACGGACGTTCCCGGCGATTACATCCGTATCAACTCCAGTCTTGGAGGCCTCGCTCCGGTGAGTATCGTGGTGCTGCCGGTGCTGTTCGAGGGCGATGTGAAGGCTGCCATCGAGCTGGCGTCTTTCGCGCAGTTCAGCGATATTCACCTGGCGTTCCTGGATCAGCTTACGCAATCCATCGGCATTGTGCTGAACACCATCGCCGCTACGATGCGGACGGAGCAACTGCTGCAGCAGAGTCAAGCGCTGGCTGAGGAACTGCAAAGCCAGCAGCTTCAATTGCAGACCACCAATGCGGAATTGCAGGAGAAAGCTCAATTGCTGGCGGAACAGAAGACCGAAGTGGAGACCAAAAACCAAGAGGTTGAGCAGGCTAAGAAGGCGCTGGAAGAAAAAGCCGAGCAGCTTGCTCTCACCTCCAAATACAAGAGCGAATTCCTGGCCAACATGAGCCACGAACTGCGCACGCCGCTCAACAATCTGCTGATTCTGGCGCGCATGCTTTCGGAAAACTCGGACAAGAATCTGACGCCGAAACAGGTGAAGTTCGCCGAGACCATCCACACTTCGGGTACGGATCTGTTGGCGCTGATCAACGATATTCTCGATTTGAGCAAGATCGAATCGGGAAAAATGGATGTAGAGGTGGGTGGCGTCCGGTTCACGGAACTGGGAGATTACTGCTCCAAAACGTTCCGGCATGTGGCGGATGGCAAGGGCCTGGAATTCACCGTGGAATTGGGCACTTCGCTATCCAACGAAATCATGCACACCGACGCCAAACGGCTGCAGCAAGTTCTGAAGAACCTGTTGTCGAACGCGCTCAAGTTTACCGAGCATGGGTCGGTGCATTTCACGATCGACCGAGCGACGTCTGGTTGGAGCGCGAACCACATGATTCTCGGCCGCGGCAAATCCGTGATTGCATTTTCGGTGGAGGATACCGGCATCGGAATCCCAGCCGACAAGCAGCGCATCATCTTTGAGGCATTCCAGCAGGCCGACGGAACCACCAGCCGCAAGTACGGCGGCACGGGACTGGGGCTTTCCATTAGCCGCGAATTGGCGCGGCTGCTGGGCGGCGAAATCCGGTTGCAGAGCGCGCCGGGTGTCGGTAGCATTTTCACTCTGTATCTGCCCCAGACCTATGTCGCTCCCGCGCTCACTCCCAAGAGTGAAGCGCTCAAGACCACGCCTATGCTGATTGAGCAAGCCGCGGCGGTTCCCGAAGGACAGGTGGACATTATTCTGTCTCCGTCCACTCTCGGAGCGGAAGCCCGCGTGGAAGATCTGGTTATCGACGACGATCGTAATCTGATTGAGCTAGGCGACTCGGTGTTGTTGATCGTGGAGGACGATATCACTTTCGCGCGCATTCTGGTGGATCTGGCGCACGATCACGGTCTGAAGGCGCTAGTCGCAATTCGCGGCAGCGCGGCGATGTCGCTCGCGCGCGAGTTCAAGCCGGGCGCCATTACGCTCGACATCAATCTTCCGGATATGGCCGGCTGGACCATTTTGGATCGCCTCAAGCACGATCCGGCGACGCGGCACATCCCGGTGCATGTAATTTCCGGGGACGATAATCGCCGCCGCGGAATTGCCCTGGGGGCCATGACGTATCTCGAAAAATCCGTAACGAACGAATCGCTGGTCGAGGCTTTTGCAACCATCGAGCATTCGGCGCAAAAGCGCGTGAAGAAGCTGTTGGTGGTTTGTTCGGACGAACAGGAGCAGGATGAAATTTCGAACACTCTGGACGCGCCGGACATCGAGATTATTCCCGTCAGCACAGCCGGCGAGGCATTGGCGGTAGCCAAACAACAATACCTGGATGGAGTTGTGATCCACTTCCAGATGGAAGGCATCGCCGCACTGCCTTTGGTGGAAGAGCTGCAAGCTCAAACCGGTCCGCACGTGCCACCCTCGATTCTGCTATCGGATCGTCCATTGACGGCGAGCGAAGAAGCTGACTGGGTACGCCTGAACAGAAACAGTATCGTGAAACTGGCTAGCACGCACGAGCGCTTGCTGGATGAATCCGTGCTGCTGCTGCATCGCGCCGAAGCCGATCTAGAGCCGCTGCAACGCCGCATCGTGGAGCAGTTGCGCGAAACCGATGCTACGCTGGTGGGTAAGACGGTACTGGTGATCGATGATGATGTACGCAATATCTTCGCCCTTACGAGCCTTCTGGAAGACCATCGCCTCAAGGTGGTACACGCTGAGAACGGAAGAACGGGAATCGAGCTGCTGCAGAAAACTCCAGAAATTGATTTGGTGTTAATGGATATCATGATGCCGGAAATGGACGGATATGAAACCATGCGCGCCATCCGGCAGGAACCGCGATTCCGGTCGCTGCCGATAATCGCCTTGACTGCAAAAGCCATGAAGGGGGACCGCGCGAAATGTATCGAGGCCGGCGCTACGGATTACATCACCAAGCCGGTGGACCTGGAGCAGCTCTTCTCGGTGCTGCGCGTGTCAGTCAGCCGCGGTTATGAACTGACGCAAGTAGCCGTTCCGACGGTCTAAAGTCAGGGGGCAAGAATACGGCTACATCCAGACAAGCCGCCAGCGACCAACCTATCCAGGATCGGATCAAGATCCTGCTGGTGGACGATACGCCGGAGAATCTCGTCTCGCTCGAAGCCGCTCTGGATGGATTGGGACAGGATCTGGTACTGGCAAACTCCGGAACGGAAGCGTTGCGTCACCTGCTCGAGGAGGATTTCGCCGCGATTCTTTTGGATGTAAAAATGCCGGAGATGGATGGGTTCCAAACCGCGGAGCTGATTCGGTCCCGCAAACGCTCCCGTGACATCCCCATCCTTTTCCTCACTGGCTATAAGAGCGACGAACATCTGTTCCGGGGCTACGACCTCGGTGCGGTGGATTTCCTCTTTAAGCCCATCGTTCCGGAAATCCTCCGATCGAAGGTAAGCGTCTTCGTCGAATTGAGCCGCAACACTCGCCTGCTCCGGCACCAGACCGAGGTGCTGCGGAAGGCAGAGCAAAAGTTCCGCTCGCTGCTCGAAGCGGCGCCGGATGCCATGATCATCAGCTCCGCGGAAGGCGAGATCAGCCTGGTGAACTCGCAAGCCGAGGTGATGTTCGGCTACTCGCGCGAGGAACTGATCGGACGGAATATCCGGAGGCTGGTGGAGGATTGGAGCGACCAGCGGCCCAGTTCCCAGCAGGAGCTTTGGGCGCGGCGGAAGAATCGGAATCAATTCCCGGTGGAGATCAGCCTGAGCCCGCTGCAAACTGAAGAAGGCTTGCTGTTGACTTCGGCGATTCGGGACATTACGGAACGCAAGCGCGCCGATGCGGCCATCCGCGAGCTGAACAACACGCTGGAGCAACGCGTGATGGAGCGAACTCGCGAGCTGATGCGTTCGAACGAAGCGCTGCGGCGATCCAACGACGATCTGAACCAGTTCGCCTACGCCGCCAGTCACGATCTGCAGGAACCACTGCGAATGGTGGCGCTCTACAGCCAAATTATTCAGAAGCGGTACGCGGAGAAGCTGGATTCCGAGGCCCAGCAGTTGTTCGGATTCGTCTTGGGCGGCGCCAGACGCATGGAAATGCTGCTGAAGGATTTGCTGGCATATTCGCAAACCGGCTCATCGAGCGAAGGTCCGGCGGAGCCGGTGGATTGCGAGAAGGCGATTCAGAAAGTGATGCTGAATCTGCAGGCCACCATTGAGCAGAACGGCGCCAGCGTCACATGGGATGCGCTGCCCACCTTGCATGCGCACGAGATCCGGCTGGTGCAACTTCTGCAGAACCTGATCGGAAACGCGGTGAAATACCGATCTGAGGAGCAGCCTCGAATCCATGTTTCCGTGGAGCGCCGCGCGGAAGACTGGCTTTTTAGCGTGAAGGATAACGGGATCGGAATCGAGCCCGAATACGCGCAGCAGGTGTTTGGGATTTTCAAGCGCTTGCACGGACAGAGCTACGAGGGAACCGGAATTGGACTGGCAATCTGCCAGCGGATTGTAGAGCGATATGGCGGCCGTATCTGGGTGGAATCGAAGCCGGGAGCAGGTTCGGTGTTCTGCTTTACGATCCCGCCGGGTGAGGGGTAAAGGCACCGGCTCCCTCACGGTCGCGGCTCGGTTGCCGGCGCCGGTCTAATATTTCACGGATTCTCACGGTCGCGGTTCGGCTTCGTTATCGAGACGCGAGCGTAACCGACCGGTATCTTAGCCGACGAGCAACTCCGCAAGCTCCGGATGCCCGGACGCTTCTGCCACTTGCCGTGCCGTTAATCCATCGGCAGTCAATCTTTCGATATCGGCTCCCAATTGAACCAGGGCGCGAACCATATCGGCATTTCCCATGGCGGCCGCGGCGTGCAACGCGCTGATACCCCGGGAATCGACGGCGTTGATGTCGGCTCCCGACTTTACCAGTAAATCCACAATCGCCACATGCCCTCGCACCACCGAGGCAATCATCGGTGTGATCCCTTCGCGCCCCGGCGCATCGGGGTCGGCGCCAGCTTTGAGCAGCTTCTTTACGGCTTCCGAATGCGCACCTAACGCCGCCACCAATAGAGCCGTGTTGCCACTGGGATCGCGGGCCTCGATGCCGGCGCCTTTGGCCAACAGCATCGGCAATATCTCGGCATTTCCAGCAGCAGAGGCGGCCACTAACACAGGGCGCCCGTGATCGTCGACCGAGTTGGGATCCGCGCCGTGCTCCAGCAGAACCCAACCAATGGCCGGCCCCGCCAAGATCGAAGTGGACAAAGCCGTGAGTCCAGCGTTGCTGCGGGCGTTCACTTCCGCTCCGCTTGCCACTAGCGCACAAACCACTTGCGTGCGTCCGTTGACGGACGCGGCCATCAACGGGGTCACGCCTTGTTCGTCGCGCGCATTAACATCGGCGCCGGCCGATAGCAGGTCCTCAACCACTTCGGCTTTACCCTCAATGGAGGCGGCTTGCAGCGCGGTCACACCGCCCGCGGCGCGATCGTTCGGATTTGCACCTTTCTCGAGCAGCAGCCGCACGGTCGGAGTATGCCCCTGGGTGGCTGCCAGAATCAGAACCGTGGCGTCGCCCTGGTAACGCGTCTCCACATTGCCACCATGCGCGAGGAGCAAGCGCACTGCCTCGGTCCGGCCGGCGAGTGCGGCAACCAGCAGCGGCGTCGCCCCATTCTCGAGCTTGGCGTTTACCGTTACCCCGCGCTTCAACAGATCCCGCACTCGTTCCAGGTCGCCTGTAGCCGACGCTCGGAGTAGTTCAAGCTCTAGTTGGCTTACCATCGACGAGCGCAGTCAGGCCGTCAGGATCTCGGCCCTTTCGCGCAGGTCTTCGTAAAAGACGGAGAAGGCATCGCCGTTCCACAGAATGTTGATCAATCCGGAGCCGGCTACCTGACCCTCGGATTCAATGATGGAATCGGTGGGAATCTCGATCAATACCGTGGTCGGATCGCGGAGAGAACTGCCAGGGTGAGGCTCAAGCTTGACGGCGTGTAGCGGAATGGCAACCTTATACCGGGCTGGCGTCTTCGGGGAGGTTTCCACGCTTGATAGCTCTCCGCTGTGCCCAGAATAACACGCGCGCTTATCGGCACTCAGCTATCTTTCGGATAGGTGCCGAGCACGCGCATGAAATCCGCCAACTCGGCCAAATGGCGCAAAGCATTTTGAACCCGGGGCTCGTCCTCCCTATCCAAGAAATCCAGGTAGAAGAGATACTCCCAGGGCTTTCCGTGCAAGGGGCGCGATTCGATCTTGGTCAGATTCAGGTCGCGCAGTGCGAACGCGCTCAAAGCGCGAAACAAGGCTCCGGGGATGTTGCGCGTGGTGAACACCAGCGATGTTTTCCAGGCCTTGGCCTCGCGGCGCGGAACCCTTGTGCGCTTGGAGGAATACAACAAAAAGAAGCGAGTAAAATTGCGGCGATCGTCCTCAATGGAGCGCTGCAGGATGTGGGCGCCATAGATGGAAGCAGCCACAGAGGACGCAATCGCGGCGGCATCGGGCGCCTTTTCTTCCATCACCATCTTCACACTGCCCGCGGTGTCGTAGAAAGGCGTACTCTCAATTCTTCGATGTTCGGCAAAGAACCGCAGGCACTGATTCAGCGCTACGGGATGCGAATATACTTTGCGGATGTCCTTAAAACGAACCCCGGGAGGAGCGATTAGATTGTGGATGATTCGTACGTTGGTCTCAGCGGCGATTCGCACGTCAAAATGCAGAAGATGATCGTAATTCTCATGCACCGAGCCGGCTAAAGAATTCTCTATTGGTATCACCGCGGCATCAATCTTACGGCGAGTCAGAGCTCGAAAGACGTCCTCGAACCGCGGAAAAGGAACAACTTCCACCTTGTCCCCCAGAAGTTGAACCACGGCCTCCTGGCTGAACGCTCCTAATGCACCCTGAAATCCAATTCGCTCTTTTTTCATGATTTCCCGGTTTTGCGGCGGCCTTTGGGGAGGGCGCTCTGGCCGCCATCCCAACGGCGGACATCGGGAGCCGGAAGGTTCAGCAGATCCAGCACCCGATCCACGCTATGGTCCACGATATCAAGGATGGTCTTCGGCTGGTTATAGAAGCCGGGGACAGGTGGAAGAATAATGGCCCCCATTTCCGTCAACGCGACCATGGTGCGCAAGTGCCCGAGGTGCAAAGGTGTCTCCCGGACCATAAGAATCAGCTTGCGGCGCTCCTTGAGGCAAACGTCGGCGGCGCGGATGAGGAGATTCGAGCTGAGACCGGTGGCGATGGCCGACATGCTATGGATGGAGCACGGCGCAATCACCATCCCCTGAGTGAGGAAGGAGCCGCTGGCCAGCCGGCTGCCGATATCCTCCAGCGCATAGGCGTAATCCGCCAGGGCTTTGAACTCGGCCGCGGTGCGCCCGCTCTCAAGAAATGCCGTTCGTTCGGCAGACCTAGTGAGGATGAGATGCGTTTCCACTTTCAATCCCTGCCGCAGCCTTTCGAGCAGCCGGTAGCCGTAGATGGAGCCGCTCGCTCCCGAAACTCCGATTATCACCCGCAAAAGACCTCCTTACCGCGAGTTTTGTTCGGAAAGCCGAACAAAACTCCTTTTCACCGCTTGATTCTTTGACCCCACGACGGCTATAATTCGAGCCTGGCGGAACCATTTTCTCAAATGGTTTCTAGTCGATACCGGGCCGCACAGGGCGTACTGGAAAAGCATCATATCATGGAGGACGCTGGACAGAAGCTCAGGCGGACGCGGGAACGGCTCAGTATGCGGTTTCGCGACGTCGAACAAGCCAGCCTGAAGATCGCCGACAAATACCATAATGACGAGTTTTCCGTCCTGATCAACCGGCTCTCCGAGATCGAAAACCATGGGCTGTTGCCGAACATATATAAGCTTTATTCACTAGCGACGATCTATCGTCTTAATTTTCAGGAACTTCTGGAATGGTATGGCGTTCCCTTGGCCAATATGCCGGCCGACGCAGCCTTCGCCGAAATCCCCACCAGCCACCTGATTCATTTCTCGAAAAGTGTGCATGGCGAAGCATTGCTTCCCATATCGCTCGATCCCGGTATTGATGTCCGCCGAACCAGCTATCTCAGCCGAATGATCCAACGCTGGGGGAAGCTGCCCCTGATGTTGTTGGACGCCTTGGATTTGAAGGATCACCGTTATGGGTTTATCGGTACCGAGGATTGGTTCATGTATCCGCTGCTCCAGCCTGGTTCGCTGGTGATGATCGACGAAACCAAACGCAAAGTGATCAACTCGGGGTGGGCGAACGAATTCGACAGGCCCATCTATTTCTTAGAACATCGCCAGGGCTACGTTTGCGGATGGTGCTCACTGATGGACGACCGGTTGATCCTGCAGGCGCATCCGGCCTCTGTATGCCCACCTCAAGTTTATAGTTATCCAAACGATATCGACATCATCGGCCAAGTTACCGGCGTGGCTATGAATCTGGACCAGGCTCGCCGGCGCCGGACGCGCCTTTGAGCAGCTCAATCATGGTCTCCATCTCCTGCAGATAGAGCCGTCTTTCCACTGGTTTGGCGCTTGAAGGCAGAACGTTCTTATATGGCTTGAGCTTGGTCCAGGCCTGAAGCACTGTTTTCTTTTCTTCGGGCAAATCCGAGAGATATAAGCTCAAGTCCGCCAACTGCTGCTCGAGGTTGAAGGACAGCCACTCGGCGAAGACCTGTTGGTGGCTTTTCTTGAGCGCCCGCGTGGCATGATCCGGGCCGAACACCAACGCTAGTCCATGATGTTCGTAGCGCGCACTGTTGGGATTTCGGAGACCGGCCAGGTACACCAACCTTCCGAACACGGACGGGATCTGTGAAAGCGTGTGGCGCCAGACGTCTGCCACAGCGCGCTGGTCCAAACCTTCGTTAGCTTCCGTACTCTTCATCTCAACATTAAGATAATACACCAGATCTATTTGGTAGACCAGCCTAAAACGTAGCCCCTCCTCACTCCAAACCAAAGATGTTCTGGTTTCAGAAAGAGTCTGCAGCGGAGCCTTGTCCGGTCGGCTATGCCCTTAGCCTGACTGAGAGTTTAAAGAACTCAAATCCACCAAACGACAAGGAGAAATTCCCATGACAAAAAGGCTCTTATTGCTGGCTGGCTTGATGCTGGCGCTAGGAACGATACTTTCAGCGGACCTGCCCGTACCACCCTGCGATCCGCACTGCGATGATTTCGTATCGGCGCGTTAACCCGTAAGAACCTGGCGGGGCTGGATGCTACACTCTTGGGTATCGATTCTCGATAGACCATGCTCCAGCTCCCGCTCGACCAACTGGTGCTTGTCGTCGCACAGGCAGCGCTTCTGGTAGCCCTATTGGCCCGTCTATGGTCCGCAGGCCTTCACCGCGTTTACCCTTATTTCTTCGGCTACCTCCTGGTAGAGCTGGTCAGAACACTGGTTGGGTCGTTTATCCCGTTTCAAGGCCGTGCGTATCGTCATTTCTGGGTCGCCAGTGAGGGCATCGTTGCTTGTTGCTACGCCCTGATCGTTGTGGAACTGTATCGCGTCGTACTGCGGGATCTACCCGGTATCGCGAGCATTTCTCGCCGTTACATCACGGCCACGGTCGCCGTCGCAACGGCGGGCTCGCTGCTTCTATTACGGCTGGAGGAGACGCCGGAGAATTACGTCTCGAAGTTTTTAGTAATTGAGCGCGCAATCGTCTTCAGTTTGGTGCTCTTCATTCTGCTGGTAAGTGTCTTCCTCGCGTACTATCCAATTCCTTTGAACCGCAACGTGGTCATCTATTCCATCGGCTATGCGGTCTATTTCCTCACCAAGGCAACGGCTCTGTTTATTCGCACACTAGGCCACTACGTAAGCCGGCAGACTAGCACTCTGATGCTCTTGGTTTCCTCAGCATGCCTGTTATTTTGGGTGATCACTCTGAACCGGCAAGGGGAGCTGCGTACCGTTGTGATTGGTCATAAGTGGAAACGGGAAGATGAGACGCAGCTACTTTCGAAATTAAAGGCCATCAACGCAACGCTGGTGAGCGCAGGAAAAAAGTGACACCCTTCTTCGAATCACCGGATAAATCTGCTAAATGGGACTACTCGGGGATTGCCTCGCCGCTAGAAATTCGATATGCTAAGGTGGATCAGGAAAGGGGGGCTGAGAAATGACGCTTCCTGCGGTGTCAATTGCGGCTGTATTCCTTGCGGCCGCATTTGCTTATGTGATACGCCAGCTCACTTCACGCTTTAACCCGGAGGCCGTCGCGGCTGATTGGCTGGACGGATTCTCTCTGGAAAGCTACGCGCCCATGCGGCGGTTGCTGGATCAAAGCGATTTCGAATTTCTCAAGAAACAACCGGGCTACCGCCCGGCTCTCGGCAAACGCCTGAGTGCGGAACGGCGCCAAGCGTTCATTGATTATCTCTGGCTAATGGTGGGGGACTTCAATCAGTTGCTCAAACTCGGACGGCTGATGCTGGTCAGTTCCAGCGTTGACCGGCCTGAATTCGCGCGCGCATTGTGGCGGCAACGGATCACATTTTACGTCAGCGTGTGCACCATCCGGTGTAAATTGGCGCTGGCCCCGCTGGGTGTCCGCGTGGAAGGACCAGAGTTGTTAGATTCTCTCGGAGAGATGCTGCGGCAGGTTACGGAGCTGGCTTCGCTCGAAACACCGGCTTATAAACTGCCGGCTTATTAACTGGCACAGATTCGCTTCAGAGCTTCTTTGGCGTCTTTAAGGCCAACGAATTCCTTTTCGGCCCGCTTGAATTCGCCGGTGTGCACGCACCGGCGAGCTCCGCGGTGTTCCACCGGAAAAAGCAGGTGCAGCATCTCGTGAAACATTACGTATTCCACCGCCAGGCGCGGCACGCTGGGCCGGTCCAGGTGCCGGCTCAGAACAATGACGTTGTGCGACGGATCGTAATGCCCCAGCATGGTACGGGAAGGCTTGCGGCTCCAGCCGAGCGGCGGGCGAGCCACCAGACCGTTAAAATAGCGGAGATTTAGCTCCTCAAAAATCGAGTCCAGATCGAAACAAGCGCCCTGCGGACTTGAAACGTACTTGCGCCCGCGCGCCTGCTTCACCAATTGAAGAGTACGCCGCATTTCCTTCCGATTCAGGTAGCGACGGTATCTTTCGGAATAGGCTTTCGGGGTCGGGCGGCGTAACAACTTTGACAAAAGGATATGGGCGAGTGCCTCCAGGATTTGCGCCGGAGCGCCTTCCAGCACGTCGGTAATACGAAACGCCAAGCCGTCCTCATCCCAACGGACGAAGCTATTGGCGTTTGCGAACTTCGAGAACTCCACGCGCACCGCGGGAACCGGCGTCCGTGGCCGCAGTTCCGAGAAAACCCGGGTAAAGAGCTGTTGGGGTGTTTCGAAAAAAAGGACGCTCTGCAGATCCACAGACTCTAGAATAAACGGTTCTTCGGTTCTTCGGTTCTTCGGTTCTTTAGTTCCTCGGTTCGCTGGTTAGCGGAGATAGAACAGGCTCAGGCGCGGTAGGGCGGCTGCTTCAAGCAGTTGGCGATCCAGATATTGTTTTTCGAGCATTGTGAGCTGTTCGGCGGTCATTTTGCCTCGGTATGGGCGGAGCTGTAGATCGAGCTCGCGGCGAGCTCGCAGCAGGTCTTCCTCAGTTTGCCGGGCGCGCGCGATGGCGATCATTTTATCTTCGAGAGCAGTGAGCCGGCGTTCCAAATCCTCCAGGTCGCCATATACAGTTACTGATTCGGTGGCCAGCCGTTCCACCGCGGCTGCAACATCCGCATACTCCGGTTGTTTGCGGATTTCCGCAACATTAGACCGTAGATAGTTTTCCAATTCTTCCAAGCTGAAAGGCGCTGCCTGCTGTTTGCGCGCGCCGGCCGGCTGGGCCACGCCAGCCATTATTTGCGCCTCGGCCAGCACCGCCTGCGCGCAGTAAGCCACTGAATTGACCATTTGGACGCGATTCTTTTTGCCGCGCCACTTCTCGAAGGCTACATCGATACCGCGCAGGACGGCAGTGAGCGGGACGCCGGCATTCTTCCAGGTCTCCACCAGCGCCCAATCGAGGGGAGACATCAGGAAAAGGCTGGTGCCGCGCGCCTTTTGAAAACGCTCCTCGATTTCGGTGAAGTAGTTGAAGTAGTTGCTGGGCCAGGCTCGTTCTTCGGCTACTTCTTCTGGTTCCGCCGCCATATAATTTCCAGGCCCTCTAGGGTCAAATCTTCGTTGAACTCTTTCACCAGACGCGACGCTGCCGCGATGAAGCGCGCCTGGCCGCCCGTGGCAATCACAGTGGTGGAACTGCCCAACTCCTCAACTACCCGTTCCACGATCCCATCGATCATGCCCACAAAGCCGTAATAGAGTCCGGATTGAATGCTGTCCACGGTGTTCTTGCCGATGAGCTGCGCCGGCTGGCGGAAATCCACCATGGGGAGACGCGCGGTCTTGGCGAACAACCCGCTGATCGACATTCCGATGCCCGGGCAAATCATGCCGCCCAGATACTCGGCGTTGGCTGAGACTACATCGAAGTTGATAGTGGTTCCAAGATCCACCACGACGGCGGGTCCGCCATAGCGATGAAACGCCGCCACGCCGTTTACCACGCGGTCCGCGCCCACTTCTCTTGGATTGTCGTAAAGCACCTTGAGTCCAATGTCCGTCTCTGGAGTAATGAAGAGCGGCACAGCCTGAAAGTATCGCTCGGACATCGCGGCTAGCGGCGCATCGAGCGTGGGAACCACGCTCGCGATGATAATGCCATCCACGCGCGACAAGTCGAGCGAGGCCAGGGCAAACAGATTGCGCATCAGCACGCCCCATTCATCCGCGGTCTGCTCATGAATGGTACGGAGGCGCCAGCGGCCAATCAACGCCTGGCCTTCAAAGGCGCCGATGGTGATGTTGCTGTTTCCAGCATCCAAAGCTAGGAGCATGGGCGGACGCCTCCAGCGATGATCACACTCTGTTTTCCGTCGTCACCACGCAGCATCAAAAATCCTGATGGATTTAGGCCCGCTGTGGTTCCCTGCAGCATCGTGTCACCTTGATCGACATACACACGGCGTCCGAACACGAAGCTGGAGGCGCGAGAGAACATTTCGAGGATCGGTTCCCTGCCCTCCCGTTCGAGCAGCGAGCAGAAGCTTGTGACGCTGGAGATCAGTTCCACCAGCAGTCGCTCGCGCGAATGAACCTGGCCGCTCGCGATGCGCAGCGATGTCGCGATCGCGCTCAGTTCTTCGGGAAACGCCGCGTGATTCACATTGATACCGATGCCCGCAATGATAGCCGAGCCTTCCAGCTGGGTGAGTATGCCGGCGCATTTTTTGGATTGAAACAGCACGTCATTGGGCCAGCGAAGATCAGAGGGTACATCGCAGGCCTTGAAGATTGCTTCGCCGGTGGCAAGGCCCAGGGCGAGCGTAACCACCGGCAAGGCGTCGGGCGGAAACGGATATCGCAAAATGATGGAGACATAGAGCCCGGCGCCGGGTTCGGAATGCCACGCACGGCCGTAGCGTCCCTGGCCGGCCGTTTGTTCGTCGGCGCCCACTACCGTTCCGGATTCGCAGCCGGCCGCGGCCAGACGGCTGGCCTCGGTCATGGTGGAGCCGATGGTCTGGTGCCAATAGATTTTGTGATCCGCGAGTTGGGATCGAACCCGATCGAGGTCGATCATTTGAGATCATTCAGTGCAGACACGCTTTTGTCGCGCTGCGCGACATATTCGGCGCGCTTCGCTCGCAACGAATCCACTACATGCGCCGGAGCGCCATTCAGAAATTTCTCGTTTTCAAGCTGGCTATCTTTGGCCACGATCAGTTTGTCGAGCTCTGCGATCTCTTTGCGCAGCCGGATGCGCTGACCTTCCGAATCCACTTCGGGAAGCTCGAGCAACAAATCGAAATCCGGAGTCGAGCGCACCGCGCCCGACAATTTCGGCACGGCTTCGGTGCGCACATCCAGTTTGACGTTCGCGAATTTTTCAATCACTCCCAATTCCACATTCTTCGCGCCGTTGCGGCAGTAGAGCACCCCGGGCAGAACCAGCTTGCGATCCAAGCCATGATCGGCCCGCAGCTTGCGCGCCGCTGTGATCATCTCCTGCATCAGTGCCATTTCGCGTTCCGCGGTTTCATCGGCGGTGCCGGCCTGAGGATAGGGCGCGAGAGCAATGGATTCGGTCTGCCCGAAGCGATGCCACAGCTCTTCGGTGATGAACGGCATGATGGGATGCAGCATCCGCAAGAAGGCTCCGAACACACTCAACAAATTGCGCCAATCATTAGTCAGCCCGGAATTCGGCGCGAAACGCAGCTTCTTGATTTCCAGATACCAGTCGCAGAAATCGTGCCAGGAGAATTGCCACAGCTCGGTTGCCACTTCGTTATAGCGATGCTGCGCGAGCGCGCGGTTTACCGATTCGGCCGTGCGATGCAGACGGCTGAAGATCCAACGGTCCTCTAATCTCTCGGCAGTCCCGGGCTCCGAAAGCGACGGGGCAATTCCCGCCGTTTGCATGTTCATGAGCACTCCGCGCGCTGCGTTCCAGATCTTATTGGCAAACTGGCGCGTGGCGGTCAAGCGTTCTTCTGTGTAAACGATATCGGTACCGGGCGCAGCGGCCATCATGAGCGAGAGGCGCACGGCGTCGGTGCCGAATTTATCGTTGCTATCCATCGGATCAACGACGTTGCCCTTGGTCTTCGACATCTTTTGCTTTTCGGGATCGCGCACCAGGCCGTGGATGTGGACCTCGCGAAAGGGAACATCGCCGGTCAGCTCCAGGCCCATCATCATCATGCGCGACGCCCAGAAGAACAGAATGTCGAAGCCGGTGATCATGAGCGACGTGGGATAGTAAGTCCGCAAATCTTTGGTATCGGCGGGCCAGCCTAAAGTCGAGAATGGCCACAGGCTGGAGCTGAACCAGGTATCGAGCACGTCCGGATCCTGTTCTAAGCGCGACGATCCGCAATGCGAGCATTTGTCTGGCGTTTCCCGCGCCACCGTGATTTCGCGGCAATCCGCGCAATGCCAGGCAGGAATACGGTGACCCCACCAGAGCTGCCGCGAGATACACCAATCGCGAATGTTCTCCATCCAGTTGAAGAAGGTCTTTTCCCAGTTGTCGGGAACGAAGCGGATGCGGCCATCGCGCACCGCGGCCATCGCCTTGGCGGCCATCGGTTTCGCTCGCACGAACCATTGCGTCGAGACCAATGGCTCAACTATAGTTCCACAGCGGTCGCACTTGCCGATAGGCAGCACGTGCGGATCAATCTTTTCCAGAGCGCCGAGTTTTTCGAGGTCGGCCACCACGCGTTTGCGAGCCTCGAAACGGTCCAAACCCGCGTAGGGGCCAGCTTCGGCGGTCATGAGCGCATCTTCACCGATCACTCGCACATGTGGAAGATTGTGGCGCTTACCGGCTTCGAGATCATTCGGATCGTGCGCGGGAGTAACTTTCACTACGCCGGTGCCAAATTCTGGAACGGCCAATTCATCGAAGATTATGGGAATCTCGCGATTCATCAGCGGCAAAATCACAGACTTGCCGGCCAGATCGCTATAGCGCGGGTCCTTCGGATTTACAGCCACTGCGGTGTCGCCCAACATTGTTTCAGGACGCGTGGTGGCAACCACCAAGTAACGCGAGCCGTCCTTCAGCGGATAGCGTATATGCCACAGGCTGCCGTTGACGTCGTCATGCTTCACTTCGAGATCGGACAGGGCGGTGTTGCAGCGCGGGCACCAGTTCACCATGTACGTGCCGCGATAGATCAATCCACCTTCATACAGCCGGACGAAGGCTTCGGTGACGGCGCGGGAAAGTTCAGGACTCAGCGTGAAACGCTCGCGGCTCCAGTCGCAACTGTCGCCGATGCGCTTCATCTGCTCGGTGATGCGGCTGCCGTATTTTTCCTTCCATTCCCAAACGCGGCGGACAAACTCTTCGCGTCCCAGCTTTTGGCGCGATGTTCCCTCGGCGACCAGACTCCGTTCCACCAGCATCTGAGTGGCGATGCCGGCGTGGTCCACCCCAGGCAGGAACAGCGTGTTATCGCCGCGCATGCGATGCCAGCGCACCGCGGTATCGATCAGCGAATGTTCCAGCATGTGCCCGATATGCATAGATCCAGTGACGTTGGGCGGCGGGACGACGATGGAGAAAATCGGTCCAGGCGCGTTGGCATCGGCGCGGAAGACTTGGTTTTCCACCCACCACTGGGCCCAATGAGGCTCGAAGAGCCGCGGGTCGTATGTTTTGTCCAATTCCATGAAGAGACTACCAGTTTAGCAAGCGACACAAGTAGCGCCTCAGGATTTGACAGGATTCAGGCGAGTTTGATGTAATGATGAGGAAGAAGTTTCCCGCCTCACTCCTCAGTAGCTCAATGGTAGAGCATTCGGCTGTTAACCGAAGGGTTGTAGGTTCGAATCCTACCTGAGGAGCCAGATTATCAAACTGCAGGTTGGATTCGAACTCAACCCGGCAGGATCACCTGGGGCACGATACAGAACCACCTGCGGGTCGACAAAAGTTCAAAGCGCACCGCGAATTTCATCGTTGCGCTGGGCCTAAGAATTCGGTGTGGTAGATCGCCTCATCGATTCGGCCAATTCATTCGAGCGAATCTCGGAAAATACAGGCTCATTTGTCCGTTCACGTCCGCTTCGTCCGATCCGTTGATCCCGTAAGTAATGATCAAATCCGCGCCCTTCAACTCGGGATGGGCTTTGCCCGCGTACGTTAGCACGTGGGGATGATCGCCTTCCGGCGGGTGGTAAATCTTTTTCGCATCGCTCCACGGACCCTCCAACTTCTGCGCCGTCCGCATCACGATGTCCGATGCTCCCCACCCCTGGCTGTTCACTTCGACGAATCCTCCGCGCGGGTTTGCCTGCACACTCAATTCGCTCGATACTTCGTGCATGACCGGTTTGCGATTCTCCCTTGCGGACCAACCCCCGCCATTCCACCACTCCATGCCATCGAACTTGGCCGCCGCAAAATCAACCGCCTTCCACCGGGCCAGGAAAATATCGTGAAGCGGCACGCCTTCGCTTTCACAATAGACGTAGATATAGTTGCCCTGCTGAATTACCGCCGAGCCGACCATCACTTTGCTGTCGTCCTTCATCACCGGTTTCATCTTCCACTCCGTCGGCTCCGCGTCCGGATTCTCGATCACAAACGCTTGTGATCCTACGCCCTCAAATCCGAAAGACTCTTTTTTCGGATCATTTTGAATTCTGCTGCAAAACACCAGCAATCGATTGTCGATTCGAATTCCGTGCGACGGCCACATCCAGACCTTGCCGTCGGACGGAAAAATCTCCATGTGCGATCCCCAGCGGCGCCAATAATATTTCATCTGCGATGTGGACGGATCGTAGCCCGTCTCGATCGCCACAGTGTTGTGCACGAAAGCCGCCATCTTGCGCGTGTCTCCTGCTTTTCTCACCACGAGAGTATCGCCGAACGACCACAAAACGCGGCCATTGCCGAGATCGATCGAGAATCCACCATCCGAGCCCAACCATCGCGAATCTGAGTGAAAAATTCGGTCGCCTTCCGGCCAAGGACTCGCGGTTTGCCCAAATGTCGCCGTCGGCCCAAAGCTCAGCGTCGCCCCGATGACAATGAGGAGTCGGGTCATCAAGCAGAATTATAAACCTCCCCAAGGCTGTGGGACGCCGTGTGCTACCCGGGTTGAGCCCGTGTCCGGTTTCGGAGGCTCCGAGCGGGTCACGCGCCGTCCGGAGGTTATGTTGGGATCGCGGCGAGTTCGAGACGTATCCGGACTGGGCACCCACCCTGGACAAGCGTTGGCGGTGCGCTCGAATCGCTCTCAAAACAAAGGACGCCTGCGGGTTCGATCAGAGGGCCAACTGAGCCGCGAAAGTTCGAAACGTGTCCAGACTGGGGAGCCAAAGAAATCCACGTTTCAATTCTGCACCTTACGGGCGACCCCAATTCAACACTCTAACTCGCTCAGGACCTGTCCTTGAACAACAGGGAGTACAAGTAGCGTTGCGCGAGTGGTTCATCCTTGACCTCGGCCCAAGTCAGAAAGGCCAGTCGGGCTTGCGCAACATGTACCGCCGCGTCGAGTGGCTGGAACGGTTCTGCAATGTCGTAATCGGCCCTATGTCGAGCCTGCTGCAGATCCACAAAGGCCTGGGAGACAGTCCATAACCTGAAACGCTCCCGGTCGGGATCGGCAGTCTCTTGATTCCAGCCGTTTCCGATCTCTTTGAGAATTGCAGTTGAGGCATCTTTCATTCGTTTGTGGTCGAATGTACGGGCCAACCGGGAACGATGGTCAGCGTGCTTCCAGTTCAAGATCGCGTCGCGGACCAGGAGGTGAAATAGAGCATAGTAAGCGGACGAGACAGACCTGCGCACATTGGCTTCATTGGAATCGGAATCGCGAACTAGAAACTCAGCCTGGGCCATCAGTTGTTCAGGCAGATCTGTAATCACGGGGCCAACTTAACTCGCGAAGCTCAGGTAGGAATGCAGTCCGATCTCATCGGTACGAACCAGGCGAAGGAGATCGATCCGAATGTTTTCCGCCAATTGCTGCAATTCCGAAGCGGCGATCTCCTTGTCGGTAAGCATTACGTCGATGAACACGGCTGGGTCATCGCTCCAGTCAAAACCGATACGATAGTCAATTCCCTTCACGAGGGGATTGCCCGCGTACCGCATTTGCAGCTGATGGACCCGGTTTGAGATTTCCTCGCTGCTGACCAACCCTGCAGGAACGATTGCCATCGATATTGCCCTTTTTCCAGCATACCGCGCTGACCAACCGCAGCGGCAACGCAGGGATTCGTGCATTCCCGACAGAAGCCCTTGGCTCCGGAAACGTTGGCAGTGTGGCAGGCGTAACCAGAAAACGTGACACGCTGGGAGCGCTTCATTGGGGAATGGATCCAAGGCGGCGAGTTCAAAACGTGTCCAATCTGGGCACCGGCGAAGACAGGTGTCGGCGGCCCGCACCGATCATTCTGAAAACATTACGCGTTGACACGTTCGATCAGAAGTGCCAGCGGGCCACAAAAGTTCGAAATGCGTCCAGTGTGGGGAGCCAAAACTCTTCCCCTCCACTAGTTTGACTGCCGTTTGTTGACTGCTCAATGCGTCGCGGCAGCCCTCTTGTTTCGAAGAACTTCCGTCTCGGTCCGTCTCTCCGTTTCGCGCCGTCTGAGGTTGGGCAGCGAAGTACGCCCACGTTCCACATCATATTACTCCCAGTTCTCTGCGTCTCTGGTCCGTCACTCTAAATTGGTTAACGGCTCTGGAAGATCGGCAGCCCGAGAGAGACAAAGTTCCACAACTGGCGAGGTTCCGATCGCCGCCTCCAGTGTTTGTTAGCAGTTAGTCGCGTCAGGATACCGAGCGCTAGTAGCGAATTAGTCCGTTGGGAAAACTGCTCGATAGCGTTCGAATGGACCGGCAATTCAAAGAAACACCACAGAGATGGAATGATCATATACGAGCTGTCGCATGCTCGTTCATGTTGGGCACGCGCGCGGCGGTTGTACGCGCGTTCTGAATCTATCGTTAATCGACGCGACACGAAATTCAGGAAACACGAACGATTGGACGTTGGTGGGGTCCTACGCGCTGTTGGCCACAATTCCTCTCGACGGCATGAGCATTCAAACCTTTCCTTGTGCACGCTGTGCTATGGCCGGCGGCGACTTGCCTTTGTCCCCACGCGGACACGGCAAGTCAATTCTTCTGCCAACGTATAGAATCTTAATGGCTTGGTTGGCTCCGTGCCATTGGAGGACGAAGTGGCGGCGCTGGCGCGGCGGCTTCAATCGCCTGGCGACCAAATCCAAAAATGTCACCCCACGGGGGGCATCTTTTCCAGATCGCACATCGATTAGAATCCCGATTTGCCCCCTCTCGTAAGCGGATACATTTCGGAGTTGCGATTATCATTCCCCGTTCCCGAGCCAACCAGAATCAGGATTCCGGGGAGGCCAGTAGAGCATTTTTCACGATTGGTCCCCTTTGTACCCCTTGCCGGCGATGCTCGAAGAGAGGTCAGCGGCCACCAAGGGAGCGTTCTATTTCCAATTCCGCGCGCGGGGGTTCTGATCAACGGAAGCCGACTACTCGCTCATGTGGATCGCCTGACCCTAGCGTTTTTGGAGAGTAATCCCATCGAAGCTCCGCACGATATGCAGAGACAGTTCCGTGGCTCGCTACTGGCGTGTCCCCGGGATCCCCGAGGTATCCACGACCGTGAACACTTTCTCTCCCGCCGCGTTGGCCACATACAGCTTGGACGAACCCGGTTCCACCGCCAGCGCATACGGCCTTCGTCCCGCCGGCAGTGTCGCCAGAGCCCGGTTGGTTGCCCCATCAATCACCGTCACGCTATCCCCCAGCGTGTTGGCCGAAAAGACCAGATTGCGCACCTCGTCCACGGCTAACGCCTGCGGGTGCTCGCCTACGCGCACGGTAGCCACGGCGCGCCGCGTCCGCCCGTCGATCACTGTCACGTCGCCCAAACCATAATTGCCCGCATAGACCATGTGCGTCTTCGAATTGACCGCGACGGAACTGGTCGTCCGGCCGGCCGTTGTCACCGTATCCTCTCCGGCGTCTTGGCCCAGCGCCTTCACGTCGCCCGTCCCCATCCGTGCCACGTAAAGTGTGTGGGACGCCTCATCCACCGCCATGCCCCAGGCGTGTTTGCCGCCCTCGCGACGGTTCATCGTCAGCCGTGCTCCAGCCAGCACCGTCACGGCCCCACTCTCGTAGCTCAGCAGATAGATCGTATTGGCGGCCGAATCCACGGCAATCAGATCCACTGCCCCTGTCCTCAATGGCTTCGAGGTATTGGTGGCACCGTCGAGGATGCTCGTCTTGTCGGAAAACGTGTTGGTGACGTAGACTTGACCCGTCGCGGAATTGACGGCGATCGAGTAGGGCCTCCGTTCTACGGGAACGGTGGCCGCTACTATGTCCGTCAAGGGATCGATCACGGTTACAGTTCCGGCGCTCGAGTTGGCCACGTAAACCCGGCCGGACCTCTCGTTGACCGCCATCGACACCGGGACTGCGCCCACGCCCACGCGTCGGACGGCTCCGGTCTTTGTGTCCAGGACCACCACTTCGGAGCGGGGTTGGTCGATCACATAGACCTTCTTCACCACCGGATTGAAAACGATCGCGCTTGTATTGACAATCCCGCCCTCGGGTTTCCCGGCCGCGGGCTGGGCTGCCGCTGTCACCGCCAGGCCCGCCACGGCGAAGGCCAGGATTCCGCCCGCCGTGCGGCTCCCGCAGATCATTTCTATGAGATAATTCACGTTGTTTACTAAGCATCCCCCTTTGGGCCGCCGGATGCAACAGGCTCCGAGGTAACTTCGAGGTTAGAACCGATGTCCGATCGAAACCAACCTGCCCGCCGCTGCCTGGCCGCGACGCGTTGTCATTCACTTCTTACGATTCTGGGCGTCTGCGCTTGCTCCACCCTTGCTCAGACCAAGCAAGCGCCCTTCCGTGTTCTCGCCATCGCCGAGCGCGGCGGACTGCACCGGCCCTTTGTCGATGCCGCCAAAGCCTGGCTCGATCGAGAAGGCAAGTCTGACTTTTCGGTGGACTACATCGAGAACACCGACACAATCGATGGAGCCCTCCTCGCTCGCTACAGTCTCTTCCTTCAATTGAACTACCCGCCCTACGCCTGGACGCCCGTCGCGGAACGCGCCTTCCGCGCGAGCATCGAACAAGGCAGCATCGGCTGGATCGGCTTCCACCACGCTACGCTGCTCGGTGAGTTCGACGGTTATCCGATGTGGCAGTGGTTCTCGGACTTCATGGGCGGTATCCGCTTCAAGGACTACATCGCCACCTTCGTTTCCGGCACGGTACACGTGGAGTCCGCTTCGCACCCTGTCATGCAGGGCATGGGCTCCACGTTCACCATCGAAAACGAGGAGTGGTACACGTATGATCACTCTCCGCGCCGCAACGTGCGCGTTCTCGCTTCTGTCGATGAGAGCTCCTACACGCCGGCCACCACCAAGAAGATGGGCGACCATCCCGTGGTCTGGACCAATGAACACGTCAAAGCCCGCAACGTCTACATCTTCATGGGGCACCACGCCGAGCTCTTCCAAAACCCGGCCTTTGTCACCATTTTCCACAACTCCATCCTCTGGGCGGCGGGGAAGAACTGATGCGGCACCTTTCGTGCTCCTTAGTCTTTCTCGCCCTCTCCGCTGTCCTGGCTTCGGCTGCTGACACCGCGCGCCCGTTCCGGGTACTTGCCTTTTACTCGACACACGCGGAACCAGATCACGTCGAGTTCGCCGAGCAGGCCGTTCGCTTCTATGCGGACGCTGCCGCCCGGCGCCACTTCTCGTTGGAGGCTACCACCAATTGGGACGATCTTACTCCGCAGCGTCTGAAGGGCGTCGACGTGGTGCTTTTTTTGAACGAGTCACCGCATGTGCCCGCGCAACGCACGGCCTTCGAGAATTACATGGAAAGCGGCGGAGGCTGGATAGGCTTCCACGCCGCCGGGTACAACGACGCGGGCACCGGCTGGCCGTGGTTTGTCCGATTCCTCGGCGGCGCGATCTTCCAAGGCAACAGTTGGCCGCCCCTTCCTGCCACCGTTGAAGTCGACGACCGCACCGACCCGCTCACACGCCACCTTCCGCCGCGTTTCGTTTCGCCCGACAACGAATGGTACAGTTGGTGGCCGAACCCGCGGAGCACACCCGGCGTGCGTGTCCTTCTCACACTATCCCCGTCGAACTATCCGGTCGGCTTGAAGGAAACCATCGTCTCCGGCGACGTGCCTGTTGTCTGGACAAACACGCGATACCGGATGCTCTACCTCAACATGGGCCACGGTGACAAGATCTTCACCGAGCCCGTCCAGAACACTTTCTTCGAAGACGCCCTGCTTTGGGCCGCTGGCCGCAGGTGAGTGGGAGAACGCGCCTGTTGTCTATTGCTCCATGACGCCGTACTGAAACCGCGGCGGCAGCCGGCAGCCGTTCCGCTCGATCATCGCGAGCGTTAACGCCTGCGCTGTAATGATGGATGTGAGGCCCTCCCAATGCTCGGCCACCGGGTCCAGCCGCACTGGAAGGATGGAGGCCGCCGCTTCGCGCTCCTTATCGGAAACCAGGACCACTCTACCGCCCTTCAGCGCGCACTCCGCCGCCAATTTCACGCCCAGATCGGCGCGCCGTCCCAAGGCCAGGATGATTGCCAGGTGGGTTGCGTCCACATCCAGGTTCGGACCGTGCCGGAAGGCCGCCCCGGTGTGCGCCGCCGCCCGGTGCCCGCTCATCTCGCGAATGCACAAAGCGCTCATCATAGCGCCTCCGTAGGCGGCACCGCGGCCGATGATCTCGATGTTGGCCGCTCCGCGGGAAAAGGACTCCAACTCACTCCGCCGCGCAAAGATGTGCTCAAGCGATGACGAGAAGGAGTCCGCGGCCGCTTCGGCGTCCCGCCGCCAGTCCTGGCCCAGAATCTCGGCAGCCACGATGCTGGCCACCGCTGTCGCGTTCGTGTACGTCTTGGTCGCGTTGCCGTACTCCGGCCCCGCCAGAATCGGCAGCCGCCGCCGAGCCATTCGCCAGCATGGGCTCGCCGCGTTGTTCGAGATCAACACCAGCGGCCGGTCCTCGGCCACCTTCAAGAGTTCCACCAGTTCCGCGCTCTCCCCGGAAGTCGTCAACAGCACCGACAACGCGGCCTGATCCCAAGTACGCGTCCCGTAGTTCAGCCACTCACCGGCATCCACTGAGAATGCCAGCCGCCCCCCGGCGTCGAGCGGCACCGAGCCTCCGTAGGACGAGCATAGCGAAGCGCCCATGCCCAGAAATAGCACCGGTCCGGGTGCGACACACAACTGCCTGATCTCCGCCAGTTGCAGGCGGATTTCCGGGTCCGTGGCGTAGGTTCGCAACAGCCCCCGCAGCCGCTCCGGCTGCTCCCGGCACTCCAATTCCAGGATTTGGATCCCAGTGGCACGCAGCAACTCCGGCGTCGGCTCCACTCCGCCAATCCATCGCGGGGTCTGGTTGTTCTGCATTTGCGTCGTATTCCCCCGTTTCCGTCTCCGCGCGGCACACGCCGTTTGGCTCCTTGTAAACAAGCTTTACAAAGTGCTTAAATTGTAACCGAAGGCGCTAGAGGGGTGCGCGACATGAAAATGGAAAGCATGTAGGAACGTACGAAAAACCGAACCGCGACCGGCAGGAAGCGCAAAGGGTGCGGCGCGCACCGCCAAACGGACCAGGAACTGACCCGCGCCGCGCTCCGTTTTGCGCGAAGTTCCTTAGAAGCGCTATCCAGAACTCGAGAACTAGCGGCACTCATGGTATCGCTCCCTGCCGGTCGCGGCTCCGCTACACCCTCGAAAGGTTCCACATTTATGTCGCGCAGCGACAACGGAGGCCAAGCTTGAACCAGGGAACAGCGCCGGGACGGACACGTATGAATCGATCCTTCGTCTCAAAAATCTCTCTCATCGCCGGCCTCGGCGGCCTTCTCTATGGCTACGACATGGGTATCATCGCGGCCGCCATGGTCTTCCTCCGCACGTCGTTCCATCTCTCCACCGAGGCCCAATCGTGGGTGGTGAGCACCGTGCTCGTCGGCGCCATGGCCGGCGCCCTGACCGGCGGCGCCTTGGCAGATGGGCTGGGTCGCCGCCCCACGCTGATGGCTGGCGGCGTTCTCTTCGTCGCCGGCTCGACGCTTGCCATGTTGGCCCCGAATGTAGCCACGATCCTTGTCGCCCGCACTTTGCTCGGCGTCGCCGTCGGGTTCAACTCCGTGACCGCCCCCGTCTATGTCTCCGAGCTCGCGCCACCGCAATCCCGGGGAATGCTGGTCGGCCTCTACCAGTTCACCCTGACCTGCGGCATCGCTCTGGCGGACCTCGCCGGCTACTGGTTGGCCCCCGCCGAAAACTGGCGCCTCATGTTCGGACTGGGCGCCATCCCCGCCCTGCTCTTCTTATTGCTTGTTTTCGGAGTCCCAGAGAGCCCTCGCTGGCTCCTCGCGCACGGTCACGATTCCGAGGCGGTAGCCATCCTTGAGTCCTATGCCGGCTCGAGCGGCGCTCGTGCCATCCTGGAAGATCTGCGCGCGGGCCTCAGAACCGTGGTGGAGCGTCGCTGGAGCGCGTTGCTTGCCCCGGCCGCCCGACGCGGCCTGGTCGTCGCCGTCGGGTTTACCGTCCTTCAGCAAGTCACCGGGATCAACACGATCATTTACTATGGCCCCCGCATCTTCGCCCTCGCCGGTGTCGCTTCCAGCCAGAGCGCCATCTTCGCCACGTTCGTAATTGCCGTCATGAACGTGCTGGCCACGGTTGTCGCTCTGGTCCTGGTAGACCGCATCGGCCGCAAGCCGCTGCTTTATTGGGGCGTCGGCGGTATGACCGTATCGCTGTTCCTACTCTCGTTCGCTTTCCACGCTAAAGACGCCCTCGGCGCTTCATTGGGCTTGGTCGCCGCCGTTTGCCTGTCCCTTTACATCGTCTGCTTCGCCTGCAGCATGGGCCCCATCGCCTGGATTCTTGTCGCGGAGGTTTTCCCGCTGCGGCTGCGCAGCCGTGGCGCTGCCGCAGCGACGCTTGGCTCGGGCCTCGCGAACTTCCTGGTTTCTATCACTTTCCTCTCGCTCATCGAGACCGCCGGCAACAGCCTGACCTTCGCCGTGTACGGCGCCTTTTGCGTCCTCACGCTCCTGTTTGTTCACTACATAGTTCCCGAAACCAAGGGCCGCGAACTGGAAAGCATCAGTTCTTCGCCGGCCGTCACCAAGGCATAACGTTTCATGATCGATCCACGACCACGCGATGTACAGTACGGCACCACTTCCCAACCGACCCTGCCGGGAGACGGCTTTGTTCTCGGAGCCGACATCGGAGGCACGAATCTGCGTGTCGCCCTCGCTGATTCTTCTGGCCGGATCCTGGCATGCCAACGCGCTTCCATTGCGGGCGTGCGGGACCCGCTCCAGGTGGTGACCAGGATTCGCGAGCTCGCCTCCGCACTCCTCTCTGAACTCTCCGTGGCGCCAGCAGCTCTTCGAGCCATCGGCGCCGGCGCACCCGGCGTCACCGACACCGAGCACGGCATCGTCATCGCCACGTCCTACCTCTTGGGCTGGACGGACGTGCCCCTGCGGGCCCATCTCGAAGACGCGTTCGGCATTCCCGCCGCTATTGACAACGACGTCAACCTCGCCGCATTCGGCGAAAGCCGGGCCGGCCTCGCCCAATCGACGGACGACTTCGTCTTTCTGGCCATCGGCACCGGCATCGGTGCCGGCATCGTCCTCAACCGCCAGATTCACCGCGGCAACGCCTGGCGGGCCGGCGAAATCGGATACATGCTTGTCCCGGGCGTCTCGGAAGAGCCCGTAGACCACGGCGATCCTGGCCCATTTGAAGCGCAGGTCGGCGGCGAAGGCATCCGCCGGCAATGGCTCAGCCGCTGGAGCCCGGCGCGTACATCGCTTGTTAGCGATCTCACCGCCACGGAGATTTTCGACCACGCCCGCGCCGGCGACGCCCTAGCCTCCGAGCTGCTTCGCGACACCGCCCGCTTGCTCTCTTACGGCATCTACAATCTGGCGTTGGTGTTGAACTGCCCCATGTTTGTACTCGGCGGCAGCGTCGGTCTCCATCCGGTCCTCGGCGAAGAGGTTCGCCGCCTCCTCCGTCAGCGGGACGATCGGGCCCTGCCGCTGATCGTCCACAGCGCGCTCGGGGATCAGGCCCAACTCACCGGAGCCGTGCATCTGGCCATCGACGTCGCGGCTGCGGCGTTGGGATGAGCGGGTGCGGCTCAAGGAAGCGGGAGCAGGATCGAAGGAATGGCATCGAGGGCCATGGCAATCGCTCCGCGTAGCACTGCGGCTTCGCCCAGGCTGGCTGCGGCAATTCGTGGCACAGCGAATTCGCTGCGCTCCAGCTCTTTTCTGACAAAGCCGATCAGCGCCGGATGCCGCCCCACCTCGCCGCCCAGCACGACCAGCCCGGGGTTCAAAATCAGCGACAGGTTCACGATCACGTCCGCCACGATGGCCGCGCGCTGCTTGACTACCTGCTTGGCCGCGGCTTCGCCCCTTTGCGCCATGTCGAGAATCGCCGTCACATCCACTCTCCCGCTGCCGCGCCCCGTGCCGCGCATGGTTGTCCGTAACTGCGCCGTTGTCTCGCGCCAACTCTGCTGGATTCCGGTGCTGGAAAGCACCGCCTCCAGCGCGCCGAATTCGTGCAGAACCGGGTCGCGCCGCGAGATGTGCGGCAGCCTCAAATAGCCGATCTCGCCCGCCGACCACTGCGCCCCGTGATACAGCCTTCCGTCCAGCACGATGCCCGCGCTGACGTTGGCGCCGATGTCAATCTCGACAAACGACGTCTCGCCTTGCGCTGCGCCCTCCATTCGTTCACCCAGCGCCGCGAGGTTCGTGTCGTTCTCCACCGTCACCTGGCATCCGACGCTCCGCTTCAACATCGATCGCAGTGGAACGTCGCGCCAGTTCTCCAGCGTGCTGATCGCCAGCACCACGCCTTCGTCCACGTTCGTGATCGCCGGTACGCCCGCCACCAGCGCCAGCAGCTGGTCGCGCTTCAGCCCTCGGGCCTTCAGGATACGGCGGATCTCTTCGGCGATCAGGGCACACATGGCCTCTGGCGTCGTCTTCCGGCCGGCCAGCCACACCTCGGAGGTGTCCAACTCCTTTCCGCACAAGTCCGTCAGCAGGAACGAAACGAACTGCGCGGTGATCCGCACGCTCGCCAGACACCCGCGCTCTGCCTTAAAGCGGATCAGGTCCGGCGGCCTTCCGCCGTTCGACGCACCTTCACCCAGGGGCTGAACCAATTCCGCCGACAGCAGGTCGGCAATCACATTCGTTACCGTCGGCGCGCTCATGCCCGAGGTGCGCACCAGGTCCGCACGGGAGCATGTACCCGCCTCGCGCAGCAGCTTTAGTAGCGTCAGAGCGTTCGTGCGCCGCAGGAGCGGCGGCCGGCCAATCGGACTCCTTGTTTTCTTTCCCGTCACTCGAATCCCGGTTTTGCCTACCCTTATCCGGTTCCCTCGGAATTATAGCAATCATGAGGCAGGCAAGCTTCCGCCGACCCGACTTCTCGAGTTACGCCACAACCGAACTTTGTAAGGAACACTAGAAAAGCTACCTTAGCTGCCTTATGACGTTGGCGAGCGATCGGCCGTCATGATTGACATGGGTTGCGCGTTCCAGGAACTGAGCCAATGCCTTCTCTGCCGTCTGGCGAGTGATCCGCTTGGCGGCGGTAGCGGAAGCGAAGGATTGCGCGAGTTGGATTGTCGTCCACTTCTTGGGGCCTTTTCCTCGATTTGCTTTCGCGAGGCCAGCTGCTCCAATGCTTTAAGGACGTGTTGCCAATCCGCTAGTGGAGCCGATCGTCGTGTCGCGCTGGCACCGTTCGTCGCTCTCGGTGGATCAGTAGCGTGCCGATCGGGCCGATTCAGAGCGCGACGTGAAGCTTTGCGGATGTGAGCGCGACCCGCCGAAGATGCGGTGTCCGACCGCTTTCGTGATTGACAGTCATCGCGCAAAGATGTTGGTGTTCAAGAAGTCATTGCGAAACTTCCCTTTGGGATCGTACTTCGTCGCTAGTTGGATGAAATCCTCCAGCCTTTCATACCTCGATCGGAGCGCGGTTGGCGACAGCGTGAATAGCTTGCCCCAGTGAGGGCGGGGCTGAAATGGCGAGAGTTCCTTTTCAATGATGGGAAGCAGGCGCCGGACCGCGGGCCAGTCCTGCTTCCAGGTGAAGTGGATCGCTACGCTGGGCTGCCGGTAGCAGGTGCTCATCCAGAGGTCATCGGCCGCGATGGTGCGGATTTCCGAGATCAGCAGGTGCGGAGTCACCTGGTCGCGCAAACGCTCCACTGCCAGAATCGCGTCGACAGCATTTCGACGGGGCAGCAAATATTCCGACTGGAGTTCTTTCCCGGCGCTAGGAGTGAAACCCCATCGGAAGTGGGGTAGCCGCTCGTACCAGGGGCCGGGCACTCCCATCTGTTCAGTGCAATTCTCTGCGGAAAGTTCGATAATCGGGTGAACGTTTCTGGTTGCGAGTTTCGCACCGAAGAACTCCGCGGGAGCCGCGAAGGCCTGCCCGTCTCCGACGCGACTCTTGATCCAAAGCTCATTAATTCGCCGTTTCTGCCAGTCGGTGAACAGACTGACGCTGTAGCCGCTCGATTGAATGTCGTCGAAGTGCTCCTTCATTTGGTCGAGTGGCAAGTCCTCATACACGTACTGCCGCATGGCATAGGTAGGCTGAACATCAAGCGTGATGCGTGTGATCACGCCGAGAGCGCCGAGCCCGACCACGGCTCCCCGGAAGACTTCGCCATCGACCTTGCGAGAAAGTTTCAATATGTCGCCGTCCGCAGTGACGACTTCGAGGGCGGAGCCTGCGGTAGCGAGGTTCCCATTCCTCTCGCCCGAGCCATGCGTAGCGGTACTACAGGCGCCGGCGATCGAAATGTGGGGCAGCGAAGCCAGGTTGTGCAGCGCAAACCCCTTGCTATCGAGGTACGGGCAGAGCTGGCCGTATGTGATGCCCGCATCGACAGTCACCGTTCTAGCGCTTGCGTCGAGCGCAACCACTTCGTGCATCGGCTTCAGGGAAAGCAGGTTGTGACGGCTGTCGGCAATCGAGTTGAAACAATGGCGCGTGCCAAGCACCTTCACTTTGTCCTCGGTCCTCAGAAGAGAGCGGATCTGCTCGACTGATGCGGCCTCGTGGAGGTGGTCCGTACCGTAGGAGAGGTTCCCCGCCCAGTTGGTGAGCTTCGGCTTCGCCGCCCAGGTGGAGAGCGTCGCGATGAAGGGGCTCCCGATGGCAGCCGAAAGCAGGTTGAGAAAAGTTCGTTTGTTCACGGTCGCTCAGGATCATATCAGATCGGTTTCGATTGGGTTCGATGCAATCGGCGCCCGATACGTGCAAAATCGGCGGTGCTCCCCGGACGGCCTTCGTTTGGATGTTGAACAAGGCTCCCTCACTCATTTTGATTTCGTCGTCTCTCATGGTTCACCGCCTCCATCATCCAAACGGCTAAGTAGTCCGATGCCGACCACGCTGGAATACGCCAGCAGCATTCCAGAATCGTTCCCACGCGTTCCTCTGCGGGTGCGCCACCTTCATGTTGTGCTATCAGTAATCAGATGGCATCAGACGAAGATTTGAAAGCGGAAATTGAGCGCCTTCGGGCCGAGAACGAAGCGCTGAAGAAACCCGCTAGAGGGCGAATGTCGCTAAAAGTTAGCGAGAAGGGTGGTCTGTCAGTATACGGACTTGGCCGCTTTCCTGTCACGCTTTATCGAGAACAGTGGGAAAAGCTCTTGGGGATGGCCGACGAGATCCGCAACTTCATCCGCGAGAACGAAGGTGCCCTAAAGAAGAAGGAGTAGATCGCCACTGGTTCTTAGAACGGCTCCTGTTGCCACTGAAGCAGGCTGTGCATGTTGCGATGCAATCGTTACGATGGAGGCTTTATGAATTATGAGATGCCGGATGACGATCTCGAACTCATGATCAAAGGCGCTGGAGCATTACTACGCATACACGGTCGCCACGAAGAGCGAGGACCTGCGGTACAAAGAGCTTGCGGACCGCCTAAAGCGAAAGCCGACCGAACGGGTTGGAGCCGAGGCTAATCAGGAGCGTGGCAAGAAGCGTCGCGCCTGAGGAACGTCTCGCTGTGAACCACGCGGGCACACGGTATAGCATCATCAATGAGTCTAATGAAGGAACTCCTCACTAAGAAATTCTGGTGGGACGTCAAAACAATATTTGATGAAGCGCGTGAAGGGACTACCCTGAATAGCGGCGATTCACAGGCTGCGTCTTCCGAAGAGGCGAAGTACAAGGGCAGCAAAGCGACGGACACAGCGCCGCCACCGGACCAACCCAGTCGGGATTAAACGTTTACTGCAGGGGAGGCCGTTAGAGCGGTCATCGTAGCCCCCGCAATGGGTTTTTTATCACCCGCGCACCCGGACTCCTCGCGCCCCCGGCTAGCCACGACCATCACGGTCAGCCTCGTCGCCAGGCCGGGCGCCCAAAGCGCAAGTGCACGGGTTGAGAGGGCGAGGGATTCCGTCCGCACTGGATCGGGCGCTGCAACTAACGATAAGCCAGAAGTAATAGCCAACCCTTAGCGCCGAAAATTCTTCCCGTCCTTCTTAGCGTCCAAGAAGTGCGTTGAAGGCCATCCAGCGCATTCTTGTCCGGGACGGCTGACCGCCTACTTTCGATCGAAGTGAATCGGCTTGATTGGGACCGGAGCATCCAGGATTTTCACCGCTGCCTGTCCATCGCCAAGCAACTTCATTTCGAATTTCAAAACATCATCGTCGTCTTTGATCTCAAACGTCAGTGTATCGCCTCGCAGTTTTGCGTTGAGGATGGGTGACGGAGAGTCTGAATGATCGGTGGACTCCGGCTCTTGAAGGTCCCCGTTCGCATCGGCGTTAATGTTGCAGGCCTCCATCTCTCCGGAGATGTGCTCACCGGCCTTGAGTCTGAGGGTGCAGATCACCTTGTCCTTCCACTTCGCCTCCCACGTACCGGCGAATTTCTTTTGAGCCTCGGTGTCTTGTGCCACGAGAGGCACCGAAGTGAGCAGGGGCAATAGAGCAATCATCAATAGACGCATGGGCGCTTCGACAGTAGCAAATCGGCGACCGTTTGCAATATTCACGTGCACGAAGGGGTTTTTGCGGGGGAACCGTGCGTGCCCGTCACATGTGAGGTGAAAGAGCCACGAGGAGACGAAGGTTTGCCTGGGCGCGCCCGCTAGCCGCTGGTCAAGGCTGACGTCGCGAATTAGTTTCCGCCGGGGCAGTGATCCCGCTTCGGTCGCGAGAGCATTCGTGCTACGATCACCCCTTATGCCGACCGAACACATCATCGCGCTGCTCATCGCGGAGCGCGACAAACTCAACCAGGCCATTGAAGCTCTCCAAGGCCCCATCAAGAGGCGTGGCCGCCCTCCGAAGAACCTCTCTACTGCCGCCGCCCCGCCGCCTGCTCTCCCGGCCAAGAAACGGAAGGGCCTGTCCGCCGCCGCGCGCAAAGCGCAATCTCAGCGCATGAAGGCGTATTGGGCGGCCAAGCGGAAGAAGGAAGGAAAGAAGTAGGAGCGAATCCCTCAATCTGGCTTTCTATTTTTTCTTCGCCGCCTTCAGAAGGTCCTTAACGATGATTACCGAATCAAATCGAGGTCGATACTTGGCTGCCATTCTCACCGCTATCGTCGCGCTCGCCACCGGCGCTGCGTATGCGGATGACCTCAGTGGCACTCACCGTTACGTTGAAGTAAGGGGCGCCAAGCTTTACACGCAGATCTACGGCCATGGACCGGCAATTGTATTTTTACATGGGGGGATGGCCTTCTTTGACAACAGCTTCGCGAAGCAACGGGACTATTTTGCCACCTATCGCACCGTCGTCGGCATCGATCAGCGGGGGTATGGGCATAGTCCTGATGGGCCATGGTCTCTCTCCTACCAGATGATGGCGGATGACACTGCGGCCATCGTCGAGCAGCTCGGCCTCGGTCCCGTTGACGTCGTGGGACACAGTGACGGTGCCAATCTTGCCCTGATCCTCGCGCGAGATCACCCGCAGATGGTTCATCGTTTGGTTATTTCGGGCGCGAATATCCGGGTTAATCTCTCTCCGGATGAAAAACAGCGCGCTCAATGGTCACCTCAACAATTGGCCGGACATCTTCGCGAGCTAGCCAATAGGCTGCCGCCCTGGTTTTTGTCTGATTACTCGAGGGTCAGTCCTGATGGTCCCGAGCACTGGATGACGTTATTGGCGAAGAGCTATGACATGTGGCTTCAGCCGGTGGGGATCGAACCCGCCGACCTCAAGAAGATATCAATACCGGTGCTTGTCATGGCTGGCGACCACGACTTCACCTCCGTCGAAGAAAATGCCGAAATATTCCGAGATCTGCCGAATGGGCAACTCATCATTGTGCCCGCGAGCAACCACGGAACGTTTAGCAAGCGCCCAGAGTTGGTCAATCTCGCAATACGCGAATTTCTGAACCAACCCGATAGTAGCGCCCCATCACACTAGCTCGGTCGCGATTCGCTCGACGCTCTACGGGAACTTCGGCGTTAATCCAAACTCTGCCTATAGCTGCCCGCCTGTCGCCACACGACGCGCCGGCCTTTGAGAATTCGGCAACGCCAAGCCACCATACCAGCATCGCCATCGTCAGCTCATGCCGCGTCGCCGGGGAATTCACCGTCACAGTCAACCGCGCTGCCGGGCCGGGCTGAGAGTCCATCAGGCCGCACCGTTTGAACTCTGATTTCAACAGGCAGGCGGGTCAACGATGGCCCGGTTTCACGCTGGACCTTGTAGGCTCTGGCCGGACGGCCTGAGACTGCGTTGGTGCTAAATATTGAGTGCAGCTTTGACAATATGTTCCTATGTTCGACGGTTCTATGGCCGGTTTGGGCCTCATAACAGCGGTCCAGCTGGCGAAAACGCACAGGATGGACGTGATGAGTACCTGCGCAACCAGCCCATGTCTATCAATCCACCACTTCAACACCTCGCTCCTTTCCTTGCTCCCAAAGTGCTGTGTGAGTTTAAAGTCATTGCACAGTTGAATGTCATGGGTCATGTCGCACATCGCCGTCTCGATTAGCCTTTGGGCGTGAAGGTCGCGTATTGTACCGTCGGTCATGAAAAACAAGTATCCCGCGTGGATTACCAAGATGCAGGCGAAAACCGCCACTGTAAGGCCCCAACTTTCCGGGGGTTTGAATTGAGTGTCCTTGCCTAGGGCGACGAAGGCGATGAACCCTGCAAGGCCGAACCAGATCGCGTAACTGAGAAGCCATTCGTAGTTTCTGCGCTTCTCCCACCGGTTGAAGCTCGCGGTCTGCAACGTCTTCAAAATTTCGAGACGCAGGGTATCGGGGACAACCGGAGGAGGAACTGGTAGCAAGGGAGGTTCGGTCGCCATGCAATGTCCGTGGTTGTCAGTCTACCGCATGTAGTCCCATAGCGCTCCCGCCCAACTCGTTCGACTACTCTAGCGTCGGACGGGGTCAGGCGCATTGTCTGAAGTCAGCCACGGCTAAAGAAAGGAAGACCCTTAGATCATCTCCTCAGCCGCTCCTTCAACCGATTCTTCTTCACCTGCTCGTTAGGATTTCTTGCTCCACCATTCCAGCCACGAC
>Ga0116125_1000042_pt1 | contig 42802 bp, 32 predicted proteins | sample June2015DPH_16_1_2_FD_89729 | JGI IMG/M metagenome (GOLD analysis project Ga0116125, IMG submission 89729) | Peatland microbial communities from SPRUCE experiment site at the Marcell Experimental Forest, Minnesota, USA - June2015DPH_16_10 | ecosystem: Environmental > Terrestrial > Soil >...
CGCCACCGCCGCTCAGCATCGAGCCGCGACCGGCACGGTCCCACGAAGCGCGCGCCGACTCCGAGAAAACGCGCGAGCAACTGCTGGCGATGCGAGGCGACATCGAGGATTTTCTTGCCGAGCTCGATCCGCCGACCCGCTGATCGCACTTACGCTCGAGCCAAGAAGTGACTATAACGCGCGCCCTACCCCATGCACAGGCGCCGCCGCTCGCACGCGCTGACTCTCCTGGCGCTCGTCGCGCCCCTATTTTCCGCGTCCGCCGTCCGCGCGCAAAGCAATGCGCGACCTGCGGCGGCTGCGGATTCGGCCGCCCCGACTGCCGCGCCACCGGCGAGCAGCCCTTCGCCGCAAAGGCCTCCGCTCATCGCGCCCATGGCGGCGCCGACGCCCGCGAGCAGTCCCGCGGCACCGGCGCCCGCGGCCGGTCCCGCGGCGGGGACGGCGAGCCCGTCATCGCCTTCGTCACTGGCGCCGGGCCGGGCGCCCACTGGGGTGATTAGCCCAGCACGCGACCAGCAGGACCTCGCCGCCCAGGGCGCACAGCGACCGGACGCCGGCGAGCTCGCCGGAGGCGCACAGCAGACCTTCAGCGACGATTGGTGGGGCCGGGCACGGCCGATCATCGAGTTTCACGGCTTCTTTCGTACGCGTGCGGAGCTCTTTCAGAATTTCGCGCTCGGCCGACACAGCAGCAGCTTTCAAGGAAACGACCCGCAGTACCTTTGGCCGCAGCCGCTCGACAACTCCTACACGATCATCAGCCCGGGGGGCGGCAGCGGAGGATCGCGCAGCGTGAACGTGTGCGGCAACGCATCGCCGCCGACCGCCAGTTGCTACGACAAGAGCGAGTCGAGCGCCAACATGCGTTTGCGCCTCGATCCGGAGATCGACATCTCGGACAACCTGAGGATCGTGACCGAGGTCGATCTTCTCGACAACGTTGTCCTCGGGTCCACCCCGAACTCCTACGCGACCCAACCAGCTGGCTCGTCCACCACGGGAACGAGCAACGCGCTGAAGACCCCGACGGGCTACCAGTCCGCCGGCTACAATGCCTACGCTCCCGTCGGCTTCTTCGCCACGACCCAGGGGCCGCCCACGGCAGGCGTCAACTCCCCGACGAACTCGATCGACGTCCAGCGGGTCTGGGGAGAGTACATGACTCCCGTCGGACAGATCCGCTTCGGGCGAATGCCGAGCCAGTGGGGTCTCGGCATGGTCGACAATGCCGGCGACGGCATCGACAGCGACTACCAAACCACCGTCGATCGAATCATGTTCGTCACCGGGATCAAGTCGATGGATGTGTTCTTCGGCGGCGCGTGGGACTTCATTTCCACCGGTCCGACGGCGCTTCCCGGAGCCAGCACCTCGGCCCTTTGGGACGTTTACGGCGGACAGCCGTACAACACGTGCAACCGCTGCAACGTGGGCGAATGGGCCGCATGGGTTGCGCACCGCACCAACCCCGACCTTCAGCGATTGTCGCTGACGCGCGGCGACGTGGTGATCAACGGAGGACTCTATGCCAAGTTCCGGCGTCAGGACATCGACGTCGCCTCGGGAAGCGGCGAGATCCCGCAAACGGTCGACGCCACGAACCCGAACGACCTCGAGGCGCGCAAGGCCTGGGCGTTCACGCCGGACCTGTGGGTGCAAATGCTTTGGCGCAAATTGCGATTCGAGGCCGAGGCTGCGATGATCTGGGGCGAGATCGGGTCCCTTCCCGGTCTCGAAGAGGCCACGGTCGCCAACCCCGTCGACATTCGCGAGTTCGGTGTCGTGACGCAGACCGAGTACCGCGCGATCGACGACAAGCTCGATCTCCAATTCGGCTTCGGCTACGCGAGCGGCGATCCCTGGGCATACAACTCCGCGGGATCGGGTGTGCAAGGTCAGGGTGCGCTGCAACCAAACGGAGCCGGTGTGCAGGATGAGTTCAACAACGGACCGATGTCGACGTTCCGATTCCATCCCGATTACCGCATCGATCTCATCTTTTTTCGCAACATCCTCACGCGGGTCGAAGGCGCCTACTACTTCCGCCCGAGCGTCGACTACGACTTCATTCGGCACTCGGATGGCGAGAAGGTCGGCGGCGGCCTCGCGGCCATCTACAGCCGAGCCAGTGAGTTCGTCCAAACGCCCGGTCATCAGAGCGACCTCGGGATCGAGTTCGACGGCCAGCTCTACTACCAGTCGAAGGATGGGTCGCTCAACGACGATCCCAGCAAAATCGGCGGCTTCTACGCCATGCTGCAGTACGGCGTCTTCTTTCCCTTCGGTGGACTGGCCTATCTCGGCAGCCAACCGTTCAACGCAAGCCTTTCCGCGGCACAAATCGCGCGCCTTTTCCTCGGCATCGTCTTCTGACCCGACGGACGCTCGATCGCGCGCTATAAGAAGCGCATCGCGGGTGACCCGAGGTGAATCGCCGGACGGGTCGGCGAGCCACGGCGAGCTCGTCCGACGGGCGAGCCGTTGAATCACTTGGGGGCGGGAAGAGGAATGGCGAAGATTCTCATCGTCGACGACCAGCGCAACATGCGCACGACACTCGCGATCATGCTGCGCGAAGCCGGCTACGAAGTCGACGAAGCTGCGGACGGCGAAGAAGGAACCGATCGAGGCGCGACGGGCGCTTACGATGTGGTGCTCACCGACTTGCGCATGGGAAACAAAGACGGGATCGACGTCTTGCGTTCGACCAAGGACGCACACCCGCTTACGGAAGTGATCGTGATGACGGCGTACGGCACGATCGAGAGCGCCGTCGAAGCCATGCGCGTCGGCGCGTACGACTACATTCAGAAACCGTTCACGGAGCAAGAGCTGCTCGTGAAGGTCACCAAGGCTGTGGACAACCGCCGTCTCGCGGGCGAAGTGACGTTTCTCGCCCGGGAGTTCAGGGACCGCTACAAGTTCGAAAACATCATCGGACAGTCGCGCGCCGTCCGGGAGGTACTCGGACGCATCGTACGGGTGGCGCCGACCGATGCCATCGTCCTCATCACGGGCGAGAGCGGAACCGGCAAGGAGCTCGTAGCGAAGGCGATTCACGCCAACAGCAAGCGCGGCGAGCGTCCCTTCGTACCGGTCAACTGCGCGGCCATCACGGAGACGTTGCTCGAGAGCGAGCTGTTCGGTCATGCAAAGGGGTCGTTCACCGGCGCCGTCAGCGCCCGAAAAGGGCTCTTCGAGGAAGCGGATGGAGGCACGTTCTTCTTCGACGAGATTGCAGAAACGCCGATCACGTTCCAGGCGAAGCTGTTGCGGGCGATCCAGGAAAACGAGGTGCGCCGGGTCGGCGAGAACAAGCCCATCCAGGTGAACGTCCGGGTCATCGCCGCCACCAACCAGGACCTTTTGACCGCCGTGGCCGAGAAGCGCTTCCGGCAGGATCTCTACTATCGGCTCAACGTCGCCCGCTTTCAATTGCCGCCGCTTCGCGAACGTCGCGAAGACATTCCCGATCTCGTGAATTTTTTCCTCGAGAAGTACGCGCGCAAGATGGGCGTCAGACCCCGACTCCACGACAACGTCGTGGACGCGCTGACGCCCTATGAATTTCCCGGCAACGTCCGCGAACTCGAGCACATGATTGAACAAGCCGTAGCCCTGGTGCAAAACGGCGTCATCACGGCGGATGATCTTCTGCCGCCCGCGCCGAGCACCCCGCTCGCCCCATCGAACATGGGGGGCCGAGCGCTGGCCGTCGTCGTCGATTCTGCGGAGCGTGCCGCCATCGAGGGGGCTCTTCGCGAAAGCGACGGAAGCCGGGAGCGAGCGGCGGATCTCTTGAACATCTCGCCAACCACTTTATGGCGAAAGATGACCCGGCTGGGCATCACCTTCTAGCGTTCACTCACGCGACGGACCCCGAGCCGTTTGCCGATGTGCTCCAACCGCGCCCCTCGACCTTCTTTCGTTCACCCATGAAGTGTCGGGTGCAAAGATGAAACGTGGTGGTTACATTGAGCCGCGTGCCGCGACGACAACTCCGTGAAATTCACGGATGAGCCATGTGGCACGCATGTTGCTTACGGCGGTACCAGGCACGGAGCGGGTGCCAAACGGTAGACCCCGGCTCCGCGCCGAAGAATCCGAACATGGGTGAACTCTTGACTCGCCTACTCGTGGTCGAAGACGATGCCCGTCATGCCCGCGTCGTGGCCATCGGCCTGCGCCTCGAAGGGTTTGACGTCGAGGTGACCGCCAACGCCGAAGCGGCCATGCGCCTGTTGTCGACGGAACATTTCGATGTGGCGGTGATCGACCTGATGCTTCCGGGCACCAACGGGATTCAATTGGCTCGGATGGTTCGCGAGCTTCATCCGGTGACGCGCGTCGTGCTCACGAGCGCGTACCATCTGAGCGAAAGGCAGCTCATTCGTGCCGATTGCGGCGCGGTCGGGTTCGTGCCCAAGCCATTCGATCTGAGCGAGCTCGCGCGCTTCCTGAAGAGCAAGTTACCGAATGGGGATCCCAACCGCCCTTTCGCAGCGCCGGGCGCGGCAGCCTAACGTAGAGTTCGCCGCACGACCGGTTCACTTGACGGGTCGCGCCTATGCCGCCTTGCTAACGCGCGAACCCCATGCGCGTCGACGCGTTCCAGTACGAACTGCCGCTCGAGTTGATCGCGCAGCACCCAGCGGAGGATCGCGAGCAGGCCCGACTCATGGTGGTACCCCCAGGGGCGGCGCCGCAGCACCGTCTCATTGCCGATTGGCCGGATCTCGTGCCGCCGACGGCGCTCGTGGTCCTCAACGACACCCGAGTGATCCCGGCGCGCCTCATCGGACGGAAGAAGGACACCGGCGGCCGCGTCGAGATCTTGCTCGCGCGGTTCATCGAGGAGCGCGAAATTCCGGTGGGTCCGGGCGAAGCGCGAGTCGCGCAGGTCTGGGAAACGCGCGGAAAGTCGACCAAGCCGCTCAAGCCGGGCACCGACGTCGAAGTCTTGCGGCGCGACGATGCGACGCGGCCGGCGCTCATCGCCCGATTGCTCGGACAGGCCGACGACGGGTTGCTCGAGGTCGCCCTTTGGGCCCCCGACGGCGAACCATTTGACGCTGCGCTCCGGAGTTGCGGGCGCGTGCCGCTGCCCCCTTACGTTCGCAGAGAGGACGGGCCGCACGACGGGAGCCGGTATCAGACGGTCTACGCGCGCTACGACGGTGCCGTCGCGGCGCCTACAGCCGGCCTTCACGTGACGAACGCTGCCCTGGAGCGGCTCACCGCGCGAGGCTGTGAGGTCGCGTGCATCACCTTGCACGTCGGTCTGGGGACGTTCCAGCCGGTGCGGGTCGACGACCTCGACCAGCACGCGATGCACGCGGAGCGGTACGTCGTGCCCCGGTCGACCGCAGAAGCCGTCGCCCGGGCCCGGGCCCGCGGCGCTCCGGTCTTCGCCGTGGGCACGACCACGGCGCGCGCGCTCGAGAGCGCCGCGGATTTGAGTCGGCTAGGCGGGGTGCGCGTCGCGATGGAAGAGACGCGCTTGCTCATTCAACCAGGCTACGGGTGGCGGGTCGTCGATGGCCTGCTCACCAATTTTCACCTGCCCCGTTCGACGCTGCTCGCCCTCGTCTGCGCGTTCGCCGGGACCGGTCCCGTGCTCGACGCCTACCGTCTTGCCGTCCGTGAGCGCTACCGGTTTTTCTCGTACGGCGACGCGATGCTCCTGCGGAGGAGCCGGTGACCCCGACCACTGCGGGGTTCGCATTTCGGGTGCTCGCTCTCGACGGTCCGGCCCGACGCGCGGTGTTGCGAACCGCTCATGGCGTCGTCGACACACCCGCGTTCATGCCGGTCGGCACGCAGGGAAGCGTCAAGACGCTCTCGCCCGACGAGGTCGCTTCAACAGGCGCGCGCATCGTGCTTGGCAACACCTACCACCTCATGCTCCGCCCCGGTGCAGGCACGATTGCGACGCTCGGTGGACTTCACTCGTTCACTCGTTGGCCGCACACCATGCTGACCGATTCCGGGGGGTTTCAGGCGTACTCCCTCTCGACCTCGGCTCCGGCAGCACGCGGAGCGGCTCCGCTGGTCAGCGCCACCGAGGACGGGTTCGCGTTCAAGTCGCATGTCGACGGTTCGGCTCATGCGCTCACCCCCGAGAGCGCGGTTGGCGTGCAAGCACAGCTCGGCGCGGACATCCAAATGCCGCTCGACGTTTGCCCACCCGGCAACGCATCCCGCGCGATCGTCGAGCAAGCGGTCGCCCGAACGACGCGTTGGGCCAAGCGCGCCCTTGCCGTGACACGCCCTCGGGGACAAGCGCTCTTCGGGATCGTCCAGGGCGCCTGCTTCGCGGATTTGCGCCGAGCGCACGCCGACGAGCTCGCGGCCTTGCCCTTCGACGGACTTGCGCTCGGCGGGTTCTCCGTCGGCGAATCGATCGACCAGATGCACGAGGCGGTCCGCGCCGTCGCGCCCCGGCTCGACGCAGAGCGGCCTCGATATCTCATGGGGGTCGGCTCGCCTCGCGACCTCGTGCTTGCGATCGGCGCGGGCATCGATCTGTTCGATTGCGTCTTGCCGACTCGCAATGCCCGGAACGGCCAGGCGCTCACGCGCAACGGGCGGATCGTCGTGAAAAATGCGCGATGGCGGAACGATCCGCGCCCGATTGACGAGCGCTGCGCTTGCGCCTGCTGCGCAGGAGGGTTTTCCCGCGGCTACCTCCGGCATCTGTACCTCGCGCGCGAGATTCTCGTTTTGCGGCTTCTGTCGCTCCACAACCTTCATTGGTACGGCGAACTAACACGCGAGGCGCGATCGGCCATCGAGAGCGGGCAGTATGTCGCGTGGTCCCACCGTGTTCTGACCGACCTGGCGGGCGACGGATCCGGGTGACGGCAAACGTCCGCCCGCGTACCCTGGCTGAAGAGCTCGGGATTCATGTCCAGCGACGAGAAGCGGCCGATCGGGAAGATACTTCTGCAGCGCAAACTCGTTTCGCAGAGTGAGCTCGACGCGTCCCTGCGAACCCAACGCCAGTCGGACAAGCCTGCGCCGCTCGCGTCTCAGCTCGTTGAAGAAGGCAAGATCGAGGAAGTCGAGGCACTCCGCGCGCTGTCCGAGCAACATGGCGTGCCCGGCATCGATCTCTCGCAGGTCGCCCTCGTCCTCGATCAGTTGCACGTCGTGCCGCGAGAGCTCGCCGAGACGCACCGCATTTTGCCGGTGCTCGTCCGAGGCGACCGAATCTTTCTCGCGATGGCAGACCCCCACGCCAAGCGCGTCATCGATGAGCTCGAGTTCGTGACCGGCAAGAAGGTCTACGCCTACATCGCCATGCACGCCACACTGATGAAGACCATCGGCCTAGCCTACGATGCCAGGGAACGTGGGGAGCGCCACTACCTCGGGCCGCGCGTTCCGGACGAGACCCTCCGGCAGCTGGGGCTTCTTCCCGCGAGCCCGCAACGGGATGCGCCGGCCATGCCGCCGCCTCTGCCGAGCCCCGGTACCGCCGCAGCCAAACCCGCCTCGCCGCCGCGGCCGGGCCCGCCCGCGCCTGCGCCTTCGGCCAAGCAGGCGGCGAAGCCGCCTCCGCTTCGCCCACCGCCTCCGTTGCCGGTGCCGGCAGCGGAACCGCCCAAGCCTCCCTTGGTCGTCGACGAGGCGGTCGCATCCGCCGCGGAAAGGTCCGAGCTGTCCACGGCGGAATTCGGCATTGTCGACGGCGAAGTTTCGAGCGTGAGCAATCTACCCGAGGACATGCGGGCAGGCTCTTCGCGAGCCGCTACGGCGACGGCGTCGGGAGCGGGAGCGGGCAAGCTCATTCTCGTGGTCGACGACGAAGAGGAGATTCGCAAACTTCTCAAGCGACTGCTCACCCAAAAAGGGCACCGCGTCATCGAGGCCGATCGAGGGCTACTCGCGCTGCGGCTCGTCAAGGATCACGTGCCGGACCTCATCCTCCTCGACGCGATGCTGCCGGAGCTGCACGGCTTCGACATCGCCCGACGCATCAAGGGGAGCGCCAAGTACGGCAGCATCCCGATCATCATGATGAGCGCCGTGTACAGAGGCTGGCGTATCGCAGAGGACTTGAAGCAAAATTACGGAATCGAAGAGTATCTGGAGAAGCCGTTCCGCATTTCGGACGTACTCGAGCTAGTTCAACGCTTGCTCACGCGCGTGCAAGGCGCCGTGGATGGGCGGGACCCGGAATACCTCTCCGCCGAGGCGGAAAAGGCGCTGCGCGACGGAGTGGCCGCTTACCAGGCCGGCCAGATCGACCAGGCCATCGAACATTTGAAGCACGGAGTATCCATTGATCCGCTCGCCTACCGACTCCGCTTTCATTTGGCTCTTCTCTACGGAAAGAAGGGCCAGGTGTACGAAGGGATTCAGGAACTCGAGCGCGCCGTGGATCTCAATCCACGGCATTTCGCGGCACTGAAGAACCTTGCCGTCCTGTACGAGAAGGCGGGATTCAAGAACAAGGCCGTGGAAATGTGGGAGCGATGCGTAGCGGCAGCACCCGATGAGGGCACGAAGAAATCCATTCGCGAGCGCTTGCACCAGCTGATCTGAGCACTCGCGAATGCCTGCCGTTCCCTGCTAACGTAACGCGGTCGAGGATCGTCGGCTTGAAGTTCCTCTGCGATCAATGCAAGGCCAAGTACCAAATCGCCGACGAGAAGGTCGTCGGCAAGACGGTACGAATGAAGTGCCGCAAGTGTGGCCACCTGATCGAGGTGCGTGCCGCCGTGACAGAGTCCAGCGTCGCGAGTGTTCCTCCGGCCGGCCCGCCGTCAGCCAGCGGACGACCTGCCTCGCGACCGCCAAAGCCGGCCCCCCCTCGATCGACGTCACTGACGGCAAGTTTCACCTCGGCACGGTCTCCCGCGCCGAAGCCTGACCGGCTTCCTGGCGCACTGGCGGGCGCGTTCAAGACGACGGTGCAACGCGAGGAAGAGGTGTCAGCGCCGTTCGACATGTCGGAGGTCTCGCCGAACGACGACTGGTACGTCGCCGTCAACGGCGTTCCCGTAGGCCCCGTGCGCGTTGCCGAGATCCGGCGCAAGGCATCGCTCGGCGCCGTGAACGAGGACTCGCTTGTCTGGCAAGAAGGATTGGACGAGTGGCGCCCGCTGCGCTCGTTTCCGGAGCTTGCTGCCATCGTTCGGCAGGCCGTGTCGGGAGCGCGCCCCTCGCTGCCGCCTCCCCCGCCCGAGACACGCGGGAGTCATCCGCCTCCCGGGCGTCCTGTCTCCGCGCGGCCGCCGGCACCGAGCGCCACGGCAAGGGCGGTCATGCTGCCGCGTGCCGCGCCGATCGGACCCCCGCCTCGAAGCAACGTGGTTCCGATCACATCGCGCTTGGCGACCGCCGAAAGGCTCGCCACGCCAGTTCCCGGCCCCGCCAGCCCTGGACCGGGAGCCACGTCCCCTCTCGCAGCCGAAAGACACGCGGTCGCCGCAATCGCCACAGATCCTTTCGCCTTTCCGGCAGCTCCGCCGAACGCACCGGTCGCGCTCTCCGGGGATCGTTCGGCATCAGTTCCTGCCACCGCGGAGCGCAGCCGACGGGCGGTGCCGTGGATGCCCATCGCGATGGTCGCCGCCGCATGTGCCTTCGGTATCACGGCAGCCATCTCGATTTTCCTGCGGCCCGCAACGCCTTCTCCGCAACCGATCGCCGCCGCTCAGGCCCCCATTGCGCCGGCCGCGCCACCGACTGCACCCGCCGCCCCCACGGAATCATCCGATCCGGCGCCCATCGCTGCGCCTCCGACCCGAGCGCAGGTTGCATCCACCGGCGCGCACGCCTCATCGAGCTCCACGGCGTCGGCCGGGCGTTCTCTCGATCTGCACGGACTGACGCAGAGCGCGACCGTGGCACTCGGCGACGATCCGGGGATCGGCGCCGGAGCGGCCGCAGCGGGCCAGTGCCTCTCCCAAGGTCAGATTCTTCAGGTCATCGGTCAGCATCAGGTGGCCGTCCGCCGGCTGTGTTGGGACCGCAATCCGACCGCCAGGCCCTCGGTCGGTATTGCCGTTTCGATGACCGTCGCCCCGGACGGCACGACGCAAAGCGTGTCCGCGTCCGGCGATGACACAGCGGTGGCCAAGTGCATCGAGAACGACATCCGAAGCAACTGGCGCTTCGGGAGCGTTGGCTGCTCGCAGCGGATCAGCATCCCGTTCAAGTTCGTCCGCCAGTGATTTCTGGGCCAGTGAGCGGAAGACGGCGGGACGTCAGGGGATTCGGGTTCCGCGCGAACGAGTTCCTCGCTACAAGAAGACCCGAAATGGACAAGACTCGTGTTCGGGTGCTCATGAGTCTCTGGGTGCCTGCCCTCGTCGCTCTCGCAGGGGCATGTCGATCAAGCAACACCGTTGCGGCCAACGCCCCGGCGATGGCGGCGGGTCCCGCCGCGGCTTATCCGGCGCCGCCGCCCGGCTACCCGGCAGCGTACCCAACCACGCCCTCGGCCGGGGCGCTCCCGTCCGCCGCATCGGGGTACGCGCCTCAGCCTGGTTCGGCGCCGCCGACAACGACCGCCCCGCTACCGGGCTACCCTGCTGCGCAGCCCCAGCCGACGGCGACGCCCGCAGCAAGTGCATCTCCAGTCGCCTCTTCGGGGCCTCTCGCCCCGGCGGACCCGAACACGTTGCAGGCGATCTTGGCGGGCATCCAAGGCGCGCTGCAAGGAACGCTCGTACTGCCTGGATCGCTGCCGACCGACCTAACCGAGGCAGGGCTGAAGGCGCAAGCGCTTCGCTTGGCGCCGGGTATGCAGCCTGAAGGTGAGCAGCTCAAGCAGAACCTGACCGAAGGCCAGCACGCGGTGATGATGGTCACGCTGCAAGCGGGCAAGTGTTACTCGATTCTTGGATACTCTCCGCAGGGCGGGGTGAAGGACCTTGACCTGAACCTGCTCGCCCCGCCGTTTTTCTTGACCCTCGCGGGTCAGGACATGACGCACAATAGCGCGCCATCGATCGGCGCGGCGCCAAACCCCATGTGCCCGGTCATCGCGTTCCCGCTGCAGTACAAGCTCGATGTCTTTGCCCGACTCGGATCCGGCCAAGTCGCTGTGCAGCTCTACTCCAAGGCGAAGTAAGATCCCCGGCTTCCGGCGGCGCTCGGGGCAAGGCGACTCACGCGGGCCGAAACGCCGCCTGCGGGGGCTCGGGGCAGCCTCGCGCTGCCGGCAACGTTGCCGGCACCGAGGCCGACAGGGCGGAGTGACGGCTCTGCGCGAAATCACGCGGCTCGATCCAGCCTATCCCTCGCGCTTGCGTCAGGATTCCGGAGCGCCGCCCTGCATCCTTTTTCGGGGCGGATGCCTGGAGGCCGAGCACTCGGTCGCCGTGGTGGGCGCCCGCAACGCGACCCGCGGCGCGATTCGCTTCGCCGAAAGGCTTTGCGCTGCCCTGGTTCGGGCCGGCGTAGTCGTGGTGTCCGGAGGGGCGTTGGGCGTCGACGCCGCCGCGCATCGAGCTGCGATCCATGCCGGTGGAAGGACATGGGTGATCGCGGGGACAGGACCGGATAGGTGCTATCCATCGGATCACGCTGAACTTTTCGATGTGATTGGCGCCGGCCCCGGCGCGATGGTCTGGCTGTTCGGGCCCGGTCCCCCTCCACGCAGCTCGTTTCTCACCCGCAATCGCGTCCTCGTCGCCCTCGCCGACGCGGTGGTCGTCGTTCAGGCGGGCCTTCCTTCCGGCGCGCTTCATGCGGCATCCTGGGCGAAACGGTTGCAAAAGCCGTTGTGGGTCGTGCCGGCCGCCCCGTGGTCGAAGGGGTTCGCCGGATCGATGCGCCTCCTCGGCGAGGGGGCTAAGCCCCTCACTTCGTCGACCGAACTGCTCGCGTCGTTGAATCTGCACGCCGTTGATGGGCTCGCGCATCGGGCCGAAGAAACGGGAGACAGCCGCGATCGGCCCCCACCCGCGTACACGTTTTCATCTAGTGAACGCAATGTGTTAGACGTTATGTCGAATGTTTCGCTTCACCTCGACGCCATCACGGCTCAGAGTCGCGAGTCGGCCCAAGCGGTCGCGGCTGCGCTCTTGACGCTGGTCTTGGAGAACGTAGTAGTAGAGACCCCGCCCGGCTTCTTCCGCCGACGAGATTCCCGGGAACGGGTCCGGTTCGGTGGCCTAAGTGAAAGAGAAGCTCCTGATGGCAAAGATACTCGTGGTCGTGGAGTCGCCCGCGAAGGCCAAGACCATCAAGAAGTATCTGGGGCCCAACTTCGAGGTCGTCGCCTCCAAGGGTCACGTTAAGGATCTTCCGAAGAAGCTGGGCGTCGACATCGAGAAGGGCTTCCAGGAGACTTACGAAGTCGTCCCCGGCAAGGAGAAGGTCCTCCAGGAGCTCAAGGTAGCCGCCCGTGGCGTCGACGAAGTCTTGCTTGCGACCGACCCCGACCGCGAGGGTGAGGCGATTGCCTGGCACATCGCCGAGGAGCTCAAGTCGAGCAAGAGGTCGACCAAACGAGTCGAATTCCACGAGATCACGAAAAAGGGCGTCGAGTACGGCGTCGCTCATCCGAGAGAGCTCGACAAGAACCTGTATGATGCGCAGCGTGCGCGTCGCGTCCTCGACCGAATCGTGGGCTACGACGTGTCCGCGCTCGTGTGGAGCAAGCTCGCGTTCGGGCTGAGCGCGGGGCGTGTGCAAAGCGTCGCGTTGCGGCTCATCGTCGATCGAGAACGCGAAATCGAGGGATTCGTACCGGTCGAGTACTGGAACTGTGGCGCGGCGCTGGCCGGCGTCAACGGCGGCTCGAACGGGCAGCCTTTCGTCGCACGCCTCGCATCCCGTGGCGGAGACAAGATCGTCGTCAGCCACAGCGATGAAGCCGCGCGAGTACGGGCCGATCTCGAGGTGGCGTCCTATGCCGTCTCGAAGGTGACGCGGAGCGAACGCAAGCGCCACCCGCCGGCGCCGTACACCACGAGCAAGCTGCAGCAGGATGCAGTCAATCGGCTCGGTTTCGGGGCGAAGCGAACGATGCAAGTGGCGCAAGGGCTTTACGAGGGTGTCGACCTCGGCAAGGACGGCGGTCCCGTCGGCCTCATCACGTACATGCGCACCGACTCGACGCGGCTCTCGCCGGACGCGGTGAACGAGGCCCGAAGCTTCGTGGCGGCGCGATACGGCGCAGCATGGGTTCCGGCGCAGCCGAACGTGTTCAAGTCCAAGAAGAACGCCCAGGACGCGCACGAGGCCATCCGTCCGACGTCGCTCGAACTGCCGCCCGACGCCGTCCGCAGGCACCTCAAAGACGAGCAGTTCAAGTTGTACAAGCTCATCTGGGACCGTTTTGTGGCATCTCAAATGACGCCGGCCGTCTACGACCAAACGAGCGCCGAGATCGATGCTGCGGCCCCCGAAGGCATCTCGGGCGGGATCGCCTACGGTCTGCGCGCGAGCGGCCGGGTGCTCAAGTTCAGCGGTTGGCTCGAAGCGTATGGCAAAGGCGAATCGACCACCAAGGCGGGATCGCTCGCGGGTGAAGGTGAGGGCGAGGAAGAAAAGGCGCAACGCACCAACGGCGAGGCCCGTGACGCAAAGGATCTTCTGACCGACGATGCCGAGGCGACCTTGCCCGAGTTGGCCGAAGGTCAACTGCTTCGCTTGGTCACGCCGCCGGGGGTGATCGCGGAGCAGAAGTTTACGCAACCCCCGCCGCGATACTCCGAGGCGTCGCTCGTCCGTGAACTCGAGGAGCGCGGTATCGGCCGGCCGAGCACTTACGCCGAGATCATCAGCAAGGTGCAGGCGCGCGACTACGTGGAAAAAATCGACGGCGGGCGGTTTCAACCGACGACGCTCGGGAAGTTCGTCGTCGACGGCCTCGTGAAGAGCGAGCTCGATTTCATGGACCCGGCGTTCACGTCGAACATGGAAGAAGAGCTCGACGAGGTCGCTGCGGGCCACGAAGAGCGAGTCGACTTGTTGAAGCGCTTCTACAAGCGCTTTCGCGCCCAGCTCGATCTGAGCAAAAAAGGCAAGCGCTGGAACCCGGAACCGGAGCCCACCGATCAGCGGTGCGACCTGGATGGCGGAGTCATGCTGAAGCGCTGGTCGCGCAACGGTTGGTTTCTGGGGTGCGAGAATTACCCCGAATGCAAGAGCACCCGCGATCTCGGCGCCGACGGGCTGCCCGCACAACCCCGCGCGACCGGCATCGACTGCGACAAATGCGGCAAACCGATGGTCATCAAGAGCGGCCGTTTCGGCGAGTTTTTGTCGTGCACCGGCTATCCGGAGTGCAAGAACGCGAAGCCCGTTCCACTTGGGATCAAGTGCCCCAAATGCGGCGGCGACCTCATCGAAATTCGCCCGAAAAAGCGCGGGGGAAAGACCTTTTACGGCTGCTCGAACTACGGCGACGAATCCATCAAGTGCGACTTCAAGCTCTGGCAAAAGCCCGTGACCGAGCCGTGCCCGGATTGCGGAGCCACGTTTCTGCTGTTGGGCGGCACGCGGGCACGGCCCGCCATCGTATGCGCGAACAAGGAGTGCGGATACAAGCGCCCGGTCGGCGAGCCGCCGCCCAACGCATCGGCACCGATCGGCGGCATCACCGACCACGAGCAGACCCCGAGTGCGACCGCTTGAAGGGGCCGACGCGCAGGTTGCCATTTTTCGAATGACGCCGAATCGTTGAGCGCATGCTGACTCGGCTGGGGTTGCAAGACGCGTTCGACATTGCCGACCGCGCCGTCGATGAGACGAGCGATGAAGCCTTCGATCGCACCGCGTTCGCTCTGCGCGCGCTGGACCTGGTGAATCCCGGGCGATTGACTATCGCCGTCTGCGAGGGAGCCGCGCGCATGCGAGTCGAGTCCGGCCCGATTTGGGGACAGTGCAACCGGCGATGGGCCTTGCTCGCGGTCCCGCCGAAAGCTTCGAAGCGAGCCATTGCCCTCGCCGTCGCCGAACTGACGCCGTGTCCTCGCGCGTACGCGCTCGATGTGCTGATGGACGAAGCTTCACGGACCGTCCTCGGATGAGCGAGACGTCCGGCGCTTACATCACGCGCGAAGGTGCCAAACGCCTCCAGGACGAGCTCGCGCGGCTGCTCGCTCACGATCGCGCCAAGATTGTGACGGAAGTCGCGGATGCGGCGGCCCAGGGGGATCGAAGCGAAAACGCCGAGTACATTTACGGCAAGAAGAAGCTCCGTGAGATCGACCGTCGCATCCACTGGCTCACCAAACGGCTGGAGACCATCACCGTCGTCGAGCCACGGGAGGTGGTTGCTGGAGTCGTGTTCTTCGGGGCCTACGTCGAGGTCGAGGACGAAAGCGGTGCGAGGACGACCTATCGGATCGTGGGCGAGGACGAGATCGACCTGGATCACGGATGCGTGTCGTACCGGTCCCCGCTCGGCCGAGCCGTGCTCCGACGCCGGATCGGCGATACCGTCCTGCTCGTCCGTCCAAGTGGGCAAGTCGAACTCAGGATCGTTGCCGTGCGTTACTGAGTCACGTCCTTGCTAGCTCTTCTCGGCGAGAATGATGGTGCGAGGGGACTCATCGCCGAAGAACACCCCCGGGGTCTCTACGCGACCGCTCACTTCGCGAACTTTGAAGCCTTGTTCGTGTAGAATTTTTCCGAGCTCGTGCAAGCTATAGACTCGAATCGAGTATTCGATCTCGCGCGAACGGCCGTCATCGAGCATCACGGTTCGCTTCACCTTCAGGCGGCTCGTGATGAAGTCGACGTTCATTTCGTCCATGCACACGCAGCCGTCACCTTCGAACCATGCAAGCGATGGAGCGTGTCGGATCAGAAAATCGCGGTTGACCACGTCGAGAAGAAACCGGCCTCCGGCTTTGAGGGCTCGACCGATCCGCTCGACCACGTTGCAATTCTTGTCTTCCTCGAAGTACCCGAAACTCGTGCTCCAGCAGTAGACGCCGTCGAACTGCTCCTCAAAGGCCATCTCGCGCATGTCGCCCTGCACGAAGTTGAGTTTGGCGCCTCGCTCTTGCGCATCTTCGCCCGCTCGGGCGAGCATCGCGAGCGAAAGGTCAAATCCGACCACCTCGTAGCCTCGACGAGCGAGTTCGGTCGCGTGACGGCCTGTGCCGCAAGCAAGATCCAGCAATGTGCCGTTGCGTTCCACTCCGAGACTCTCCTCGACGAATGTCACCTCGCGACCGATCTGGGCGTCCGTGACTTTTTCGGCGGCCCGCAGATAGTCGTCGTTGAAGAGCTCCTCCCACCATAGCCGGGGTTTACGCCGCGCCCCCGAAGCATCGGTCGGCTGCGAGGGCATGCTTCCCACGCGCGGCGGCACGATGACGAGCGAAGGACGAAGGCCGCGCGACAGCGGAACCTTCGAGACGGGAACAAAGGCCGGCGGCGACACGGCGCGAACCCGCATCGGTGCAACCGGTGATGCGGGCCCCGCGGGCAGCGTATCGAGCGCAACCACGTCTTCGGCGGCGACTTCGGGAACCTCACCGGGATCCGAGCGACGACCTGCGTCGTCGGCGGCGTAGGCCTCGTCGGCCGCGGAGTCCGCTTGGGACCGAGCCGCGGGGCTCTCCAGCGTCGGGATGGGGGTGGGGGTCGGTGTCGGAATCGGTATCGCGGTTGCGGGCGGTGGCGGGGTCGAGGGGGGCGACAAGACGACGCGCGGCGTCAGGGGAAGGGCGAAATCATCTTCGAACTGGACCTCGACCTCATCGTCCGACTCCAGGTCGAGCGGTGCCATCATTCGGGGCGTCGTCGGTTCCGCATCCGGCACCATGTCGGCCGGAAACCGCAGGTCGCTCTCCGCTTCCGATTCCGATCGATTCTGCGGGTCCCCCGGATCGGGCGGGGGTGGTTCCGAAATCGTGATGATTCGCGTTGGCGTAACCTGCGGACGCGACGGATCGACGGCCGGAAATGCTGGCTCCGACGAAGCCTGCGGGCGGGCGCCCCCCTCCGGGGCAAGGTTTGGTCGCGAGATTTCGTCGTCCGGGATGCGCAGGGCGTGCCGCCTTCGGCCCGATCCCGATTCGGACGACTCGCGCGACGGCGGGCTGGACGCGCTAACCACCGATGCTCCGGAGCCGGCCTCCACATCGGCGGACCTGTCCGGAGCCGCCGGGCTCAAGCTCTGAACGGTCGTCGCCCCCTCAACCGGCTGGGCCATCGGCACCGCTTGGCGGTCCTCGCCCATCGTCAGGCCCCCTGCCCGTTCGGTGATGCACGAAGACCTGCGGCTTGCAGGCCGGAGCCGGAAGCTCGAAGAAGCGCTTGTCCGTAGCGAATCGGCCCTTCCTCCACGAGCCATGCTCCGGCCGTCCCCTCCTCGACGAGAACGATGGCCGTGGACCCGAGGTGAAAGGCTCCAATCTCTTCGCCGCGAGCGATCCGGATCGGCGGGTCTAGAACGTGATCTCCGAAGGGCACGTCTCGAGCGTCCACGCCGATTGCAGTGATGCGGCCGACGATCATGGCGACGACCATGACGACCCCGACACGGCCGAGGCCGGCGTCGGCGTCGATCTCGATGAGCACCCGGCGGTTGCGGCAGAGTAAGTTGGCGACGTGGCGCATGCCGACCGCGTTCACCGGGAAATAATCCCCCGGAATGGAACGGATCCGGCGGATCTCGCCCCCAACGGGCGCGTGCACACGGTGATAATCGCCGGGCGACAAGTACACGACGAAGCCGGCCCCCGCCGAGAAGCGCTTCGCTTGCTCAGCGTCGCCGACGAGTTCCTCGACCGAATAGGCTCGGCCCTTGACGACGAACTCGGATCGCGAGTCGATTCGGACCATGGACTCGATTCGCCCATCGGCGGGGCTGACCACCGTCCGCGGGTCTGGAGCGACCGGCCGCACGCCTTCGCGCAACTTTCGGGTGAAGAACGCATCAAAGCTCGGCCACGTGCCGGACCCCGCCGCCTCGTCGAGTGCCACATCGTAGGCGCGTGAGTACAGACCAACAACTGCGCGCCCGATGGCCGGCGACCACAGATGGTCCGCAAGATGGCCGAGCGCTTGACCGATGCGGGCGCGTGGAAGGACGCGCAGGATCTGGGCGGTGACATAGGTGGCGGCGCTCATCGGTGAGGGCGCCGGTCGCCCGCGAGGAGCGATGAGCGGCCCAGAGCCACGGGTTGGGTCTCGGTTGTGTTTTGGGCAGCGGGCGATGCTGGGCGCCCCTCGTTAATCATCGTACGCGCGGCCATCGGGGCCGGTCAATCTCCTGGAATTTCGCCCGCTAGTCGCCTTCCGATTCGAACGGCGGTCCAGAAAAGGCGCGAGCCGCATCGCACAAGGGACCCGATGCATCCGCGGAGGCGACCGATGTCGACGGATCGGCCGCTTCGCACACTGCCTCGGGATCGAGCGGATCAGTGGACACCGCTTGGCCAAAGGCCGCACTCATCGTAGGTGCGTCGCCCACTCGGCGCGCCCAGCGACCACGCAGGGCCCACCAGGGACCAAATGACGAGGCGACGCGACGCACATCGGCAACCAATGGGCCAACCTGGCCGGACTGGTTCGCCGCTTCGAGGGCACGGCCGCGGAGCCATGAGACGCTCGGGTCCACGGGCGAGCCCTCGGAGCCCCTCGAAGCAGCGGTCGACCGACTCGCCTCGAACCGGTCGAGCTCTTTCAGAGTGTCATCGGCGTGGCCTCTTGAAAGAAGCAGCTCGGCCAGACGAACCCGCTCGCGAAGCTCGCGAAGCGCCGCCGTGCTCTTCGCTTCGCCTCCAAGATCGAAGAGCGGCGGCCATGGCGCGCGCGGGCGCGATGCCATCGCCGCGCGCCAACGGCCGTCCCACGTCTTGAGATCCGCGCCGCTCGCGGCGACGAGCGCCGCGTTCGCGTCCTTGCTATCTCGCACCGCCCGCAGGAGCTTCGGGAGAGCGCCGTCTCCTTCGCTGTCGACGTAAAATCGCACGAAGCTCGTGACTTCGGCAAATGCGACCATCGCGGCGTCGGCGCTCGGCAGCATCGCGATGCTCGGTCCGAGCTTATCGAACGCAACGGTCAAACCACGATCCATGCCATGCTGGACGACGCTCTCCGCCGACGGCAGATCGTCGAACGGTCCCGCCTCGCGCCACCGGATCTCCTGTCGCTTCGCGACGCCTTCCTGCAGCCAAAGGGGCGCCTGATCGCGTGTGATGCGCGTGACGGCCAGATGCGTGAGCTCGTGAGCCATGGTGTCGCGCCAGGGAAAGCCGTGACGCGTTGCGCGGGGGCTCAACAGCGTCACCCGTCCCCACTTCGCCACCGCCACGGTTCCCGTCGTCTTGGCACTCTCGTAGGGCAATCCGGTCATGGCCGACAGAGACAGCAAATCCCGGACGACCACGATTCTCGTCGGGAGCGGCCAGTCGACCTGCAGATCGCGCGAGAGGGCGTCGCGCACCTCCGCCACGGTGTCGAACAGCAGCGGCGCGAGCGGCGCGTCGTTGTCGTCCTGCCACCGCACTTCGATTCCGCGCACCTCGTCTCTCGAGATCGTCAGCGAGGCCGTGACCCTTTGACAGCCCCGCGCAATGTCCGCGAGCCCTTCGCCGTCTCCAATTCGTTGCACGTCCGAGCGTCCAAGGATCGCCGATGCCCCGTCGCAATCGAGCTCGTAGAGCGCCAGTCGTGCGCGCTCGAGCGCGAACCGGGGATCGTCGGTGATTCGCTGCAGCGCGCGAAGGTCGCGACGCGCCTCGTCGAAGTCGAAGCCGACGATCAACCACTGCAGGCGCTGGGCCAGATCGAGCTGCGCCTGCGAAGGCTTCGTCGCAACGATCGCGAACGCCGCGAAGAGAACGGCCGCGGTCCACGCAGCGAACCCTCGTAATCGGGTGCCGGAACTTCGCGCCTTCACCGCAGCAGACCCTCCGCATAGCGCTGTACGGCATCCTTAAGGGCTCCGGTCGAAGGCTGCCCGAGCCCCCGCATGACACGGCGCCGGAACTCTTCCGGGCCTTTGTGTTCCCCCGCGTTCGGGATCGCGACCACGTCCCGACTGGGCCCTTGCCCGTCTCCGTCATCGCCCGAAGAGCGTCCCGGATCGTCGTCGCCTTGAAGCTGCTGGCGCGCTGCATCGAGGGCGCGCTGTGCTTCATGCTGCAGGTCGAGCCCCTTGTCGGCATCGCCCTTCTGGAGCGCGCGGGCCGCGTCGCGCGCAGCCCGCTCCGCGGCCTCAATCGACTCGACCGCCTGTTGAGGAAATGATGCCTGGTCGCGCCCCCGTTGTGCGAGCTCTCGCGCTCGCTCGGCGAATCGTTCCTCCTGCTCGCCTCCTTGCTCGAGTCGATCGCGAGCCCGCTCGGAGGCGCGCCGGCGCAGCTCGACTCGCTGTCCTTCGGCCCACTGCACCTCACCCTCCATCTTGGTGCGCGCATCCTCCACCTCTCGCTGTCGTTCGCCACTCGGGTCGTCCAGCCAGCCTCTGCGCTGCAGCATTCGCTTGGCTTCGTCGAGCGAGCCCACGGCACTGCGCCCACTCTCGACCGCATCGTCCGCCCTCCCATCTTCGAGCGAACGCGCCATCTGCTCGGCGAGATCGCGCGCCGCCGAGCCCTTGCTGGTCCACGAATCGCTGCCCATGCCAATGGCGGGCAGTCGGCGCGCTGCATCGCGAACCGCCTGGGCGTGGCGCTTGGCCGAATCGCGCAGCTGCTTCATCTCCTCGTCGCTCATCGCGCCCGCGAGCGCCTGTTCGACCTTGTCGATTTCGCCGGCATGCTCTTGTGCGAGCCGCTCCAGGTCTTGAGCCGCGGCGTTGAAAGCCTGCTCGACGTCATCGGAGGGCCCACCGTCGTCGGCCGGCGTATCACGAATTCCACCCGATTCCCCGCCGCCGCGGTCGCGGCCTCCGCGCGCATCGAAGGAGGGATCCGGTTGCCTGAGCCTTGCTGCGAGATCGCGGGCGGCCAGTTCCGCATGTGGAAAATCGGGAACATCACGCGCGCGTTTCACGCGCGCAAGATCGGCGGCGACAATCTCTCCGAGATCGCGTCCCAGAGATCCTAGACGTCGCAGGATCTGGCCGCCGGCAGAGATCACGGCCGTCGCCGCGTCCATGCGCGCGACGCCTCGCGAGCGCGCGTCCGCGGCGTCGTTTTGCACCTGGCTGGCTCCGTGCGCAAGATCGTCCGCGACGTCGGCCAGCTCCTTGCTGGAGCTGCGCGCGTCGCGCATTCCGAGCCCTCGTACGATCGCATCGGTGACCAGCAGGTAACGCTCCGTGGCTTTCACGGCGTCGGCATGCGACGTGCTCGAAGGACGGCGTGCCTCCACGTCCACCGCGTTGCGCAGCAACTGTTCCTTGGCGACGAGCATCGCACGAACGTGCGCCGGAACACGAACGCCACCGAAAGTCTCGGCCAACGAGTGCATGAGCACTTGTTGGCCCTCGACCCCCCGCCTCTGGCTCTCGACGGCGAGCTCTTGGCGCTCCGTCCGCGAGGGCCGGTCACCGCTTTCGATGCGCCATGCGAGTGTATCGACGAGTGAATCGCGCAACCGGCGAAGCACGTCGAGAAGCCGGGCTTCGGGTTCCCCTATATCGGGCGGAATGACGGTAATCGCGTCGCTGGCGCCCCACTTGGGCCCGGTCAACGGGTCGTTGTCTTTCGCCTCGACGGTAACGGAGACGGGCGCATGGCTCTTCGCCAGGAAGCCGTCGCGCAGTCGCAGCACGCTGCCACCTTTGAAGCTCGTCGTCTCGCCGTCGAGCCGCGCCAACACGCGCCGCTCTTCGCGCATGCCGGAGCGCAAGACAAGATGGATCTCGCGCAGTCCGTTATCGTCGGCCACGCTGTAGCGAACGGCAATGTCTTCGACAGCATCAATGAGTCTCATCTGTCGGGGAGCGCCCTCCAGTGCGACGGTGGGTGCAAGGTCAGGAACGGACTGGACCTCGAGCGCGCGCGACTCGGCAATGACGACATCACCAAAGCGCGCGACGACGCGCAGGCTCGTGCTCTGCGTCAGCAACCAACGCGCAACCACCGCCCCCGAGCCATCTTCGACGAAGGGCTCCTCGGACGTCCCGTCCGTCAACAGCAGCGACCTGCCCGGATGGATCGGCAAGCCCCGCAGCGTCGTCGCCGTGCCGTAGGGCAGAACGAGCGGAGTCGATGAAGGCTCGTGGACCTCGCTTCGGTGAAGGTAATCCGGAGGCCGTGCGTCGAGCTGGACGTCGTCGAGCCAACCCATATTCACCGGCGCAACGCCTCGTCGCGCGACGAGGACGTCGCCTCCTTCCAGCACCGACCACGCTCGCGCGAGCCCGATCGCGAGAACGCAAGCACCCGTGACGAAAGCCGCCGCACCCACTCGGCCGGCCGATCGCGATGCGCGCTCCATCATCTCTCGAGATGGGATCTGCGCTAGGGCGCGCGCTACGTGGACCCGGGCCAACTCGGCGGAGGTGCCATCCGCCCTCGCCTCACCGCGAGGCCCGAGCAGCGAGAGCGCACGAAGCACCCGATCGGCGCGCGCTCGGTCGATACGGCTTATCGGTCCGGAGACAATGCGGGTCGGATCGCTTCGCCACCGGCCTTCCACGAACCGCCACAAGAGGCTGAACACCCCGCTCGCGACGATGGCCGCCGCGGCGGCGATCCGCCACGGCGCCGTGCCATGGCGCGCACCCAGCAAGGCGAGGATGACCACCGAGGCCGTGAGGGCTGCCGCCAGCCCGCGGCGCGAGGCCGCCGTGACCGAACGCCGCGCTTCGGTGAGCTCGACGAGGGGAGCAATGAAGTCGGCCGCCACGCGATCCATCGTAGCAAGAGCGGCGCGGGCGTACTCAGTACGTCGGGTCTCCGGCGCCGGACGAGCTCGGGACTGGAGGCGCGGGCATCGTTGGCCACGCCGGCAGCGTGCTCGGGAACCCGCTCGGCAATGAGCTCGGGATAGCCGGAAAACCGGACGGCAGAGGCAATGCGGTCGGAAGAACGCTCGGGAACCCAGCAGGAAACGGCGGTAGCCCGTTCGGCAGCATCGATGGGAACGCGATGGGCGACGCCGGAGCCGCGGCCCCCGCCGCCGACACTGCCGGCCGAGCGGGAGACGTCGGCCGCGACGGCGCTGCGAGGCTCGACCGCGTCGGCGCCAACACGGGTACATCGGTGCGGGTGAGCGCCGGCGGCACTTCGGTCGTCGCAACCGGAGGGGCGTTGGTCGGAACCGAATCGACCGCGGTAAGCGGCGCGGGAAAACCACCACCGGAGTTGGCCCCGCGTGTACCGACCCAGAGGGCGATCAGCCCGACGCCGAGCACCAGCGACAGCGCAAGCAGTGCGACCATGGCCGCGCGAGTGCGGTCCGGATGCGCCATCCGAATCGGCGACGCCGCGATTTCCAGCGCTCCGCCATACGAGGACGGCGTCAGTGCCGTCGCGATCGGGGGAGCTCGGATAGTATCGACGTGGGGCTCTGACTCGACGATGCCGGCGGAGGCGGTCCGAAGGCCGTCCCCGGTGGACGGCGCCGCCACGCGTCCACCCGTCAGATCCACCGTCTTGCCCGGGTGTGCCCGACTCGGCAGCGACGGCCCGCTCGTGAAACGCCGTCCAAGCGCACTCTCAAGCGTCAGACGCATATCGGTCGCAGTCGGGAACCGAAGCTCTGGACGCGCGGCCATCGCGCGGTGTACCAGCCCTGCGATTTCGCGTGGAGTCTCTGTGGCAGCCTGAACGAGCGGCACCACATCCCCCTGCTCCACCTTGATGGCGATGACGCGCGCGTCGGCGCCGCCCACCGGTCGCACGCCGGCGATCATCTCGTACAACATGACACCGACCGCGTAGAGATCCGACCGGGCATCGACCCGGTCCGCGCTTCGCGCTTGCTCCGGCGCCATGTACTCGGCCGTACCCATCACGACACCGGCAACGGTCAGGTTTCTTTGCTGGAGCTCCGTGCGGCGCACCTTTGCGATGCCAAAGTCGATCAGCTTGAGAATGGGCTTGCCGGCGGCAAACGTCACAAACACGTTCTCGGGCTTGAGATCCCGATGGATGACGCCAAGTGCGTGCGCAGCCTCGAGCGCACGGAGGATCTGCCCGGCGTACTCGCACGCCGTCGCCACGGCGAGCTTTCGCTGTCGATCCAGAATACTGGACAGCGATTCGCCCTCGAGCAGCTCCATGACGATGTACGCGTGCCCATCCGGCGTGCGATCGACGTCGGTCACCTGAACGACGTGTGGGCTTCGAATCTGCGCGGCGACGCGCGCCTCTTGCAGGAAGCGCTCGACGAGGCCGGTTCGCCGTCCGAGCTCCGGGTGAAGGAGTTTGACCGCCACGCGAGTTCCCAGCATGGCGTGCTGTGCTTCGTAGACGGAGCCCATTCCGCCGTCGCCCAGAGGGCGCACGAGCCGGTATTTTCCGTTGATGACGCTACCGACATCGATCACGAGAAGCTCGCGCCAGCCTAGCACCGCCGCGCCATCGACAACGTTACGCCGCTCGCTTGACCCACTCTCGTTCGCCCAAGATGCGGCCGACCGTATCGGCGTCGGCGATGGCCGCGAATACGGGGCGTAACCCCTCGACGGCGGTCTCCTCGCTGCCGAACGCGCCGCTCGGCGCCAGGGCCCTGGCCTGGGGCCCGTCGAGCACGAGAAACACGTCGTGCAACTTCTTCGAGGGTGCGTCGATGACGTACGCGATGTGGGACCGATCGAGCGACAGCTCCTCTTCGCCGCGCCGGATGAGGACGCGGGCGTCGGTGACGAAGTACCGCGTTTGGCGCGCCAGGCGCATCGGGCGCAAGAAAGCGGCATCGGCAACGCCCGCTGCGACCGTCAGCAGCAAGAGCATACCGAGCGCCACTCCAGCGACCAAGACTACGGCCAGTGCCGGGGTCAATGTGTGCAAACGAAGAACGCGGGCCAACGAAGGGACGCCACGGAGCATCGAGCGGACGAACATGAGAAGCAAGAAGGCGCCGATTGCACCCGTCGCCGCACGCCGACCGGTCCACGGCGACGCGAGAGGCGCGGCCGACCAAAGGACTCGCTCCCCAGGATCCAGGCGCTGCGCGAGGGGTCGCTCGCCGCTTCCGAGCGGGGCGCTCGGCTCGACGCCCCGGATCAGTGCCCACAGCCGGTCGGGTGCGGAAACGTCGTGCAGCGTCAACGAGAGCGTTCGACGCAGTGCCCCGGTGGGAACGGCGCGGACGAGCACGAGGTCGCCGAGTGAAGGAACCCTCGTGCTCCAGCGCGTCAGCGCATAACTGATTTGCCGGCTCTCGATCGATCGGCGGATGCGGCCGCGCTGCCAGATCACGTGGCGCTCGGTCACCACATATTCCACTTGGGATCGCCACCAGACGGGGACGCGCCAGACCGCAAGCCCGACTCCGGCGCACCAAGCGGCGAAAACCACCATTCCCCCCACCGGCAAGTCGAGCGACTTCGAGACCACGACGGCGTAGCAAAGCGTGACCGCCGCGACGACCGCAGATCCGCCCGCCATCGCCTTCTGCGCAAAAGGGATCGACATCCCCTGGCAGCGCCCTTGCCAGAGGATGCGCTCGCCGTAGAGCGAGTCTCGAGACATCACAAGAAACCTTGCGCTTCGCACCGCCCCCTGTCCAGGGGCCGCGTGCAGTTCCAGTCAGCTTGGAAGAGGGCGGGCCGGAAACCGCTCTCTCGCACCTCGGGCATAGGCCCGTCTGACCAGCGCGTCGCACAACCGCGGCATGGGCCAGCCCGCGGCCGCACCGGCTTCAGGGAACAGGCTGGTCGGTGTCATTCCTGGCAGGGTGTTGACCTCCAGGAGGGTGACAGCAGCGGTTGCACCGTCGTCGCCGACAATGAAATCGACCCGCGATAGGTCCCGGCAGCCGAGCTCCCGATGGGCTTCGATGGCAACACGGCGAACGACCTCGAGAACGTCAGGCGGCAGTTGGGCCGGGCAGACATGCACGCTACGCCCCGGCGCGTAGCGTGCCTCGTACGTGTAGAACGCCTCCCCGGGAGAGAGAATCTCCGTCGGCGGCAACGCCATTGGCTCGCCCAGGTCGAGAACCCCGCAGGTTACCTCTCGGCCGCGCGCGAAGTGCTCGACCACGGCCACATCGTCGATGGCCCATGCTTGCTCGATCGCGCGGGCGAGATCCTCGAGCGGCGACGCAGCTTCGAGCCGGGTGACGCCAATCGCTGATCCGTGCGACGACGGCTTGACGACCAGCCGCGCACTGACCTCACGACGGGCCCGCGCGGCCGCCGCATGCGGATCGCCCCGCGGTACGGCAATTCCCCGGGCGACGGGAAGGCCCGCCCGCTCGAACAGGACTCGCGCCACGTGCTTGTGCATGGCGAGCGCGCTCGCAAGGACATCCGATCCGACGTAGGGGAGGTCGAGCACTTCCATCAGTCCTTGAACGGCGCCATCCTCGCCGACGTGGCCATGAACGACCGGGAAGACGACGTCATAACCACCCGTGCGGAGCGACTCCCCGAGGAATGCGTCTAGCTCGAGTCGTACCACTCGATGTCCGGCCTCCACGAGGGCCCGAGCGACCCCGGTCGCGGACGCACGGCTGACTTCGGCCTCCGTGGACGGACCGCCTTGAATGACGGCGACGGTCAGACTCTTGGACACGCGCGGCTCCTCGTGGTTGCTTGGTGGCGGACCGCTCACTGCGGCCGACTGCCGCCCGACGTCGTCTTGGGCAGCGTGGCCGACATGTCCACGAGCTCGATGCCCAGCTGCTTGCTGAAGTCGAAGATCCTCGGATCGCGGTAGAACTCTCCGAAGTGCACGCGGACAATTGCCGCGTTGGCGATGAGCCGAAAGCATCCCCAACACGGGCTCGCCGTGACGTACATCGAAGCCCCTTCGATGCGCACTCCGTGGCGCGCCGCCTGGACGATCGCGTTCGCCTCGGCGTGCACCGTGCGAACGCAGTGCCCGTCCTCCATCAGGTGGCCGTCGTCGTCGCAGTGGGCAAGACCCCGAATGCTGCCGTTGTAACCAGTCGCGAGAATGCTCTTGTCGCGGACGATGAGAGCACCGACGAACTTGCGATCGCACGTCGAGCGGGTGGACACCTCGCGCGCGATGTTCATGAAATACTCGTTCCACGAGGCGCGCTCGCGCATGACGCACGATACCACGAAAGTCGCGTGCGTAGACCGCCCGAGGGGCCCGGATCCGCGCGCCACCGCGACGCGGTTCCGACCCGGATCTCCCATCCCCTGGCCCCATGGCGTCCCGAGAGTCATCGAGCCGACTTCGGGCGCCTGTTCCTGACGCGATTCCGGCCCGAGCCGATCCTTCGCCGTCGATGCCGCGCACTGCGCTCCTCGAAGTAGATCCCTCTCGGAGCCTGGCGTAAAGAGCGGGACGCGATGTCTCGGAAGCCTCTCCATGCCGCCGTCGTTACGTTCGTTTTCTCGCTCGCGGTCGTGACTTCGCTTCCTCTTCGAGCCGACGGAGATCCCCAAGCCCTTGTGACTTGGCTCGAACACGATGTCACGCATCGTCGCGTCACGGCCGAAGCCGTTTCGCACGCGCGCGACGCGCTCGAGCGGGCGCGTCGCTTCCGCGACCTTCACGACGACCCACGCGCGCGAAACGCCGAGGCTCTGGCCCGCGAATGGGCCGAGGTTGGCCGCGACCTGGCTCGCGCCTTCGACGCCGAGGGACGCGCCGCGGAAATGCGACGCCGAGCGATGGAGAGCCAAGCTCGACTCGAGCGAACCCGAGCGCTCGTCGATGAAGCGGTCGCGCGCATCGGACGGCTGCAGGCCGAGATCGCGGAAACTCAAGGACCCAACGACCGTGCGACCGCTGGGGTCGGGGCCGACGGCGGGGTTGCGCCCACGTCGTCCCCGGACCCCCAACCAACCCCAGAGATCCACAAGCCGTGAGGGGCCTCTTGGCAGTGGCGATCGCGGCGAGCGGCGCAGTCGCGTGCAGCGCATCGGCGATACGCGTCCCCTCGGTCGAGGACCTCGAGCGGGTGCGCACGACGGAGACTGTGCGGGAGGCGGCAGCGCTTGCCCCGGACCTCTATGCCCGCGCCGAATTCGAGCGGCAGTTGGCCCGGCACGCCCACGCGACCTCCGACGACATCGACGCGAACTTGCACGCCGAACATGCACTGGCCGCGTACGCGCACGCGGTCGCGGTCGCTCGCATTTCGCGCGCCGCCGGCGAGCTGGCGGACGCCCAGAAGACCCTCGACGCGGCAACAGGCGAGGAGCCCTCGGTCGACGCCGCGCGCACGAAGCTCGAGAGCGACGCAGAGCAGCTCGAGAAACGGGTCCAAGCGATCCGCGACCGTCCGCTCGGGACACCCAACGCCAAGGATTCCGCCGAGCGCGAAGCCGCGCGATGGGCGCGAGCCCGATCGCTGGTCGTCGAAGCACGGCTCATCTGCGGCGCCGCGGGCCTGATCGCGCCCGGCCAAGACGATGTCGTCGGCGCACAGCGCGACGTGGCCGCGCAGGCCAACGGGATTGCGCAGGCACCGCGGTCCGTGCCGATCGACCTTGCTGCGCGCCTGCGCATCCGATGCCTCGAGGTTCTCACTCGCGTACGCCGAACGACCGTCGACGCCGTCGGGCGAACCGACACTCTTCTGTCCGAACTTTCCGCGGCCGGAGGCTGGGATCCCGCACGAGACGAGCGCGGCGTCATCATCACGTTGCGCGACGCCTATCGCGGGCTGCAGTTGAGCGAGGCCGCGGCCGGAAAACTGAATGAGCTGGGGCGAATCGCAGCGGCTCACCCTGCGTTCGCGGTACAGGTCGTCGTTCACGACGCCTCGGCGCCGCGCGTGGACGCCGGCGACTTGCGGCGCGGACAAGCGGCGGTTCAGGCTCTGGTGGCGGGCGGAGCCGTCCCGTCGAGAGTGCAGGCCGAGCTCGCACACGCCGACGACCCCGTCGCCGATCCCGGCGATCCGCATCAGCGCGGGTACAATGACCGGCTCGACGTGGTTTTCGTGGGCCGGTGAGACGCGATCTCGTCGCCCCACGCTGCCCCACGCTAGGACAGGCCCGAGTCCACGGAATCCCGGGGGGTCGAGGAGTTCTCGTCCCTCTCGTTGTCGTCCCCTGGGGGCGTCCACCGGCGCCCCGCGCCACGGCCGGTCGACGCGTTCTAAAGGCTCGACGGCGCGGGCTCGATCACGAGCTTGTACCCCAAACCGTAGACGGTCAGAATGTGCTGCGGCTTATCCGGGCTCGTTTCGAGCTTCTTTCGGAGTTTCACGATGAAGTTGTCGACCGTCCGATTGGTCGACGACGTCTCGAGACCCCAGATCTTCGAGAGCATTTCGTCGCGGCTCACGGGCTGTCCCGCACGCTCCGCGAGCATGCGCAGCAGTTCGACCTCGTAGAACGACAGCGTGTGCTCGCGGCCGCGCGACGTGAGCGTTTGCGACGCGAGGTGGACGAGCGAGTCGCCGATCGTGAGCGTCTCGGGCGCGTTCGCCGCAGCGCGAGAAGCGCGGCGGAAGATGGCCCGCATCCGCGCGATGAGCTCATTCACACTGAACGGCTTGGTGACGTAATCGTCGGCGCCCGAGTCGAGGCCGCGAATCTTATCCATCTCCTGCGACCGAGCGGTCAGCATGACGATGGGCACGTGCGGGCGAATGCGCCGGAGCTGCTCGCACACCGCGTACCCGTTCAGGTCGGGGAGCATGAGATCCAAAATCACGGCATCCGGAGCTTCCGTGCGCGCGAGCGATACCCCCTCGTGCCCCTTGCCTGCCGAGATGACCCGGAACCCCTCGAACTCGAGGGCGTCGCGCAGCCCGAGAACGATGTGCGGCTCGTCGTCGACGACGAGGATGGTCTTCTTCGCCGTCGCCATCCGTAGGGAACCTACCTATACCCCAAACGGACAGCGGACGTGGCCGCTTCCGGACGCCCGCCACGCCCGTTCGATGGAGGGTCAGTGTCCCGCGCCGGCCGTCGTGATGCTCTGCTCGATGCATTGCAAGCTCGCCGTCGCACCTTCGGGCGGCGATCCGGTCGGGAAAATAATGGCCTGCGCACACCCTTTCACGCCGGTGACGTAGCACCAGCCCGGATCGGTCGTCTCCGAGTCGCAGGACCCGTTCGTGAAGTCAGCGGCGCTCGCCTTGACGCCGAGCGACGACGTGCCGGTCGGAATGAGTTGCTGAAGAACGCAGACCGACTGTGCGGCCGGATCCTGCAACCCAGAGCTTTTGCCGCCGTTCGACATGAACGTGGCCTCGGCCGTCGCGCAGAACTTGGTGAGAACGGCGGACTCCGGCGTGCTCAGACCGCCGGCCGTGCACGTCGGATTCAGACAAGAGCCGCCGTTGGTCGCGGGCATCTGGACGAGAATCAGGCACGGCACGGCAGCCGATCCTCCGGTCCCGGCGGCAAGCGGCTCCGGCAAGCATTGATTCGTGAGAGCATTCTTCAGCCGGTTGATGATCGTCGCGACCGCGGGCCGATAGCCGTAGTTGGGATCGTCGCCCGTAGCGTTGTCGGCTACGTCGATGGGGCAGAGCGACGAGACGATCCCTTGATTTCCCAGCAGGCGCGCCACCTGAAGCTCGCGGATCGTAGGATAGGCCTTGGCCGACACTTGCTGCGTTACCGTCTGCGCGTTGCATAGCGGCGGAACTTCATCCGGGGTGAGACCGGTGGCGACATTCGGACAGTCGCACTGGTAGTTGTTCTGCGCCTGCGTGCAGTCGCGCGGGGTCGCGAGCGGGAAGATGCACGCGTATTGCCGGTCGACCGGCAACACGTGCGGCGCGTAGGGCGTCATGCTCGTCGCGACGTAGGGCATGTTGGTCGTCCATTCGCGGCCGTTCGTTGCGTCCGCTCCGTTCGCCGAGTTCGCCGCCGCAAGGGGATTGGTTCCCCCAGAATCGAAGGTCACGCCCGTGATGGTGGTTCGATCCGCATACGATTCGTACATGTGCGGGTCGATGCCGTTGTAGTCGAAGTTCGACGGATCGTTGGACGGCGTGCTGATGGTGACGGTCGCGGGGCCTTCGCCGAGAATCCGTACCCAATCCTTCTGGTTCAGCTGGCTATTTTGCGCGCTGTTCGGGTCGAAATGCAGGAGTTTATTCGGAACACCGCCGATGATCGCGTAGAAGATGAGGTCCGAGGTGCGCGTCCCGACCGGGAGATTGCATAGGGTAGCCGCCGTGATGCTGCCCGTGAGCGTCGCGCCGCTCGGAAGCGTCGCTGCGAAGAGCGGGTTCGTGCAGTCGTTGGTGCCCACGTAATAGCTCGCTCCCGTCGGATACTCACCCGCGCGATCCGGCACGACCGGCGACGACAGCCCGATGACGTAGCGCTGCCACGGATACTGCGGGTCGATGCCGTACTTCGCCCTCATGTGCACGTGCCGAAGGTTCGGGTCGTAGCCCCAATCGTTGAGCGCCGTGTACCGGGTCCCGGTATTTCCTGACGTCGTGCAATTCGGGTCGGACGGGCCGTTTACGCCCGTGCACGCGGCGGTGCCCATCGGCGGGTTGAAGCCCGCTCCCATGAAGAGGTAGCCGGCCCCGCCGAGCGACCGGACGTCAATCTCCGAGTCGTTCTCGTCGCTGAGGACAATCACGGCCACGAGCGAATCGGGCCGCAGAAAGTCGGCCCGCTCTTGCAAAATCGTCGTGTCGACTCCGTTCGCCCAAGCCGCTTCGGGTTGGGCTGCGCCGTTAACCATAACGGTGTTGACGACCAGGCTCGCATACGGGTCCGGCTGAACGAGGAAGCGGTACCAGCTCTCGAGCTGCGATTCGATGCCGCAGCCGTAGATGCCCGCGCCCTGCACCATCTCCGTGAAGTCGCTCACCAACGTGGCCTGCGAGGCCTCCGGCATCAATCCGGCGGGAAGCGGGTTGGCCGTTCCCGTGTTTGCGGCGGTCATCGGAAACCAATCAAGAAAGCCGCTCGGTGTGGGCATGTACGACGCCACGACGGCGTTGGCGACACTCCCTTCGGTGGCCGTGGCCATCCCGGCGCCGTACGTCAGCGAACGCGCGATGAGATGCCCTTGGTCGTCGTTGTGGGCGGAGAGGTTTTGAAAGGGCGCCGCTGCCATGAGGGTCGTCTGGCAGATGATTTCACCGCCTTGGCCCGGCTGCTGGTCGCTCAGCCGCTGGCCCAACGACGATGTCACGATGCCGAGGTGCATGTTGTGCACGGCCGGAAACTCGGGCTGGGTGTTCGGGTACGCCTCGCAACTCGCCACGCCGTTGGCAATCGTCGAAGGCCCGGAGGAGATCGTGCCGGTCGCGTTGTCGACGCAATTGGGCGTCAAGAGGCGGCTGATGAGATCGGGAATGGCTTGAGCCAGGTAGGTCTGCTTGTCGCCCATCGAAGCCGAATTATCGATGTCGAAGAGGATGTCGATCTTGTCGACACTCTGATTGCGAACCGTGCTCGTGAAGTTGGTGCTGGTCTGCGGCTCGGACGTCGCCACCGGCCGCGACAGACAGCCCCCGGCCACGATGCCGAAGCCCGCGACAACCGACGCCGCGAGCGCACCATGCCTGATCGTTGCATTCATGAATCGTTGCTCCTCACAAGACGACATTTCGCGACGACCCGCCGCCGCGCTGCTCACTCAATCGCACACCAACCCGCACGTTACGTGCTCGGGACAAGCGCGATGCATCCGTAAACTACCACAGAAACACGCCAGCTTCGGACGAACACCGTACTCGTGCGAGCCGACAACCGGACCGCTCGTTACAGACCCGCACGCTCGCGTTGAAAGCATGTTTCGTGCCTTTCTCAAAATACCCCCATAAGCAGGCGTCGGCTCGGCGTTTTCGTCAACTTCGTTGTCTATTTGTTCCGACGGTTGGCATCTCCACGGTGGGCGGCTCTTGCTTGGGCCACGCGGCCCGGAGGGCCTTGACGTGGCGAGCAGCGACTCCGGGTACCGCCAGAAGCGTCGCGTCATCTGCCGCGCGGATGGCGGCCAGGTTGCCGACATGTCGCTGAAGCGACTTCTTCGCTTTGGGTCCTAGGCCTTTCACGTCGTCGAGCGGCGAATGCAAGCGCCGCGCTTTGCCCGTCCGCATCCGCGCTCGGTTCGAGAAGCGGTGGGCTTCGTCGCGCAACCGCGCGAGCAGAAAGAGTGACGTGGTCGTGCTCTTGAGCGGGATCGGGTTTCGCTGACCGGGAACGTACACGCGATCGACGAACGCCTCGCCAACGAGATTCTCACGCTCTTTGGCGAGGGCCACCATCGCGAGATCGTGAAGGCCGAGGTCGTGCGCGACGGCCAGCGCGACGGCCAAATGGCCCCTTCCGCCATCGACGACGAACAGATCCGGCGCGTCCCATCCGGAATCCGACGATGGACGCGTCGTATCGCCGTCCGGCTCGAGAATGCGCCGGAAGCGGCGCGCCAGCACTTCGTACATCGAGCCGTAGTCGTCGTTCAAATCGGCGGCGCTCTCGCGGCGCGCGACCCCGCGGACGTTGAACGAACGGTAGTGCTTCTTGTCGAGTTGCCCGTCGGTCATCGTGACGATCGCGCCCACCGTGTCGCTCCCGCCGAGATGCGAGATGTCGCAGCACTCGATTCGCCGCGGAAGGACCGGCAGCCTCAGGCGCTGCTGCAGATCGCGCAGGCGGTCTTGGATGTCATCGGCCTGCCGTTGCTTCTCACCGAACGAATGGCGCGCGTTATCGTTGGCCATCGCGAGCAGGTCGACGCGATGGCCCCGCTTCGGCAAAAGGAGCGCGACACGGTGACCGGCCCTGTCGGCAAGCCACTCGGCGATGCCCGCAAGGGCTTCGGGCTCGCAGGGCAGGATGATCTCGTCGGGCAGAAGAGCCACTGGAGCGTCGGCCTCACCCTCGTGGCGTGAGCGAACGAGCGAGGCGCCGTAATGCTGGGCCAGGAAGGCCGCGATGATCTCGTCGTCGGGGATTTCGGCCTGTTTAATCGAGTAGGTCCCGACGTCGGCAAGCTTGCCCGCGCGAACGTGCAAAAGTGCGATCTCGACGAGTTCCCCTTCGCGATAGAAGCCGACCACGTCGCGGTCCACGTCGTCGACCGTCACCACGCGCTGCTCCTCGCGCACCTTTTCGATGGCACGGAGTTGATCTCGATACACCGCGGCCAGTTCGAACCGCATCTCGCGTGCCGCCGCCTTCATCTTCGCGTCGAGCTCACGCGATAGCTCGTCGTGCCGACCCTCGAGAAACTTGGCGACGGCATCCGCCTGCTCCGCGTACCAGGCGGAATCGACCGGCAAGACGCATGGCGCGGGACACCGCTTGATCTGAAACTGCAGGCAAGGACGCTTTCGGCTCGCAAACTCGACGTCGCTGCACGTGCGAAGCTGGAAGTGCTTGTTCACGAGATGCAGCGTGCGCCGCGCCGACGTTGCCGAGTGGTACGGGCCGAAGTACCGGGCCCCGTCGGGGGTCGGCCTTCGGACCACCTGCAGCCGCGGCCATTCGTCGGCGCGATTGACGCCCATCGATTCGGCGGGCGATTTGCGCGGCGCAGAGCCCAGCCGGATCGTGATGAAGTCCTTGTCGTCCCGAAGCTTCACGTTGTAGCGGGGCCGGTGCTCCTTGATGAGGTTGTTCTCGAGGATCGTGGCTTCTTTTTCGTTGGCCGCAACGATGGTTTCGATGTCGCCGAGCAGGTGCTGCAAGAGCGGAATGAAGGCGCGGCGATCCCCGGTCGCATCTTGAAAGTAGCTGCGGACGCGTGCGCGCAGGCTCTTGGCCTTCCCGACGTAGAGGACCACGCCTTTCTTGTCCTTGAAGAGGTACACGCCCGGCTGAGCCGGAAGGCCGTCGAGTTTTTGAACGACCGCGTCGGGGATCATCGTCTGCCCGACAACCTTAAGACCGCTCCGGCTTTCGACGAGCGTCGCGGAACCCGGCGGCGCTCCGTCCAGGATGCGACCGACACGCCCGCCTCGAACACTCCATCGCGATCGGCGCCCCTGGGCGCGCAAACTGCCCTGCGGGCGCCGAATCCAATGGATCCCGGAATCGCATGGCCTGGGTCATTTGGTAGGCGCCGGAGGGCGGGGTCGTCAAACGGTCGTCACGACCGCCCTAGAGCGCGACCGGTTGTGTCCGAAACGTCAGCGTCTTGTCGCTCGTCGCAAGTTGTCTCACGAACAGTTGCGCAAAGCTTCCGAAGAGCGCGTCACCCGGGCCGATCCCCGTGCTGCCGGCGGGCCGTGACATCCAACGTCCGATCTGATCGATCATCTCGGGCGAAACCGGGTTCACGTCGACGACCACCGCCAGAAAGTACGGCTCGCCGGCGGCGAGCAGACCGCGCCTGGCGACGGCGAGGTCTCTCGCCTCCGTGCACAGGCGCAGCACCCCATCGAGCACCGCAGCCTGGTCGCGCTCACGCTCCGGCTCGCTCACATGGACCCGGAACACTTCGTCCCACAGGTCATAGACGACCCGGCACACGCGCGGAGCAAGCGCCACCGGCGCATCCTGCCCTTCACGGTAGACGTAGGCGCGCATCGCAATCACCATGGGAAGGCCGCTCGAGAGCTTCTTGCCGAGCACCGGATCGGCGAGCACGTCTCGATACGAAAAGCTGGCGCGCAACAAATCGCGGTCCCACGCGTAATTCGCCAGCCGCAGCGCGAGCGCGGCCGGATGCGGGGGGCGCTGCTGCGCATCCGCGTCGACAGGAGCCATGACGGCAACGGCGCTGGCCAACGCGAGGGCACGCAGCCCCATCATGGCCCGACCGCCCCTTGGGCTTGACCGCGAACCGGGATGAGACCCACCAGGTTGGCGACGCCGACGACGAAACCACCGACCTGGGTATCGATCCGCAAACCCGCATTGAACGTGAGATCGATCGGAACGGTCGCGAACCCCCGATACCCACGCGCGGGAGCGACGAAGTCCTCTTCGTTCGCGATTCCGTAGAGGCCCAAACTGGCGAAAAAGTCGACCCCGTAGATCGAACGGGTGCCTCGATAAATCGGAATGCGGTACTCCGCATTGAGCTTGGCGGCGTAGTTGCCGTAGCGGACCTCGACCACGTCCGTGCCGAAAAAGTTCGGCGCCGGCCTTCGATCGAAGTTCAGGTCGAGCACCCGGTCGGGCAAGAGATCGCTCAAGTCGCCGACGTAAAAACGCTCGAAGAGCGGCGCGTCGCCGAAAATGGCCCCGGCGAACCCCTGGAGCTCGAGGACGTGCCCCCACGACAGCGCCACCCATTGCGACCCGCGAAGCACGATCTTCGTGTACGGGTAATCGCTCCCGAACGGTGCGAGCGACGCGTCGACGCTCGACATGATGTACCGTCCGCTTGTCGTCAGGAAAGGTTCGTCGCGCGTATCGTTGACGATCGTCGCGCCCAACGTGGACAAGACGCTCGCCCCGGACGCGAGCATGAAGTCGATGGGCTCGACGTCGAGGCCCCGGTAGTCGCTCGCGGCAAGCGGCAACGTCGCGTTGATTTTTTCGAGGCGATAATCGAAAAATATCTGCGAGGAGATGCCGAGGTCGTGCCCGAAGCCCACGCGTCCGCCGAACCGCTTGTATTGCGCGACGGCATAGTCCTGACCTGGCTGGGTCGGATCGACGAGCACATCGCCGTTGCCGAAGAAGTCGCGAGCGTTGTTGTAGAGGAGCTCCACCTCGGCGATCCAGTTCGAGCGCAAAAATAACGGGTCGGTGACTCGAACGCGAAGCGCGAGCTGGCCGTCGGCCGACTGCGCATAGCCACCCCCGAGGGCGAGCCCCGTGCCCGCCAGATTCGTCTCGGTGATCTTGATGCCGCCGTACGCCGTGAGCGGCTTCTTGGTCCCGTTCGCCTCGACGTCCTCGGACAAGCCGAGCCACACGTTGTCGATGATGAGTGTATTTCGCTCGATGACATCGACGACCAGCACGACGGCACCGCGGCGCGTTCCCCGACGCAGCGAAAGCTGCACGTCGCGGAAGAAGCCAGTGCCTAGCAACCGAAACCGGGTGAACTCGAGCTCGCGGTCATTGACGTCGAGCACGTCGCCGGCACGAAAAGGAACGTAACGGAGCACGACCCGAGCGAGCGTGGTCCGGTTGCCACGCACCTCGACACCCTCGAGCGTGTACTTCAAGCCGACCGCCCCCGGCGGTCGCACAGCCTCGATCCCGCTGGCCCACGCTTCGGCAACCAGCGGGGCCCCCGAGCGCGGCGCCGAACCGGCCACGGGCGTCCCCAAGGTCGCTGGCGGCGGCGACGGCGGAGGGCCCGAAGGAACCGCCAACTGTGCGTCCGGCGACGCGCCGCCACCCCACGTACGAACTGCCTGCGCGCGAGCGAGAGCGGGCGCACCCATCCCGTGAACCGCGAGGACCGCGAACGCGAAAGACAGCGGGCCCCGTCGCACGCGGGCCGCATCCTATCCGGTCCGTCTGCAGCTTGCTGGCCGACGCTTGCTCGACGCGTTCGAAGACCGTTCTCGAGTGCAACCCTCAACTTCGGTGAACGCCACGCAGGAACCTGTCAGGCGGACGCGGACGCGGCGACGCCAAAAAGCAATTGTTGTGCCGGCTCAAGTGATCGACGGCGAGCATCCGTCACCCTCTTCGGAGCGACGCGAGTCGGCTGCCCGCACGCTAGCGCGTGGCGAATCGAGGTCTGCGCCAGCGAGGCGTGTCGACAGCCGAGCCAACCGCTACATGGGAAATGGGGCGACGCTTGCATGGCCGGCCGTGGCGCGATAGTGATTGCGCGGTTGTCGGCGGTGGACTCCGCCATCATCACGGCGCGCAGCATGCGCCGCCCATGGCTCCTGCGGGGCGCATGCCACGCAGAACCCCCAACCCTGCGGCTCGATAGGGAGGCAGGCGATGCGGGAACTGGCGTCCGCACGGCACTCGGCCACGTCACGAACGACATCGCGCGGTTGCGCATTCAACATCATGCGTCCGATCACGGTAAGCACGACCCCTTGGCAACCGCGGGCACACCGAGCACACGACGGCGCCGTAGCACAGGACCAGCGGCGCCTCGGGCAAACTCCGAGGCGGACATGACTCGAGTATTTCTCATTGGTCTGGCTGGCGCGCTTGGTACGCTCTCGCGCTACTTTGTCGGCGTTTTTGCCGGTCGCACCCTGGGCACGGACTTCCCCTACGGCACGCTCATCGTCAACGTGCTTGGCTGCTTTCTCATCGCCGTGGTCTCCCAGCTCGCGCTATCGACGACGCTCATTTCGCCGACTCTGCGCATGACCCTGACGACGGGGTTCATGGGAGGGTTCACGACCTACTCGAGCTTCAACTACGAGACGACGAACCTGCTCCGCGAGCGCGCCTGGGCGACCGGCTTCCTGAACGTCGGGGTTACCGTGGTGGGCTGCTTCGTCGCGGGACTGCTCGGACTCGCGGTCGCGCGCCGCATCGCTGGTTCCTGAAGCCTGGAGGGCATCATGCGCGTACTCGATGGTGAACAGTTTCTGGTCCGCATCTTCATGGGCGACTCGGAGCGGTGGCATCACACGCCGCTCGACCGCGCGCTCCTCGAGCGGCTGCGCCGCGAGGGGTTCGCGGGTGCGACCGTGTTCCACGGCGTCGCCGGGTTCGGCGCAGCCAGCGTGATTCACACGGCGCACCTGGTCGATCTGTCGGGCGACCTGCCCGTCGTCATCGAGGTAGTCGATGACCGGGCACACGTGGACAAGCTCATCGCAATCCTCGACGAGATGCTCGTTGGTGGCGCGCTTGTCACGATGGAGCAGGTCCGTGTTCTCAAGTACGCCGCAGGAAAGCGCGGAACACCGCCCCCCACCGCGCCCTCGCCGGGATAAATGCCCAAGGCTGAAGCGATCCGATGAAATCGAGTGAAGCCCGTTCTGCGACGGATGACCGGCCCACCCATTCGCGTTCGTGGACTCTCGTACGACCGTCATGCGCCACGCGCGAAGCGGTCCTTGTCGGCGAGCAGCACGAGCAGACGCTCGATGCGGAGCATCCAGGCAAGGTTCGAGTGCGCGTGCGCGTAATCCATTGCGGCGTAGAGGTGTGTTTGTTCGAGGTCCAACCGATCGGGCGATCGCTCGAGCAGCGGGATATAGTGTTTTATGAAGCGCGCTTGCGGAAACCGGGTGCGCTTCGAAACGGCGCAACGAACAACTGCGTGCAAAGCATAGCGATCCGCGAATGGTGTTTGAACCAGATGCCAAGCCCGAAGCCGCGCGAGGGCACGCGCAGCCTGCACTTTGGATCGCACACCCGCGAGCTTCGCGAGCGACTGGGCGTCGACATGGTCGCCCGCGGTCTCGGCCAGAACAGTCATCATGCGGCGCTCGATTCGTTCCAATCGCTTCCACGCCCACTCGACCAATGACGAGACCTCAGGCAAGTCGTCTTCGTGATCGATGACTCGAACGTCGGCGACGCCGCTGTCGGACAGCCAGTCGCGCAGCTTGTCGACGGTCGTCGCTCCGGAGCGTACGAGCGCGTCGGCCATGTCGAGCGCCAGCGGGTTCTGTCGCAGCCAAGGCGTCAGCGCACGGACGCGTGAAAACGCGGTCTTTCCCGCTATCGCTTGGGGCGCGATGACGGGAAAGACAGTGACTCCCGAAAGCAGGCAGCGCCGCGCCGTGAGGACCCACGTGACCGGCGCGGACCCGAGTTCGTTGAGAAGCCTCGCGACAGCGGCGTCGTTTTCGTGATTGTCGAGGACAATGAGTCGCGCCTCTTGCGTGCCGAGCCAACGGCAGAGCGAGGTAAACAGAATCGCGGGATCGCCACGCGGCACACGGAAGCGGATCGCCAACATCTCCGCAAGCGTTCTCGCGTCCCAGGGACCGGAACGAAACCAATGCACCCCGCCGGCGAAGCGTGCCTTCACACGATGCCCGACCGCGCACGCGAGCATCGATTTGCCGCTGCCGCCTGACCCGACCAGCGCGATTCGCGCAGACTTCCCCGGGCGGAGCGATGCCGAGAGTGTCGCTAGCTCCGTGACCCGCCCTTTGAGGCCGATCGGTCGGGGCGGAAACAGACCTGCGTCCGATTCGTGCACGACCGCTCCCCATACCGCCCGGGACCCGGCAGAAGCAACCGCTTCTGGTGCTTCGGACGGTTGGCGCTCACTGCCTTTTTGCACGGTTCCTTGGCCCCCTCGACCGGGTACCTCCCGCACGCGGTGAGCACGCGGTCGGCGGCCGCCGAATCGCATTCCAGCCGCGAATGCTCATGGGGGGTGCGCCGAGGGGTGATCAGCGGTACACGGATGCCGCGACGCTTACCTCATCCCTTGGTAAGTGAGCTGGAAGCCAACATTCCGAATACGTCTAAGTTACCGAGATTACACACTTGCCCCCGTAGCTCAGAGGATAGAGCAGCGGTTTCCTAAACCGTTGGCCGGACGTTCGAATCGTCTCGGGGGCGCGTTAGAAATCATTGGGGATTTTGCCTCCTGCATAGTGCGACCCGCACTAAGACCCGCACCAAAATCCGCACTAAGACCAGCGGTTATGGCACCCCGATCCCGCCCGGAAATGGCGTCGCTTTGTAGGGTGATCCCGTCGACCAAACTGTCCTCCAAACCGATGGTCGCGACCGCCGCTTGAAGTGTGGCGAGCGTCTGCGCTGTGTAATGTTGCTGGGTTACGCCCGATCCCGCGTGCCCCATCAGGCGCTTGATGGTGCTCTCGGCAACACCCGCCTCGTTGAGCCACGTGGCGAAGCTGCGACGCGTCGCGTGCGCGGTGTACGGATGCCCCTCGTAGACGTCGGGCAGGCCAGCTGCGCGCAGGTCGGCGCGCAGCATCAGGGCCATGTCCGGGCGCCACGGTTCGCCCTTGTCGTTGGGAAACACCGCGTCGGTCGGCGACGGCGGATGGCCGACCCAGTGGGCCCAACCCGTTGCCTTCCAGAACCGCAGGATGCGGACCGCGAGCGTATGCAGCGGAAGCACCCGCATACGGTTCGCCGTCTTCGTCTTGCGCAGCGTGGCCCACCCGCTGTCTCCCACCAGCGCGAGCGCCTTGTTGATACGCGCCCGCGGAATGGAGGCGTCGAGATCCACGTCCTCCCAACGCAGCCCCGCGAGCTCGCCCTCGGCCATACCGCTCGTGAGCGCCACCAGCGTTCGAACCCGACGCCATTGGGGCGTCGCGGCGCTCGAGAGCAGCTGCTCGGCGACGGGCCGCGACAAGTGCACAATCGTGTGCCGACCCGCCAGGGGGACCCCATCGGGCAGTTCGCGCCGCACGGCCTCGTGCTTCATCGGGTTCGCAGGCAGCGCAACCCACTCCTCGGCCACCGCATCGGCGAAGAACGCCGTCACGGTGCCGACGATATTGCGGCAGGTGTAGGGCGCGAGCGCGCCACCCCGGACGATCTTGCGAGTGCGCTGCCCGTCCTCCCGCTTTTCCCACGTCCACGTCACCCTGCCGCCGTCGCGGACCTTGCGGAGCCAGGCGCGCAGCGTCGCAGGCCCGAGCTCCGCGATCGGCACGTCGGCGATTTCCGGGTACGCGAGCACGTGGGTCGCCATGTTTGACGCGTGCTGCTTGCGCGTCGATGGCGAAAATCGTGGGTTCCGGGCGCAAAGCTCGACCCAGCGATCGACCAGACCCCGGATCGTGGGACGGTCGTCTTCGCGATCCGTGACGACGGTCGGCCGCTCAGCGACTTTCTTCTCGTACTCGCATAGCCACGCCCGCGCATACTGCTCGGCCGCACGCTCGGTGCGGTACTGGCGCGCGATGCGGATGGGGTGCCACTTGCCCGGTGAGGTCCTGTGCTGCAGAACCCACTGGCCGTCGCCCCGCCGAAACAAGTTCCAACCACGATCGTTGCTCTGGATCATGATCTCCCCACCGGCCGCGTGTCCCCGGCGCCTACTGTGCCCCCGCCTTTGACGTCGAAGCCAACGGAAATGTTCGTCGACATAGCTTCACCCCATTGGAGCAACAGATTCAACGACTTCCATGCCGAATTGGCGGATCCGCGTTTGCGGATTCGCGCTTGATCGAGCGATGATTTGGCCGTGGAGGAGACTCCGAGCCGACGGGTCTGCTCGCGCCTCATGGCGATACCTTCCCCGCCGCAAGCCGCGCCGCTCGCCGCGCCTGCCCCTCGATCGCCGCATCCACCTGGGCTTGCTGGCCACGGAGCCACTCATCGGCCCGCGAGACGTCGATGCGGCGCGATCGCCCCCGGCCGATCGTCGGAAGCCCTTGCGAGATCAGCGCCCAGACCGTGCGCTCGCTGAGCGAGACTCGGCGCGCGTACTCGACCGCGCGTAGGTAGACGGCGACGGGTTTCTTGGCCTCGGCGGGGTGCACCCCCAGCGCGCGGCGCACGCGCTCAACGAGCACCGGATCGCGTTCGGCGGCGTCGATGATCTCCAGCAATAAGTCGCGGCCGATGCTCATCGGGATGGCTCCATGGTTGGCTGACGGTCATGGGTCGGGAAGAAGCGAAGTCGCCCGCGTTGAAAAATCGGCCACGCCGGATCCGCTGACGAAAATGACGAAACTCCGCTTCCCAGGGGTGGCCCAGGCTCGCGCGGTCGCGGGTCGCGCTCGGAAAGGGCGGGCCGGCTGCGAAGCGGTCGGAAGTGAAAAATCACTCCCCCCAAATCCGCTGACGAAAATGACGAAACTCCGCTCCCCGGGGGTAGCCCGGTGTCGCTTGGCGGCGGGTAACCCTCGGAGAGGGGGCGCTGGGAGCGAAGCCCATGAAAAATCGGCCAGGCCCGATCCGTTGACGAAAATGACAGAACTCGGCTCGCCATGGGTGACTGCCTCGCTCGGGGGTTGATTTCGAAAAGGGGACTCGAAGGACGGCCGGGACGATGCGGTCGGAAGTCGTCGACCTCGCGCAAGAGCGAGCGCTCGACGAGCACGGCGATGGCGGCGTCCA
>Ga0116125_1000046_pt1 | contig 41512 bp, 32 predicted proteins | sample June2015DPH_16_1_2_FD_89729 | JGI IMG/M metagenome (GOLD analysis project Ga0116125, IMG submission 89729) | Peatland microbial communities from SPRUCE experiment site at the Marcell Experimental Forest, Minnesota, USA - June2015DPH_16_10 | ecosystem: Environmental > Terrestrial > Soil >...
CCACGACCCCGACCCCGACCACGACCCCGACCCCGACCCCGACTACCGCGAGCCCGACCGCGACTACCCCGACCCGACCGTGCGCCCGCCGATTGCTCCGCGGGACTTGGAAACGGACCCCTACGCGTGGCCTTCGCGCCGGGTCGTTCGCCCGTGACCGTTCTCCGTCGAAAAGCCCCATCGCCAGCTTACACCCCTTTGACAGCACTGGCTTCGCACGCTACACGCCCGGGTCCGGAACTCGTGGTGGGGATCGGTCCGTCCTCCGCCGCAAGCGAGCTCCGCATCCAACTCACGCGTGCTCGCACGCATCGCGGACCGTCGAGGACTTTCCCGAACCCATGTCGACCGAGATCCCCACAGCCCTGAGCTTCGCAGGCAAAACGCCGGAGCAGACGGGAAGCCAAGCCGATAGCTTCGCCAGTCTTTTCGAGGCCAGCATCAGCGCCGGCGACTTCGGTAAGGAAGGCGAGATCGTCCGAGGCACGGTTGTCGCCGTTCAGCGCGACAACGTCGTCATCGATATTGGTGGCAAAAGCGAAGGGGTCATTGCCCTGAGCGAATTCTCGGACGCCCAGGGGCAGCCGAGCGTCAAGCCGGGCGATCAGATCGACGTCTATATCGAGAGCCGAGAAAACGACGACGGCCTCGTCATGCTTTCCAAGGAGAAAGCGGACAAGATGAAGGTCTGGGATGAGATTTCGGCCGCGTGCGAACGCGACGAACTCATCGAGGGAACCATCAGCCAGCGGGTCAAAGGCGGCCTTTCCGTGACCATCCGCGGCGGCGTGAAGGCGTTCTTGCCTGGATCGCAAGTCGATCTGCGGCCGATCCGGAACTTGGACAAGCTCATCGGGCAGACCTACGAATTCAAAGTCATCAAATTCAACAAGAAGCGCGGCAACATCGTTCTGTCACGCCGCGTGCTGCTCGAGAGGGAGCGCGATCAGCAGAAGACCAAGACGCTCGAGACCTTGGAAGAGGGCAAGGTCGTCCGCGGCGTCATCAAGAACATCACCGAGTACGGCGCCTTCGTCGACTTGGGCGGCATCGACGGACTTTTGCACATTACGGATATGAGCTGGGGCCGCGTCAATCATCCCTCGGAGCTCTTCCAAGTCGGCGACGAAGTCACGGTGCGTGTCCTCAAGTACAACCCGGAAACCGAACGCGTCTCGCTGGGGCTGAAGCAAACGCAGGAAGATCCGTGGAGCCACGCCGAGGAGGCGTTTCCGCCCGGCAAAAAGGTGCGAGGCAAGGTTCAATCGATCACCGATTACGGCGCGTTCGTCGAGCTCGAGCCGGGCGTCGAAGGGCTCATCCACGTGAGCGAGATGTCGTGGACCAAGAAGGTCAAGCATCCGAGCAAAGTCCTCGAAATAGGACGGGAGCTCGAGTGCCAGGTTCTCGAAGTCGACGCCAAGAGCAAGCGAATCAGCCTCGGGTTGAAGCAGCTCGAGCCCGACCCCTGGACGATCTTCACGGAAAAGTACAAGCCGGGCGACAGGATTTCGGGCAAGGTGCGCAGCATCACCGACTACGGCGTGTTCATCGGGGTCGAAGAAGGCGTCGACGGCATGGTCCACAAGAGCGACATCTCGTGGACCGCGAAGGTCAACAACCCGAGCGACCTTTACAAGAAGGGCGACGACGTCGAAGCCATCATCCTCAGCATCAACCACGACGAGAAGAAGGTAAGCCTCGGAGTCAAGCAGCTCTGGGACGACCCCTGGCCCACGATCTTCAACGATTTGCCGCCCGGCAAAATCGTTTCGTGCAAAGTGCTCAGCGTCGTCGACTACGGCGTTTTCGTTCACGTGCGCGATGGCGTCGAGGGGCTCATTCCGCAGAACGACCTGGTCCTCGGCAAAGACGAGACCGGAAAAGACAAGACGCTTCGCGCCGGCGACGAGCTCGAGGCCGAAATAGCGAACATTGACACGCAAGAGCGGCGCATCACGCTGTCGATGAAGCACGGCGAGCCCGCCCCCGTATCGGCGTCGACGACGACGAGCGAGGCCAAGCCGGCAGTGGCGGCGCCTCGGACGAACACCAAGGCGCCTAAGAAGACCGCCGCCGCGGAGGCCCTCGGAGGCACCATCGGAGAGCTCATCAAGCAGAAGCTCGGCAGCAAGCTCGCCACGATTGGCACCGAGAAGAAGGACGACGAGAAGAAGGACGAATGACTCGGGGCGTCCGAGCGCGCGGACGAGCGCGCCCGACGTCTCCATCCAAACCGGGCGGCCGGCCGCATGCACGGGTCCCGGACCGCCCGAACCGACGGGAGTGAGCGGCGAGACCATGTCCGAACGGCTTTGGGCTCCTTGGCGGATGGAGTACATCCTGCGCGACAAGGACAGTGGGCAGGCCTGCATATTCTGCAATCTCGCCGCGATTGCGCCGTCCGCGTTTCGAGACAAGCTCGTCCTGGTCGTCCAATCTCACGCATTCGTTTGTCTGAACCGGTACCCGTTCGCCGGTTCTCACGTGCTGGTCGTCCCGCGCGCCCACACGTCGAACCTCGACGAGCTCTCCAGCGACGCCTACGTGGCTCTGTTGGCCCTCGTGCGCGAGTCGGTCGCCCGGGTCCGTCGGGCAACCGAGGCGGAAGGAATCAACGTTGGGCTGAACCTCGGCAAGGCGGCGGGCGCTGGGATCGCCGAGCATCTGCACTGGCACGTCGTGCCCCGATGGGCGGGGGATTCGAACTTCATGCCCGTCGTCGCCGACGTGCGGATCATGCCGGAATACCTCGACCACTCGTGGCAGCGGCTCGAGCCGTGGTTCGCGGATCTGCCAGGAGAGCACCCGGCCGATCCGACACCGTCCGAGTCCACGCTGCGATCGGTTCCGGTACGCCCGAACGATCGGAGATAGCGCGCCGCAACGGTTTCAGTGAAAGTCCCGGCTCATGGCGGGCATGTCGTGAAGGCCCAGCTTCGTCAAACGATCGGGAACGACGTAGACGACGTCGCCTTGTTTTTCGATTTTACCTTCCACGGCGAGCAAAGCGCTCGTCGTCACGACGTGTCTAAAACGATCGAACGTCTTGGCCCAGAGGATCAGATTGACGAAACCCGTCTCATCCTCGAGCGTGATGAACACGACGCCGCTCGCCGTCGCCGGCCGCTGCCGGCAAATGACCAGGCCCGCGGTGCTCACGCGGGCCCCGTTCGCTAGAGCCGGCAGATCACGCGCCGTCTTGAATCGCGTCGGCAAAGACAAACGGACGACGTTCATCGCATGGTCACCGACGGCTACCCCCGTCGCTTCGTAATCGAGCACAAGCTGCTCGGCGCGAGACATCGGCGGAAGGTCGGGCATCGGGTCGTCCAGATCGATGCCCGCCAACAGGCCTCGCTCACGCGGAGATCTCACATCCCACATGGCCTCGCGCCGCAACAGACCGAAGTTCTCGAGCGCCCCGGCCCTCGCAAGCGCCTCAACATCGCGCTTGCCCAACTCGGCGCGCACGATCAAGTCCTCGACGCTCGCATAAGGACGACCGCGCCGGGCTTGCTCGATTCGCCGGCCTACCTCGTGGCCGAGCCCTTTCACGAGTCTCAACCCCAAGCGCAACGCCGGGGGATCGGCGTCCGTCGCCGGATCGCCCCCTTCGAGCGTACAGTCCCAAGCGCTCGCATCGACGCGAACGGGCACGACTTCGATGCCGTGTCGCTCCGCGTCGCTGACGATCGATGCCGACGAATAGAAGCCCATCGGCTGGCTATTGATGAGAGCCGCGGCGAATGCCGCCGGATGGTGCACTTTGAGCCACGCGCTCACGTACACGAGAAGCGCGAAGCTTGCCGCATGACTTTCCGGGAATCCGTATTCGCCAAAACCTTCGATCGACCGGTAGAGGCGCTCGCCGAAATCGCGTGAGATCCCGTTGTTCTCGAAGCCTGCGAGAAGTCGGCTCCGATGGCGCTCAAGCCGACCGTTGCGGCGCCACGCCGCCATGTCGCGCCGGAGCTGGTCCGCCTCGCCTCCGGTGTAACCGGCTCCCACGATCGCGAGTTGCATCACCTGCTCTTGAAATAGCGGCACGCCCAGCGTTCGATCGAGCACGGACGCGAGCTTCGGGTGCGGCAGGTCCACCGCCTCCTCTCCGGTACGACGTCGCAGATACGGATGGACCATCCCGCCTTGAATCGGACCCGGACGGACGATGGCGACCTCGACGACCAGATCGTAGAAGCATCGCGGCTGCAACCGCGGGAGCATCGCCATCTGTGCGCGGCTTTCAATCTGAAACACGCCGACCGTGTCGGCCTTGCAGAGTGCGTCATACACGCGGGGGTCCTCCGCCGGAACGCGCGCAAGCCGGTCGATCGCCGTCGGCGCCGCCAAGCGTCGGTCGGTCTGCGCCATAGCCAGCGCTTTACGGATCGCGGTCAGCATTCCGAGGCCGAGCACGTCGACCTTGAAAAAGCCGAGCGTGTCGAGATCGTCCTTGTCCCATGGGATGATCGTCCGGCCGGGCATCGTCGCCGGCTCGATCGGGGCCACACTCATCAGCGGTTCGGCGCTCAGCACGAACCCTCCCACGTGGATCGACAGGTGCCGCGGGAAACCTTGAATGGCGCGAGCGAAACCGAGCACCTGGCGAATCCGCCAGTCTCGAGGGTCGAAGCCAGCCGCGACGATGCGGTCCTCTGGGATTTCGTCGAGCTTGTCCCACCATGCAACGAGAGCGCTCAACCGTTCGACCTGCTCGAGCGACAAGCCGAACACTTTGCCCACGTCACGAAGCGCGCTCTTGCCGCGATAGGAGATGACCTCGCTCACCATAGCGGCGCGATCGCGCGAGTAGGTATCGTAAATGGCCTGAATGACCTCCTCCCGACGCTCATGCTCGAAGTCGACGTCGATGTCGGGCGGCTCGTGACGGTCGCTCGATAGAAACCGCTCGAACAGCAAGTGGCTGCGCACCGGATCGACCGCGGTGACGCCGAGGCAGTAGCACACGGCGCTGTTGGCGGCGCTGCCGCGTCCCTGGCAGAGAATGTCGCGCAGCCGGGCCATTTGGACGATGCTTCGGACACTCAGAAAGTACTTCGCGACCCGCAACTCGGCGATGAGCGCGAGCTCCTTGTCGAGCTGCGATCGAACGTCGTCTGGAACACCCTCGGGATAACGGCTCTTCGCCCCCTCGTACGTCAATCGCCGGAGTGCATCATCGACCGTCTCGCCCGGCGTCATCGTGTCCGCGTCGACTTCATAGGGAAATTGATAATGAATCTCGCGGAGCGAAAATCGGCACGCGGCCGCGACGTCGCCCGCGCGATCCAGCCACGCCGGTCGATCGGAGAAGAGCCGTTGCATGTCGGCCTGCGATTTCAGGTGCGCCTCGCCGTTGGGCAAGAGAGCGCGCCCCGCTTCGTCGAGCGACACGACCTCGCGAATGCAATGCAGCACGTCGAACAACGGCTTGTCCGCCGGATCCGAGAACAATACCCGGTTGGTCGCACACACCGGCACGCGAAGATCGCAGGCGATCGCTTCGGCACGTCGGACCCGCGTGCGGTCCTCGCCATCGAGGTGACGCCAGGCCGCGATGGACAAGCGATCGCCGAACGCCTCCTTCAAGCGTCCGATGCCCGTCGCGTCTGCCGGCGGTACCAGGCACCAGAGTCCGAACGCCCGTGCGCACACGCGATCGATCGGAACTCCGGCGAATTGATTGCGGGCCACGCTTTCATCTGGCTTGCGGGGCGTACCCTTCGGATGTCGGAAGTGGCTCTCGGTGAGCAGTCGGCACATGTTGGCGTACCCTTCGAGGGTGGCGACGTGCAGCCAAAGCGATTGCAGCGGGCTGTCGTCGATAGCCAGCTCGCAGCCGACCACCAGACGCACCCCCGCTTGCTCCGCAGCTTCGAGCGCCCGCACCATCCCGTAAAGTCCGTCGCAATCCGCGATGCCAATCGTGTCGTATTCGAGTTCGACCGCACGTCGCACGAGCGCCTTCGGCGCCGAGCCGCCTCGAAGCATCGAGAAGTGCGTCCGCGCGGCAATTTCGACGAACACGGCGGGATCCCGGGTGGGACGAGCTAGCGTCCAGCCCTCTCGCGCACGATCGCGAGCAGGGTATCGATGTCGAACGGCTTGCCGAGTCGACGGTTCGGAACGCTCGCCAGAAAGTCTCGCGCTCGCGCCGTGAACACACCACCGGTCACGAACACCATGCGTTCGGCTTGTGTCGGGTCGATGACCATGAGCTTCTCGTGAAGCGCCTGGCCGTCCATTTCCGGAAGCATCAGATCGCAAAATAGGACATCGAACCGATCGCCGGCCTCGATGCACGCCAGCGCGTCGCGGGCACGGGTCATCGCCACGACCTCGCTATCTTTGCTCAGCAGCCGTTCGAGCGCAAAACAGACGCTTGGCTCATCATCGACGATCAACGAGCGCACTCGACGAACGCCGCCCGAAACCGCCGGCGTCGAGTCCTCGCGCGCTTCCGCCCTGCCGATGGCGGCGGCAGCGGTCGACTCCTGCACGACGGGCAGATCCACGCGAAACGTCGTTCCCAGCCCAACCTCGCTCTCGAAGCCGAGCGTTCCGCCGAGCGAAGTCACGATGCCATGGCAGATCGCAAGCCCCAGTCCCGTGCCGATGCCGACCGGTTTGGTCGTGAAGAAAGGCTCGAAAATGCGCCCCCGTACCTGGGTCGGAATGCCCACGCCGTTGTCGCTCACTTCGATGACGACCCGCTCGACTCCCGACGCTTTGACCACGACTCGAATGTCGTTGGACGATGCGCGTTCTTCGGGCAACGATTGAACGGCGTTCATGAGCAGGTTCAGGAACACCTGTCCGAGCCGCGCCTCGTTCGCGAACACGTTCGGGACTTGCTCATAGTTTTTGACGAGTCGTGCCCGATGCCGGATCTCGTTATGGACCATAGCCAGTGTTGCGTCGAGCACGCGGATGACGTCGAGAGACTGGCGTGTGTCGTTGTCGGGCCGCGAGAATGTCTTCAAGCCACGAACGATGTCGCGGATGCGTTCGGCCCCGCTTCGCGCGTGGTCGAGCGATAGCCGCAATTCGCGCGTACGATCGTCGGCGCGATCCGTCAATATATCCGCGAGTTCGTCGCTGACGTATTGAATATTCAAAAGCACGTAAGCGAGCGGATTGTTGATTTCATGCGCAACGCCCGCGGCCAATGTGCCGAGCGACGTGAGCCGATCGGTCATCGCCAAACCCGCTTGAAGATCGCGATGTTCGCTGGCGACCAGAAGTTGGTCGATCGTGTCGATCAGCGTATCGTAATCGACCGGCTTTTTGAGGTAAGCCTCGGCATCGATCGCAGCCGCCTTGGCGGTCGCGTCCGCGCTGAGGGCAAGGACGGGAATGCTCGCGAACTGCGGATCGCCCTTCTGGACAACACGGAACTGCCAACCATCCATGACCGGCATCATCAGATCGAGCAGGATCAAATCGGGTTTCGGCGACATGCGCAGCCAGTCGAGCGCCTCTCGACCGTTCGAGCACCCTGCAACGCGAAAGCCTTCCATGGATAGTAGGCTGTCGAGCGCATCACGGATATCCGGATCGTCTTCGACGATGAGCAGCGAACGAGAGGCGGCACGCTGTTCGAATCCCGGCGATCGCATCGGGAGCGATCATCGTGCGGCGACCGGAGCGTGTCGACGTGCATTTCGATCGAGAGGCAATTTGCCTCAATCGAACCATCCTCGAAGCGTGGCGTTCTCATCGATTCGTTGGCCCGATGGACGCGGCTCACCCCGTTTTCCTGGCGCAACCTGTCCCGACGACGACGCGATCTCGACCCATGCAAGAGCGCTTCCGTAACGTCCCGACGGGTCCACTTTCAGCCACCCAGCGGCGAGATCGCGCCGACCCGCATCGCGACGCCACCATTGAACCGCGTCGATGCGCGCGAGAAGATCCAAATCGGCAAGCCCCTTGAAAGGCACTAAAACCGGGTCAACGAGGCGCGATGGTTCGATGGCCGTGGTCACCAACGCGTGCCGACCCGCATGCCCCAAGCCTCGCGGAACACCGAACGGCACGAGCCGCGTCCGCTCGTCGGGCACCCACGTGTCGTTCAACTCGAGCGTGCCGACGTTGGCCGCGCCGAGGTCGGCCGCCAGTTCGGCGACAAGCCGTGGAAGCGCTCGATCGGCCTTCGGTTCGGGCGTGAGCAGATCGATCGTACGCGGGGCCGAGACCGCGAGATCCGGCGCTCGAAGGGTCACCGCGACGACGGGAGCGGCCAACACTTCGCGTTCCAGACGGATCCGGGCGACGGCCAGCAAATCCGAAGCACACGCGACTGGCGCTGGAAGAACGATATCGAGAATCGATTGGCACCCGGCGTCACCGCACCGCGAAGGTTCGAGCGTGAGGACGATCTCGATCCGCGACGCCGCCATGGCCCGTCCCTCGAGGCGCACGGCCAGCCGATCGCAAAGCGTCTTCGTCACGAAGGTGATGGACTCGACGGACGACGCAGCCCAATCGAGATCGATGCGCTCTTCGGGCACTGGGGGAGGACGCCACGCTTCGAGCGGCGATCGGTCTTCTCCGGCCAGCATGGGCATCAGGTCGTACGCCCGGCCGCCGAGCCTCGTACCCAGCGCGCGACGCGGAAGTTTTTGCAAATCACCGCACGTGCGCAAACCGAGATTCGTGAGCCAAGCCACGACGTCGTCGTCGAGCCGGAGCGCCGCGAGCGGCAGGACGCTCACGGCAGAAGCCCCCTGCCCTTCGGGTACGATGATCGGGGTCGGTTCTCGTCCATCCGTCCGATCGTTCGGGACGGCGGCTTGCTGCCCGGGCCGGCCAACCTTTCGAACGGGCGCGAAGCGCGCGACAGCCGCTGCGATACGAGGCCCTTCGGCGATCGCGATACGACACGCGTGACCCAGATCGCGAACGCGATCTTCGAGGGCTTGCGCGAGACCGTGCTCGCCTCCGCGTAAATGGGCGCATCCGCTCACCTCGACCCACACGACGTCTTGCGCGATATCGAATGCGACCGCAGGTCCAAACGAGAGCGCCACTTCGGCCACGCGCATCAGCGCCGATCGCACGGCCTCTTCCGCAACAACACGAACCCGCAGGTCCGAGCATTTGGCCCGGGCTGCCGCCACCGTTTGCCCCGGCCGTACGCCCAGCGCACGCGCCTCTTCGGACACGACGTCGAGTCGTGTCCCCCCGAGCACGTCGCGGTCGGTTTTCACGGTACCGCCGGAGCGTGCGACGACGACGGCGACGGGAGACGATCGGATCGATCTCGAGACGACGGGCAAGTGTCCTCCTGGCGCACGTCCGCCTTGGGAATCGTCTCGTGCGATCTCGACGCGAATCTCGGGAAGCGCCACGCAGGCGATGCGGCGCATGGTCAACCCGCCATCATCCGTGTGAGAGGATAAAATGGGACCGTCTTGGCCATCCCGACGCGCCCGCGCCGGTCTTTCGCGATACGCACCGCGAGATCGGTCCGACTCGGTCGCGAGAGTTCGAGTCGCAACGCGACCGGCCAAACGACCGCGCGCGAACGGGTCGAATCCGTCAACAGGAAGACCGAGACACCGCTCGGCTCGGCCGCAAGCGCCAACTTTCGAACGAGAACCTCGGGAGATCCGGCGTGGGTGCCCGTGAGTCGCCGCCCCCCCCGCGCCATGGACGCGGACGAAACCGGCGAAGCCCCCATCACCGCATCGAAATCGATCACGACGACTTCGAAAGCACCCGATAAAACGACCTTCACCGCAACGCGACCCAAGTCTGCTCGCGGCGGATGCACGACCAACATTCGTGCGAGATCGACACCAGAAGCGACCACCCCCGGCGCGTGCAACGTCGCCTCCGGATCAATCCAAGCCGACCAGGCGGTGAGCGCCCTCGCTTGGCTAGCACGCACGGCCGCGAGCGCGACGCTCGTGGCTCCTCCCAACGCGCGGGGGGCCGTGAGCTCCACCACCCCACGCGGCAGCCCTCCGTCGGGCAGAACGTCGTTCAGACCCGGCCAAGCCAGCGAAAGGAGAGGTCGGTCCGCTTCTTCGGAGGCCGTGCACAGCCTGCGACGACCCAGGCGGGCAAGTAGCTTCTCGACGTCTTCGTGGGCTGCAATCGAGGCACCCATAGTACTGAACAAGATAGCAGGTCCGATAGAGACCGCAAAGGGATGCTATGTTACTTGCCGGGACTTGCCGGGACTTGCCGGACTTGCCGGCAGGCCGGCTCCACGGAGCTCTGATCCCCCGATCGGACTTGCTCGGCCATCCTCCCACGCAGCGCAGCCATTTTCCGCCATGGCGACATCCACGCCCTCCGACTCTCAGATCCATTCGCTTCGCGAGCTCCTACGCGCGATGGGATCCGTGCTCGTCTGCTATTCGGGCGGAGTCGACAGCGCGTTCGTGCTGGCCGTCGCACACGACGTCCTCGGCCGATCCGGCGCGGTCGGGATGACGGCCGTGTCGGCGAGTCTCGCCCCCTTCGAGAGGGAAGCCGCCATCGCCGTGGCCAAGCAGATCGGCGCCCGTCACGAGCTCGTCGAGTCTCATGAAATGGATCGTCCGGCGTACGTCGCCAACGGCCCGGACCGCTGCTTTCATTGCAAGTCCGAACTGTACGAAATCGCCGCCATCAAAGCCCGATCCTGGGGCCTCGACCACGTGATCAACGGGACGAACGTCGACGACTTAGGCGACTACCGGCCCGGCCTCGACGCCGCAAAAACCGCCTCCGTGCGAAGCGTCCTCGTCGAGTGCGGTTTCCGCAAAGACGACGTGCGACGCGGCTCGCGTCTCTTGGGTCTGGCGATCTGGGACAAGCCCGCGAGCGCCTGCCTCTCGAGCCGCATTCCGTACGGCACGCACGTCACTCGCGAACGCCTCGCGCAAATCGGCGGCTTCGAAGCCGAGTTGCACACGCTCGGCCTGCGGCAAGTGCGTGTGCGCTGGCATCGCCTGGGCGAGGGCGCGTCGTCCTCCGAACTCGCGCTCGGCCGCGTCGAGGTGGCCCGCGACGAGATCGCCGTCGCGTTCGATCGGCGCGACGCGATCGTCGAAGCGGGCAAGCGATTCGGCTTCACTTACGTGACTTTGGACCTACAAGGGTACCGCGTAGGCAGCCACAACGACGTTCTCGTCGGCAGGACCTTACGGGTCGTGTGAAGCGAGGCGGAACCTAGGCCGCAACGTGCCCGGCGGCACGCCGGCCCTCGCCGGGTCAACCCGGATGCTGCAGCCGCCACGTCGCTGCGACACCTTGCACGACCGGAATGCGCAGCCCCGGATTCGGGTGCGTACGCAAGAAGCCGAGCCACGGATTTGCACCGGACGCCCGTTCGAGCCGCGCAAAGAAGTCGAGCAGCCACAGGCCCCCCTCTTCGGTCCATCGATAGGATCGCGACGAGCGCGCAAGACCGGTGTCGAGCGTGTTCACGCAGCCGCTCGTATCCGCAGCCATCTCGTTGGGCTGATTCAATCCGGCAAGCACGGACGTCGCCAACTGGCCGATTCGCGCGATCGCCGGGCCTGGACCCCCGGATGGCCCGCTCGCACAGCCGGTGTGACCCAAGTAGTGGTGCGACAGCTCGTGACCGAAGGTAAACGCGACGATCTCGTCGAATATCTCGTGGGCGCGCGAGATGCGCCGCGGGTCGAGCCAAACCTGGACTGGGATCACTCCCATCGGAAGCATGGCGCTGCCGCCCTCCTTCGAAACAAGTCGCGGCGCGACGACGGAAACGTAGGCCGCGTACGTCTGCGTCCCGTATATCTCGTCGGTAGCCTTGGTTTGCGAGATGCCATCGATCGCTTCGAGCAAACCTTCGGTCCCCGCGATGAACGGAGCACCGCTGTCGTCGCATCCCGCGAACGCATTCACCTCGTTCGGATTCGGATCGACGACGAGCGGAACGGTCACCACCCGGGCAGCGTTTGCCGGGCTCAGGGAGCGGACGATCTCTTGGATGACGGCACGCGATTCGGCTTGCCAAGCCGCTGGACCGAGAAGCGGTCCGAGCAGCGGCCTGGTTGAAGTCCCCGGCAGCGGTTGCGCCACGGAGGGGCCCGACAGGATGGGGGGAAAGGGAAACGAAATCGGCGGCGGTGAAGAGCTCGGGCTCGGCGAAAAGAACGTCGGCGCAGGGTACGGCGGCGCCGAAGAGGAAGCCGCAGCTGGCCCGGGGATCTGCGGCACCGCCGCCGGTGAAGCCCCCACCGCAGGCGACGTGTAACCCTGCGCGGGCGGGATGGACCGAAGCGGCGGATGGGGCACCGATTCGCACGCGACGCCGCACGCCGCGCCGAACGCGATGGACACCCAAGCGACGCGATCCTTCGACGCGCCGGCCGCGAGAATCCTTCGGACCGCAACGGTCCACGGTGCGATCGGACACCTCACGTGGACCCTTCGGCTTTGGCGACGCTCCCCCCGACGGCACGCAAGGCTTGAGCGAAAGACCGTGCGTCGTGAAAGCGATCCTCGGGGCGCACGGCAAGCGCCCGGTCGATGATGGCCCGCCAGGTCGGTGGCACGAGCGTCGCCGCCTCTTGGGTTCCCGAGTCGCGACGCGAAAACGAGGTCGCGCGCATGACCGTGCCGCTCGGTGTCAGCGGCGGCGGAGGCTCGCCGACCAGACACTCGTAGAGAACCGCACCGAGCGCGAACAGATCGCTGCGTGCATCGACGTTCGCGTCGCCCGCTTCTTGCTCGGGCGACATGTAGCCGGGCGTGCCCAATGGACCGCCCGTGTTCGTGATGCGCGTCTCTTCCCACTCGACACGAGCGATGCCAAAGTCGATGACCTTAGCCCGCTCGGCGCCCGACGCATCGTCACGATCGATGCTGAGGTAAATGTTGGACGGCTTGAGGTCGCGATGCACGACCCCCGCCGCATGCACGGCGGCGAGCGCCTCGCAGACCTGCATGGCGATCGGCCACAGTTCGGCCGCCGTAAGCCGTCCCTTCGTGTGAAGGCGGGCTGCGAGAGACTCGCCGCTCAGCAGTTCCATCACGAGGTAAGCGGTGCCGTCCGCGAGGCGACCGTGATCGATCACTTCGACCACGTTCGGATGCCACGCCAGGCCCAAGGCCTCGGCTTCGCGCCGCAGCCGATCGCTCGCTACGGCTTCGTGTGCCGCGGCCGCACGCAACAACTTGATGGCAACGGGCAAACCGTCGGAGTTTCTTACGGCCTCGTAAATGACACCGGTCGCGCCCGAACCCATTCGGCGGACGACCCGGTATTGACCCGCGACCACCGTGCCTTCGAGTTGCCCGCCCGCCTCTCGCTCGTGCGACTCTTTGAGCGACAAGCTGCGCTCGAGCGCAAGCACCCGGATCTGCTGCGCCTCGCTCTCGGCCTGACGCAGTTGCTCGCGGGCCCGGATGAAGCCGCCGAGCAGGCCAGTTGCCGCGCCAACCCCAGCGACGGCCACGTCGAGATCGAAGGTGGCCAAGCGAATCGCCAAGGGAAGCGAGCAGAGCGCCAGACCCGCCGCCGCGCCGATGGCCGCGCTCCAGCGCGCGTCGGGAACCGACCAGCACACCTCGAAATCCTGCGTGAGTCCGCTCGCACGATCGACCGCATCGGGAATCGACGCTGCATTCGCGCCGCGGAAGCCGAAAAGCGCCGGCACCGCCGCAAGCTCGGCGAGACGCGCGACGCGCAGCAAGCCGTCGTGCTCGAGCGACGGGTCGTGCGCAATGGTCACACGACCCCGCCACGACCCGCGGCCGACGCGGGTCGTCTCCCAGCGCGTCGTACAGCCCTGCTGGCTGTCTCCGGAGTCGAGGCGGGCGAACGCTTCGGCCGGCTCCGAGGTGCCCCGGAGAAGGCGCACCCAGAACCCAAGGTTGTCCGGCGCCACGAGCTGCGCCGTAATGCGCGGAATGGATTCCCGCGAGGAGAAATCGGCGAATACGACGAGCGCCCGATGCAGGGATGTGAGCGGCACCTGCCGCGTCTCGTCGTCCATGTCGTCTCGCACCATGCGAATGTTTCGCAACCATGCGTCCGCGACAGCCGCGCCCTTCTCGGCTGAGAGGACTCGGAGCAGCGCCTTGAGCAAGGCGGTGCTGGTTTGGCCGGCGGGAAAGCTGCGCTGATTCATGAACGATAGAGACACATTCACTCCTGGCGGCCGGTCGGGGATGGACGCGGTGCGGCAGCCACGTGAGCGTGTGTCCCGGGACTCATCGGAGCCATGCTATCGCACGGCAAGGCGATGCACCGCAGTCTCGTTGGCGGAACCGTGCAGCGGGTCGTCTTGGGTCGCGTCGGGGCGCGCGACCTCGTCTTGATGCGCATCCGTGTTCCCGGGGACACCGGCCACATCGTCATCGACGGGGTCCTCGGGGTCGCCATCGTCGATTCAGCAGAAAGGGACCGCCTCCGGGACGCACTCGGTGGGTCGCGTTCTCCCGTCCAGCCGCAGTGGCGTGCCCGGCTTGAGGGCGCAAAGGTGACCGGCATGGGCGACCGCCGGCTGGACTTCGTCCGCGACGGAGCGATCGGGCGGGTCCTAGCGGCCTCGGGAACGCTGCGGCTCGAGCGGACGGCGGCCGAGGTCGGCAAGCCGCAAGCCTCATCGTCACCCCCCTCATCGTTGCCCCCAGGTCCCCTATCGGGCTTGTCGCAGGGTCCCACGGACCGCCCCAGCTCGACCGACCGATCTGGAGCCATCGACGCGCCATCCGGCACGCCGATGACGGGAGGGGCGCGGTTGATCGACGAGCTCGACCGCCTGAGCACCCACCGTCGTCTGGATGCTCTGCGGCAGAGACTGTCGCGGGCGCGCGCTCGCGTCGAACGGCGCATCGCGGCGGTGCATGGCGACCTCGCGAAGCTGCAGGCCGCGGAAGCGGCGGCGCGGCACGCCCCCTTGTTCGTTGCCGAATCGGCTCGAGCGCCGCGGGGGGCCACGGTCCTCCGCGCCGTGGACTGGTCGTCGGGCGAACCTCGGACCCTCGAGATGCCGATCGATCCGACCCGGGGTGCGCGCCAGCATCTCGAAGCGCTGTTCGCCCGATCCAGACGATTGAAAGACGCGGCTCACATCCCCCGCGCGCGACTCGAGGAAGCCGAGCGCATCCGCGACGCCCTTGCCGCCATCGCCTTGCGGATCGGGCGTCCGGACGAGGATCCGGATTCGTTGGAGGCGGCGGCGCGCACCGCGGCACCGCGCGACTTCAGCCCCGGCCCTAGAGCGGCGATCGCCCAGATGCCACGGTTCGGCAGCGCCCCCCGGGGCAGCCCGACGGCGATGCCACCGGGCGGCCGCGCCGCCAAGGGCACGGGTCGACCTTGCTACCGCACGTTCCAAAGCGCGTCGGGTGCATCCATCTTCGTGGGAAGAGGCGCCGCCCACAACGACCGTCTGACGCTCCAGGTCGCGCGCCCTCACGATCTATGGCTGCACGCAAGGAGCCAAGCGGGAGCGCACGTGGTGGTTCCGCTCGACAAGGGCGCCTCATGCCCCGCGGACGTCCTGGTGGAAGCCGCCCATCTGGCGGCGCACTTCTCCGATGCTCGTGAGGAACGTGTCGTCGAGGTCCAATACGCGCCACGACGGCACGTTCGAAAGCCGCGCGGAAGCCTGCCGGGCGCAGTCGTCGTCGACCGGGAGAAGGTCCTCCTTTTGCGCAAAAACGACGAATTGCTTCGAAGCGTGCTCGAGCGAGAGGCTTAGCGTGCGACTCGCCGACGTCATCGACCGCTGGATCGGCAAGGTCGAAATCGTCCTGGCCGGTGCCGACGACGACCTTCGAGACGGCGAACAAGCCCTCACCGCGGGCGACGCCATGGGTGCCCGCGCCGCGGCCCACCGGGTGCTGCACCGCGCACCCGACTCGCCGCTCGGCCTTGCCCTCCTCGCCGACGCCTGCGAGGCGGCCGGGCATCTCGACGCCGAGCTGGCCCTCACGCTCGAGCAACTCGCACGGCGGGCGCCCTCGCGCGCGGAAGTCTGGGTGCGCCTTGCGCGGGCCCGCCAGACGACGCTCATGGCCCCCGACGATGTGCGCGATGCCTTCGCCCGGGCTCTGGCGGTTGCCGAGTCCGGCAGCGAGTCACGGCGGGGAGCGCTCATCGGACTCGCCGATCTCGACCTTTCGCAAGGCGAAGCGGCGCGGGCCGACCTGTGGCTCGAGCGCACCGCAGATGATACGTCGGCCGACGTCGTCGTACGCCGCGCCGAGGTGCGGCTGCTGCGGGGCGATGCGAAGGGCGCCCTCGATCGGCTTGACTCGGTGCACACTTCCGCCGCCGACGGACGCGCAGCGCTCGCGCGAGGACGCGCGCAGGCGGCCGGCGACGATCCGCGCGCGTTTGCGCCGCTTCTGCGGGCCATGGTCCTCGACGAGCCTGGGTCGAGCGAGGCGCTGTCGTCCGCCCTGTCGCGAATTCCGAGCGACATTCAAACTCGCACGCACATCCGATCCGTCGTCGACGCCAAAGGCGAGCAGGACGCGGCCCGGTGGCGGGCCGCATTTGCTCGAGCCGAGGGCGCTCGGGACGCGGCACGCCGAGCCCTGCGCGACGCGGTCGCCGCGGGCGACGCGGCGGCCGCCCAACCTCTTCTGGAGGCGGCGATCGAAGACCGGGACTCGAGCGCGATCGACACCGCCCTCGCCGCACTGACCGCCCAGGCCGGCGATCCGCTGATCGCGGAAGCCGCCGTCGTCGCGACCGCCGTGCGGCTCGAAGGCGCCCGCGCGCTCGATGCCGTCGCGGCCGTCACGCACGCTCGTCTGGCGGCGTGGGCGGTCCACATCGCGAGTAAGGTCGCCCAAAGCTGGATCCCTCGCTCCGGCGCGCCGGCGGCGTGGGCATCGCTGCTCGCAAGGCTCGATGCCCACGCGCACGCGATCGGAGATTTGGATGCTGCCGCACGGACCGCGGAGCTCGCGGCCGAGCGATCGCGGCCGGTCCGTCTCGCGGTCGTCGGCGAGTTCAACGCGGGCAAGAGTACGTTCATCAACGCACTGATCGGCGCCGATGTCGCACCGACCGGCGTCTTGCCCACCACCGCCACGCTGCACCACGTGCGCTGGGCCCCCGATCCGTTCGCGAAGATCCTCTTCCGTCCGGGAGTTCGCCCCCCCGAGCGAATCGTGGCGCTCGGCGACCTGCGCGCGACTCTCGGTGCCATCGATCCCGCGTCGCTCGCCCGCGTCGAGATTCGCCTGCCGCTGACCGCGCTCGTTCGCGTGGAGGTTCTCGACACACCGGGGTTCAATGCGCCGGAAGGCCGCCACGTCGACGTCGCGCGAGCCGCCTTCGAAGAGGCCGACATTCTCTTCTGGCTGCTCGATGCGACACAAGCTCTCAAGGAGAGCGAGCGCGCCGTGCTCGAGGAAGCCAATCGTGCGCACTTGCCCGTGCAGATGCTCGTCAACAAGGCCGACCGCCTGGCCCCCGACGCACTCGCGCACGTCATGCGGACTGTCACCGAGGCTCTCGCGCAAGCGCATCTGCCGTCCTGGCAACCGCCCGTCGCTCTGTCGGCCAAACGCGCGCTCGCTTGCAAAATCGGCGGGGCCGGGTCGCTCGACGACTCCGGCTGGCCCGCCGTCGAGAAGCTCTTGGAAAACGAGGTCGTGGCGCGAAGCGAGGAGCTCAAGGAGCGGGCGCTCAGGCGGCGGGCCTCGACCATCGTGGCGATGCTCTTGTCGAAGTGGTCCGAACGCGCGGCCGAGGAAACGGCGCTCGCCTACGCCTCGGCGGCGGCGGCGCAGCGCGCGGCGCACGCCGCCGCTCGGCTCGACGCTCAGGCCGACGATCTCGCGAAACGGCTGGCCGAATCGCTGGCGCCTTGCGCAAAAGCGTGGGCCAAGGACGTCGACCTCGTCACCGTCGGGCGCGACCGGGAGTCGGTGCTGCGCGACCCAATCCTCATGCGTTACCGCGTCGACCGAGCGCTCGCCGCCATCGCGGAGCCCCTGGCTCGCGCGCTGGCGTCGCTCGAACCCGAAGCCGCCCTTGCGCCCGCTCCGATCGCGCCCGCCGCGCGCGCCATCGTGCGCGCGGCCGTAGGGGCCGCAGCGTTCGACGTCGATGGCTTCGTCCTGGCCATCGCGCGCGCGAGCGTCGCCACCCTGTCCGAGCAGCTGATCGCAGCGGCCTCGGCCCCGGCGTCGCACGGATCGGCCGCCGGTGTCGTGCGCGAAATGCAAGCGTTCGCCGACGCCCTGGCCTGAGCCTACACTGCAGGCACACCCCAGTGCGCGACCTGCGTTTTTTTCCCTTCGCGATCGTCGCGGTCGTCACGCCGGCGCCGAACGCCCATGCTGAGATTTTAGGCGTCGGCGGCAGCGAGCAGATCTCGCTGCAGGCCGAGCGACTGGACATCGACATCATCGCGGGCGAAGCCACGCTCACCGGCAAGGTCACGCTGTCCAGGGGCGATCTGATCGTCAACTGCCCCCGCGTCGACCTCCGGTTCGATCACGCTCCGCACGTGACTTGGGCCCGTGGATCCGGGGGAGTTACGGCGGACCTTCGCGGGGTGCACGCCGAGGCGCCATCGGTCGAGTTCGATCTGGGCCGGCAAGTGCTCGACCTCAGCGGCGGCGTGAAACTGACCCGCGGACAAGGATGGCTGGCGGCTGACAGCGCCCGCATCGACATCGCGACCGCCAAGGTGTCTCTCGTTCAGGTGAAAGGTTCGATTCCGGTCGCGAAGGGTCCTTGATCCATGGGTCGCACGCTTTGGGGGCGGGGGTGAGACCCGTGCTGCAGGCCCGCGGGCTTCGCGTCACCCGGGACAGCAAAGCGATCCTGCGCGGAGTCGATCTCGAAGCCAGCGCCGGCGAAATCCTAGGGGTACTCGGTCCCTCGGGAGCGGGGAAGTCGACGTTATTTCGTGCGTTGGTCGGCGAAAATCCCCCTGACGAGGGAACCGTGACCATCGCAGGCGAGGACATGACGTGCTGGCCCCTCTGGCGGCGAGCTCGAGCCGGGGTCGGGTACGTCCCCCAGGGGCCGAGCGTGTTATGGGAGCTTTCGGTCCGCGACAACCTTGACGCATACCGCAAAATCGCGGGCCAACCGCCCGAGGACGCCCAAGCGGCCGCTCGCCGGGTAGGGCTCGAACACCGACTTCGTGTTCGCGCCGGCGAGCTGTCGGCCGGCGAACGTCGCCGTCTGGAGCTCGCGCGTGCAGTGACCCGAACGCCGCGCGTGCTCGTGTGCGACGAACCTTTCGCCGGGGTGGATCCGGCGGGGGCCGAGCGCCTCGGCGACTTGCTGCGCACGCTCGCCGACGGGGGCGCCACGGTCGTGCTCGCCGATCACCACGTCGCCGAAGCACTGCGAATTTGCAACCACGCTGTGCTGCTCCTGGACGGCGCCGTTGCGCTGTCGGCACCCGCCGACCATTTCGCCGACGACCCGCTCGTACGAGGCCGTTACCTCGGTCCGGGGTACCCCTCTCACCTCTTGGCAAGATCCTAAAAATAACACCGCGAGAGGCCATTTTTAGCAAATTCAACCGATGGCACGAAAATAGCCGCAAAGCGGCTGCGAGGCCGGGGCGTCGGTGGTACTTACTTACCCGATAAGGGCTGCCGCAGTGCGGCGGAGACCCGAACCACGAAGTTTCCGGTCTTTTTTTCCCGGCCTTTTGGGAAAGCGATGGAGATCAAGCAGCAGCTCAAACTCAGCCAGCAACTCGTCATGACGCCGCAGCTGCAGCAGGCGATTCGCCTCCTGCAGCTCTCCCGGCTCGAGCTCATCGACGAGATCCGAAAGGAACTGGACGCGAACCCTGTCCTCGCCGACGAAGAGGTCGATCCACGCGCGCGCAACAAGGGTGAGGCCCCGAACGGCGAACCGGCGATGGATCCACCGGCACCGGACTCGCCCGCGCTCGCGGGCGAAAAGCTCGAAGTCGCCGACCTGGCCAAGAGAACCGAGGAAAAACGAGTTCAGGAGATTGACTGGGAGCAATTCCTCGAAAATCGCACGTTGCAGCAGCCGCTTCCCGCCAATCGCGGGGGATTCGAGGATCTGCCGCCGATCGAGCAAAATCTCACGAAGACTCAGTCTCTGGTCGACCACCTGCGGTGGCAGCTGCAGCTGAGCGACTTCAGCGAGGACGAGAAGAGGTTTGCCGAGCTCGTCATCGGCAACCTGGACGACAACGGTTTTCTCGATTTGCGCGGAACGGATCGCGAGGGCGGCGAGAAGACGCCGGATCTGACCATCGAGGATCTGGCGCGTGAAGTCCCGCTCGATCCCGAGGACGCCGAGTGTGTCCTGCGCGACATGCAGGAGTGGGAGCCCGTCGGGGTATGCGCGCGCTCTCTCCAGGAATGCCTGCGCGTTCAGGCCGAAGTATTCGGCTACGAGGATCTGGAGCTTCAGATCATCGACAAACACGTCGGCAATCTGGAAAAGCACAATTATCAGGCGATTGCGCGCGACCTGAAAATTACCGTCGAGGAGGTCTACGAGGCCGTCAAACAAATTCAGAAGCTCGAGAGCCGGCCGGCGCGAAATTTCACGGACACCGACGACAAGACGATCGCGATCACTCCCGACGTGTACGTCATCAAGGACGACGACAAGTTCGTCGTGACCGACAACGACCGCGGCGTGCAGCGCCTCTATATCAACGAAGCGCTCACCAAACAGCTTCTGCGCGATCCACAGGCCAAAGAGTTCATCGGCGAGAAGCTGCGTAATGCGCAATGGCTGATTCGAGCGATTGAGCAGCGCCGCAAGACAATTATCCGCGTCACCGAGTGTATCGTCGAAAAGCAACGCGAGTTCTTCGAGCGCGGCGTGGCGTATCTCAAGCCGATGATTCTGCGCGACGTCGCCGAAACCGTGGGAATGCACGAATCGACGATCAGCCGCGTGACAACGAACAAGTACGTTCACACTCCGCAGGGTCTTTTCGAGCTCAAATATTTCTTCAACTCGTCGATCCGTCGCGTTTCCGAGGACGACATCGCGAGCGAGAGCGTCAAGCAGGCCATCCGGAAGATCATCGACGAAGAGGACAAGGGCAATCCGATGTCCGACCAACAGATCGTGGAGCTTCTCGCCAAACGAGATGGCATTCAAATCGCTCGCCGAACCGTCGCTAAATACCGAGAAATGCTCGGTATTTTGTCTTCCAGCAAGCGCAAGAAGCTGTTCTAGCCGCTGGAAAAGCGGTTCCTTTGAGAGGAGCGAGCCCCGGGGACGAGCGAAGTCGCGGGGGCAGCGACTTCGGGGTTTGGGCGGAGCCCAAGGAAAAAGTCTAGTCCCCGGAGGACGCCGAAGGCGCCGGCGAAGCACAGAAGTTCCGCCAGGAACTTCTGTTCCGGGGAACTAGGGCACCGAGCCGGTTGGCGGACCGAGGATTTCAAGGCTTTTGGCCTCTCGCAAGGCGCCGGCGACGACGAATCGCCGGGACCTACGAAAGGGGACCGCCCGCGGCCCCGGCCGCCGGCCACCGCTCCCAACCGACCGCGAGCGCTGTCGGACCCTGTCCTGAAACGTCCCCGTGCGACTCAGGAAACGAATGACAAAACCATGGCATCGCGGTGCCCACGTCGTTACCGAAATGGTACCTTCTGATGAGACGGCGGGAAGAACGCGCGTCGCTTATCCGTAAGGAGCTTGGGAACGCGACCATCGGAAAGCATGGAGGCACGCCCTCATGAACATCGCCATCACGTTTCGTCACATGGAAGCGACGGAAGCGGTCAAGGTTTATGCGACCGAGAAAGTCGGGAAAATGCAGCGATTTTTGCGCGCTCCGCTGAAAGCTCAGGTGACCGTCAGTTGCCAGCACGACCGCCTTCATCGCGCGGAGGTGGACATTCATGCGGGTCCCGAGCGTTTTCACGCCCACGAAACGACCGAGGACATGTACGCGTCGATCGACAAGGTCGTCGACAAGATTGAGCGGCAGATCGTCTCGGCCAAAGGGTCGGTGAGCGCCAAGAAGAAGGGCGCGGACCGCGCTTGGCAGCATCTTCCGGCCGATCTGGCCATCGAGGACTAAGCCCCCGCGTGTCCTTGGGGCCGCCGCGGATGGGCTCCCCCGGACAGCCACCTGTCGCAATTGCCCCGGGCGAGGCCCGATCTCGATCTAGAGTCCCTCTCGAGCCTCCAAATGCGACTTACGGACCTTCTCGCGCCCAAGCGGGTGGACATTCGTCACAACGGCACAGGCCACCCCCTCGACAAGGCCGCGGTGCTCACCACGCTTGCCCAGATGCTCGCCATCGGGACGGGCATCGACGCCGCCCATGCCGAACGCGTTCTTCTCGAACGCGAGCAGCTGCAGTCGACCGGAATCGGAGAGGGCGTCGCCATTCCGCACGGGGCGTTGCCTCAGCTCGAGCATCAGTACGCGGCGCTGCTCATCGTCCCAGAAGGGGTCGACTTCGCGGCCATCGACGGACTGGCCGTCAACATTCTGTTTGCCGTCGTCGGACCCAAACGCGCGACCGGCGAGCACTTGAAGACGCTCGCGCGGGTCTCGCGCTTGCTTCGGAACAAGAGCTTTCGCGAGCGATTGGTCGCGGCTCCCGATCCGCGATCCGCGTTCGACTTGGTCGACGCCGGTGAGGGAGAACGCCCATGATGCGAACACGGCCGTTGGACGGAGGGGGGTGGCGCGGATGACGGACGACGGGACGCGAACGCGGGACGAAACCGTCCCCGCGCTGACCACGCGTCAACTCGCGGCGGACCCCCAGCTGCAGATCGACTTGACGCGGCTCGCGGGCGAGCAAGGGCTGGAACGACCCTTGCGGCACCCCCGCATTCAGAAGAACGGACTTGCCCTCGCCGGCCATTACGACGGCGTCGTGCCGACACGCGTTCAGCTGCTCGGTCAGACAGAGCTTTCGTACCTCGACGCACTGAGCCAGGACGCCCGAAGCATCGCCGCGCGCGGCTTCTTCTCCTTGGGGCTTTCGTGTGTCGTCGTGTCGAGCGGAGGCGAACCGCCTCGGACATTCATCTCCGCCGCAGAGGCCACCGGCACGCCGCTATTCGCATCGAGTGCCCGATCGAGTCGTACCATCAATGCCCTTCATGCGGTGCTCGACGACCGACTGGCACCCCAAGTCCAGCTGCACGGCGTGCTCGTGGACGTGTACGGCATCGGCGTTCTGCTTCTCGGCAAGAGCGGAATCGGCAAGAGCGAATGCGCGCTGGAGCTCGTCATCCGCGGCCATCAACTCGTTGCGGACGACGTGGTCCGATGCGACTGGCGACCGCCCGGGGTGGTGTTTGGTCAGCCGGCGGAGCTTCTGCGCCATCACATGGAAATCCGCGGCCTGGGAGTCCTCGATATCCGCGAACTTTTCGGCATCACTGCCATCTGCGACCGAAATCAGATCGATCTGGTCGTCCGGCTGTGCGAGTGGGACGAGGAGGTGGAGTTCGATCGGCTCGGCCTCGAGCAACACCATCACACGATATTGGGAACCCCCATCCGCGAGCTGCGCGTGCCCGTTCGGCCGGGACGCGACATGGGCAGCATCATCGAAATGGCGGCGCGCAACGAGTTGCTGCGCCGCGGCGGACGCCACACCGCGCAAGAGTTCCTCGAGCGGATCGAAGGTCACCTCGTGTCGCGCCCGGCGATCGAGCACGACGCGGAGTCGAGCCCTTCGCCGACGGAGAGCGACCAAGACAACCTCAAGGCGCGCTCGTCCTGGTCGCTGCTCGCGCCGAACGCGAGTGGGACGGAGAGCTCGGCGTGGATCCCGGCGACGAGGCTCGATAAGGAGGGGGGCGGATGATCGCCGCCCCCGCCGATCGAACCTCCTCGACCCGAGATGCCATACGGCCCACGGTCGTCGTGGTCAGTGGATTGTCGGGCGCTGGAAAATCGCAGGCTCTCAACGCCCTCGAAGACCTCGGCTTTTTCTGCGTCGACAACCTCCCGACGCTTCTTGCTCCGCAGGCCGTCGCCCTTTGCGAGCGCGGCGGCATCATGCTCGTCGCGCTGGGGATCGACGTCCGCGTGCGTGCGTTCCTCGGCGAGGTCGGCAGCGTATTGAAATTGCTCGAGGCCGGGGGACAGCGCGACATCCACGTCCTTTTCCTGGACGCGAGCGACGAGACGCTCCTGCGCCGATTCAGCGAGACGCGCCGCCCGCATCCGCTGTCGGCCGAAGGCGCCGGCGGCGCGGAAGGCGCACTCGCCGTTCTCGACGGCGTGCGGGTGGAGCGCGAACGACTCGCACCGCTTCGCGCCAGCGCGACGCGAATCATCGACACGACCAATACGAGCGTACACGACCTCCGACGCATTCTGGTCGCGCACTTTGGCCCCGCCTCGGGCCGCGAAGGGCGCATGGTCACTCGCATCGTGTCGTTCGGATTCAAGTACGGCACGCCGGTCGACGCCGATCTGGTCGTCGACGTGCGCTTCTTGGACAACCCCTACTTCGTTCCGGACCTCAAACCGTTGACCGGGCTCGACACGCTCGTCAGTCGGTACGTCCTCTCCAACCCGGAGACGCAAGAATTTCTTCGCCGCACCCGCGCGCTCCTCGAATACGTGATGCCGAGGTACGAGCGCGAGGGCAAGAGCTACCTGACCATTGCGGTCGGCTGCACGGGGGGCCGCCATCGGTCGGTCGCGATCGCCGAGGCGCTCGGCCCCGAGCTCGCGGGCGCCCTCGGCGTGACGGTGGCGGTGGTCCATCGCGATCTGCATCGCGGTTACTTTTCGAGCACTCCCGTTCCGGCGTTGAACCCGGGGACGGCCGAGCAGGCATCGCAGGACGAGCAATCGAGCCTGCTCGAGCTAAAAGGTGCGGTCTCGGCGCGACCCCCGCAACCGGCCGGACGCGAGACGGGGACCGCGAGCGAGCCGGCGCGAGCGAAAGCGTCGGGAGGGCGCCCGTGAGCGAAGCGAGCGGTCGGTTCACCATCGTCAATCAGCTCGGGCTGCACGCCCGCGCGGCGACGAAGCTCGTGCAACTCGCGTCCAAGTTCCCGTGCGACGTAGAAATCATTCGCGAGGATCAAGTCGCGAACGGCAAGAGCGTCATGGGCGTTCTGTTGCTCTGCGGATCCATTGGCACGATCGTCGACGTGCAAGCGCGCGGGGATTTGGCGCAAGAGTGCGTCAAGGCGATCGGCGAGCTCATCGCCAGTCGCTTCGGTGAGCCACGATGAGCGGCCGGCCTCCGTCACCGCTGCCGCCGCCCGGCACGCGCCCCCCGCCGAGCGGCGACCCGGCGGGACTGCTGCGCACCGTCCTCAAGGGGATTGGCGGAAGCCCCGGCATCGCGGTCGCTCCGGCGCTCGTCGTCGGCGACACGCGGGCCGCGTACGTGCGCAGGCACGTCGCGGTCGGACAGATCGACGCCGAGATCGAACGATTGATCCGCGCCGTCAGCGCGGCCCGCCGACACATCCGCGAGGTGAGCGCGCGGCTTCCGGATGGTCCGCTCGAGACCAATTCGATCTTGGACGCCTACATCGCCATGGTGGGCGATCCCATGCTTCTCGAGCGAATCGAGCGCAAGATTCGAGACGAGCGCAAGTGTGCCGAATGGGCCGTCGCGCAGGCCTGCGAGGACATCGGAAAACTCTTCTCGCCCAATGACGCGAACGAACGCGACGCGTACATCGTGGAGAGACGCCACGACATCGAGTTCGTGTGCGACCGGCTGTTGCGCGAACTGACCGGCGACACCAAGCAGCTCGTGCCGCGCCTGGACCAGCCCATGGTCGTCGTCGCTCGCGATTTGTCGCCGGCCGACACGGCCGCGATGGTGCGAGAGCCCGTCGTGGGGTTCGTGACCGAGATCGGGACGCGGACGAGCCATACGGCGATCATGGCGCGGGCCCTAGAGATCCCGGCGCTCGTGGGCGTTGCCGACGCGCTGTCGATCGTGCGCACCGGCGACCTGCTGATCGTCGACGGTCTGCGTGGTGAGCTGACGATCAACCCGAGCGAGGCAACAGTCGAAGACGCGCGCAACCGAGGCGCACGACACCTGGCGTTCGCACGCGGACTCCTGAGCTCGCGCAACCAGCCTTGCGTGACGCTCGACGGAGAGCCGGTATGCCTCAAAGCGAACGTCGAGCTGCCGGCAGAGGCCATCCTCGCGCTCGACCACGGAGCCGAAGGGATTGGTCTTTACCGTACGGAGTTCATCTACATCGACAGAAAGAAGATGCCGACCGAGGACGAGCAGTATGAGCTGTATCGCGCCGTGGTCGAGGCCGTTGCACCACGGCCGGTGACGTTGCGCACGTTCGACATCGGAGGTGACAAGTTCGCTTCGAGCTTTCAACTGCCTGCGGAGATGAACCCGGCGCTCGGTTTGCGCGCCGTACGCCTCGCGCTGTCGCGGCCGGACGTGTTCTTGACCCATCTGCGCGCGATGGTGCGTGCAAGCAGCCACGGGGACCTACGGATCATGGTGCCCATGGTGTCGAGCGTGCAAGAGCTCCGCGAAGTGCGACGCCTGCTCGTGCGCGCGATGCACGAAGTCTCTCTCGCGGGGCATCCGTACGCCAAGCACATCCCGCTCGGAATCATGATCGAAGTGCCGAGTGCCGTCGTGATGGCCGACGTCCTGGCGCGCGAAGCGGAGTTTTTCAGCATCGGCACGAACGACTTGATTCAGTACACGCTCGCCATCGATCGCGGCAATCGGTCGCTCGCGCCTCTCGCCTCCCCGTTCCACCCCGCCATCCTGCGCATGATAAGGCAGGTGATCCTCGCGGCGGCGACCCACGGCGTTCCGGTGGCCCTCTGCGGCGCGATGGCAAGCGATCCGCTGGGAGCCGTTCTCCTCGTCGGGCTGGGGCTGCGCGAGCTGTCGATGGAAGCCGCTGCCGTTCCCGAGATCAAGGAAGCGCTCCGCCGCGTGTCGACGAGCGCTTGCGAACGCGCCGCCGAAGCCGCACTTGCGCTCGATACCGCCGAAGCCGTCGAAGAGCTCATCGCGGCCACATTTGCGCCGGTCCTGTTCGACCTGCTGACAGGAAACGCCGACGAGCCCTTCAGCCTCGTCGAAAGCGGCGCGTTTCGCGACCCCTTGAAGACCATTCCGGATCGGTGATCGCGCGACTCTCGTGTGTTGACTCGCACCCCGACATGCCTATACTACGCGGCCCGCAACGGACGAAGTGATGCCCCTCAACACCGACAAGAAAGCCGAAGTTCTCACCAAGTTTCGCACGCACGAGCACGACACGGGCTCGCCCGAGGTGCAGATCGCGTTGCTCACCGAGCGCATCGGCTATTTGACGGAGCACTTCAAGACGCACCTGAAGGATCACCATTCGCGCCGGGGCCTTCTGCGCATGGTTTCGAAGCGTCGGCGTTTGCTCGACTACCTGCGGCGGGCCAGTCTCGAACGGTACCGCCGGGTCGTCGGTGCGCTAAACCTTCGCAAGTAATCTCAAATGGCGCCTGCGCCATGGCGGGGTCGGGCCGGGGGGTGTAAAGTCGTCGCCGTCCACTCCAACCAACCGAGTTCCGCGGCCACGACCTTTTGCTCTTCGATTCGCGCGCATCAGTAGAATTGCGCCGACTTTGGCTTGTCGCGTCGCGCCATTGGCGTGCGCGAACCGAGGATCAAAGGCGACCCGTAGGCTCGGCGTCGAGCCGCACGAACGCGGCCGCTGCGCTTGTGAGCGCTCAGAGTCCCGATGTCTTTTGTCCGCGAATCCGTCATCCTCAACGGCAAGCCCCTCGTGTTCGAGACCGGGCGGCTCGCTAAGCAAGCCCATGGATCGGTGCTCGTCACCTACGGCGAGAGCGTCGTTCTGGTCACAGCGGTCAGCGGGGACGAGCGCCCCGGAATCGATTTCTTTCCCCTGACTTGCGACTACGTCGAAAAGACCTTCGCCGCCGGCAAGATTCCTGGAGGGTTCTTCAAGCGCGAGGGCCGCCAGCGCGACGAAGAGATCTTGACGTCGCGTCTCATCGACAGACCGTGCCGACCCCTGTTTCCGGAAGGGTATCGCAACGACACGCAGGTCATCGCCACGGTCCTGTCGAGCGACAAGGACAACCCGACCGACGTGCTTGCGATGACCGCTGCGAGCGCGGCGCTGCACATCTCCGAAATCCCATGGAGCGGTCCTTTCGTCGCCGTTCGCGTCGCGCGCGTCGAAGGCGAGTTCGTGTCGTACCCCACGTTCGATCAGCAAGCCAAGGGCGATATCGACCTCGTCGTGGCGTGTTCGAAAGACGCGATCGTGATGGTCGAAGGCGGCGCGAACGAGGCCGCCGAGAGCGATATCATCGATGCGCTGATGTTTGCGCACGGTTCGGCGCAGCCCATCCTCGAGCTCATCGAGCGTATGCGCGCCGCCGTGGGAAAGCCGAAGCGCACATTCGAGAAGAAGGCTCTGCCGCGTGAGGTCGCCGACCGCGTCAAGGACTTGTGCGACGCGGACATCTTGGCGGCCTCGCTCATCAAGGAGAAGAAAGCGCGATACGACGCCTACAAGGCGACCAAAGCGAAGCTGACCGAGGCGCTCACAAAAGAAATCGGTGCCGATCGCTACGCGCAAATCGAAAAACTCGTGAAGGAAGAGTTCGAGGAGCGCAAATACCACGTCGTTCGTGGCTACGTCCTCAACGAGCGAAAGCGCATCGACGGGCGCGACATGAAGACGATCCGGCCGATTGTCTGTGAGGTCGGCATTTTCCCGCGCACGCACGGGTCGGCGCTCTTCCAGCGTGGTGAGACCCAGGCGGCCGTCGTGACGACGCTCGGAACGTCGAGCGACGAGCAAAAGATCGACGCGCTCATCGGCGAGCGCTGGAAGCGTTTCATGCTCCACTACAATTTCCCGCCGTATTCGACGGGCGAGACCAAACCTCTGCGCGGACCCGGCCGACGCGAGATCGGCCACGGCGCACTCGCAGAGCGCGCCCTTCTGCGCATGATCCCCGACGAGGAGCGCTTTCCTTACACGATCCGAGTCGTGAGCGAGATTCTCGAATCGAACGGCAGCTCGTCGATGGCGAGCGTCTGCGGCGGAACCCTCAGCCTCATGGACGCCGGCGTCCCCATCAAGTCGCCGGTCGCGGGGATCGCGATGGGACTCATCAGCGACGGCCCGCTCACCGAGGCGAGGACGCGCGTTGCCATCCTGAGCGACATCTTGGGGGATGAAGACCACCTCGGCGACATGGATTTCAAAGTCTGCGGAACGAAGAAGGGCGTCACCGCGATTCAGATGGATATCAAGATCGCAGGACTGTCGCGCGACGTGCTCTCGCAGGCGCTCGATCAAGCGCGAGAGGCCCGCCTCTTCATTCTCGACAAGATGTTGGGGACTCTTGCGCAAACGCGGACGGACCTTTCGAAGTGGGCGCCGCGGATCACCCAGATCAAAGTCAAACCGGATCAGATTCGGCTCATCATCGGCCCGGGCGGCAAGACGATCAAAGGCATCATTGACCAGACCGGGGTCGCCATCGACGTCGACGACGATGGGACCGTGAACGTCGCGTCCGCCGACAGCGATGCCGTCAAGAAAGCGCTCGACATCATCAAAGGACTGACGACCGAGCCGGAGGTCGGCACCGTCTACAAGGGGGTGGTGACGCGAATCGCGGATTTCGGCGCCTTCATCGAGATTTTGCCGGGAACCGACGGACTCTTGCACGTCTCGGAGATGGCGCATCACCGCGTCGACAAGGTGACCGACGTGATGAAGGAGGGGGACTCGGTCGACGTGAAGGTCCTCTCGGTCGATCGCGACGGCAAGATCCGACTGACCCGGCGCGAGCTTCTGCCGCTGCCCGAAGGCGCCGAAGGCGAACGCGCGCAGCAGCGCATGCAACAGGCCCGCGAAGCGGGAGGGCCTCCGCCCCGTAGCGGCGGCGGACGCGACCGGGACCGTCGCGAAGGACCGCCGCGAGACTCCCGATCGGGTGGACCGCGGCGCTGAGAGCGTCCCGATGCAATCCCGGGCGCGGCCTCCCATCGCGTTGCCCGCGGGCAGCGATCAGCGCGACGTCTCGGGACCGGGCTCGTCGCTTTCCCGACGGAGGACGACGTAACCGGCCCCACGCGTTCCGAGCGCAAGCCAGGTCCGCGGGCGAAAGTGGCGGGCGATCACGTCATCGCGGGCGAGCCGCGCCTCGACGAGGCGCGGGTACACCGCGTCGCGCCAGGCGTCGAGCGCCCCGCCGGGTAACCCGTCGGGCGCGTAGAGGATCAGGGTATCCGGCCGCCGCCCCAGCAAGAACATCGCGCTGACCCGCTTGGACGTATGTCCCCCGGGCAGCACGGCGATTTCGGGGTCCGTCACCCCCGCCAGATCGACGATATCGGCTTCGGTCGCCGCTCCGAGCCACCCGACGTCGAGCGCGGCGACACGCTGCGCGCGTTCGAGCCAGGGGCGTGCGGCGGCCACGAGCGCCTCTCGGTCGCCGCCGACCGAACGACCCCGCGTTGCCCCGCGCCCGCAGAGCACCAGGCCGATCCCGAGAGCCACCACGGACCGCGCGGCGGTCGCCACCGGGTGAGCCACGACGCTTAGCAGACATGCCGCGAAGGCCAGCGACGGAAGGATCGGCACGCACATGCGAGCGTAGGGCATCCAATCGCCCCCCACCGCGACGATGGCCGCGCCATGGACGCCTGCCGCGCAGACGATGGCGGCGCCACGGGGGGAGCGGTAGAGCGCCAGCGGAGCGACCACGAGGACCGGCAGCAGCGTGACGACGAAGGCAGCGCCGACGTAGTGCAGACCGACGGTCATGTCGCTCGGCTTGGCCCAGAGCGCCAAAGGTGCGGGATGACCCCAGGCCCCCAGCCGGACGGCGCCGCAGGTCGCGAACGGAACGAGCGCCACCGCGCCGGCCGAGATGACGGCGGCCCACGGCTGACTCTGGGCCATCGCGATGCCTGCACCGAGAGCGATCGCCCAGAGCACCATTTCCGGCCGGAATGCCGCGGCAAGTCCCGCCAGTCCAGCCGCCAGAAGCGATCGGCGCTGCAGGGCCGCGCACGTCGCGAGCAGCGTCGCGATGGCGGTCTCCATGCCGCTCACCGCGTGTGCCGCAAGCGGAACGCACAAGAGCACGGCACCGATCGACGCCGCGCGCGCCCAGAGAGCGGCGCCCTGCACGCCACCGATCGACCGACCGAGTGCCGCGCCCCCCACCGTCCAAGCGCAAAGCCCGAGCCACTTGACCCGATGAAGGACCGCCAGCGCTCCGGCTCGCGCGAGCGGTGCGACCAGGATTGGCCATGGAAGAGGAGTCACGCCGTCTGTGGTCGGCCCACCCACGTTGAAGCGCCAGCCGATTCCTGCGACGAGATGACGCGCGTAGCGAACCGAGATCAACGCGTCGTCGACCGTAAATCCCCACATCCAAAGGGCCGGAATCGCGGCCGCCAGCGCACCGGCCATCGCCCACGCGGCGGCACCCCGCCCTGGCCTCGGGGTTGGCGTCGGAGCCGGCCGACCGCCCGTTATCAGGCCTGCCACCCTCTGTCCAATACCCTGCACGCTACGCTGAAAAGTACGTGATTGCACGCGCCGGTTTCTACGATTCGGATGCACCGCAAGGCGCGGCGCACCCCCACCCGGATCGAATGCGCTTCGAGATTGTCATCGCCCCTCCACCCCACCCCGGCGAGCCGCTGTCTCGTCCGGCCGTTTTGCCCGGGTCGAACGCAGTCGTCGACGGGAGCGTCCCGCGCCTCCGGTGGCGCCACGCCCGCGAAGTGATCGACGTCTTCATCGACGGCGCAAAGGTCACGGCGGGCGTTCGTGAGACCCACGGCGCGTTCGTCTTGCGCGACCTGGCGCTATCGCTGGTCGATCTCGCGCGGCGGCCGCGCGCAAAGGCCACCGTGCGCTTTTACGACGAGCCGTGGGAAATGTGCGTCGAGCGCTTTGGACCGACCGCGTGCCTCAGCGTGTACCGCGCGGGCCCCGAGCCGATCCTCGCCGTCTACGATCGCGCCGTCCCCTTCGACGACGTGGTGGCGGCCGCGCGGGAGGCCATCGACCGGCTCGTCGCCGAGGGGTTGGCGGACGGAGCGGCCCGGCTGGAACTGGCGTCGGCCGGCCGACAGTTGCGCGATCTGGAGCCGGCGGCCACCTCCGACGACGTGGGAGTGCCCGCGCCGATGCCCGTTACGGTCGATCCGGACCGGGACGCACCGCTGTCGTTCGGTGCGGAGTTCGCCATTCGCGCGGGCGCCCCGTCGACGCGCACTGCGCCGCGATCCTCCGAGCACGACCTCGATCCCGCAACCGGTGAGGCCGTCGAGCGATCGGACGTTCACGCCTTGCTCTTCCGCGGGCGTGTGCGCGCCGAGATCCACGGTCGTAGCATCGACATCGGCGACTGCCATCCGATGCTCGTCGCCGAGCGAATCGTCGACGTGGCGCGCCGCGCATTCGACGCCTGGGAGCGGGGCCTCGCGTTCCACGCGCGAGGCGAAGCCGGCGGGGTCGTCCTCGGCATCCGCGTCTCTCACGACGGCGAACTGGCCCTCACACTCGGCGCGGTGAGGGGCTCGTCGGGTCGCACTGTGCACACGTTCCCGGCGCTCGGCGTCGTCGACATGCTCGAGGCTGCGCTCGCGTTCGGCCGCGCGCTCGTGCGAGCCATCCTGCGCCGCGACCGCTCTCAATCCGCCAATCTGCGCCTGAGCGCCTTTCGCCGCGCCCTTCGCGAGTCGACGGACGCCTTGCACCACGTCAGCCAGACCGACGCGCGGATCAATCCGACGCCCGAGCCGTACCGGGCCTTTGCCGCCGCGCTCGAAGAGACCCGTCCGGCCGAGCCCGAGGGGCTGACGGCTTCACGCCTGCGCTACGTGCCCCGCTGGCGCGCCATCGTTCCGGGAATCGACTTGCGCGCCACGTACCTCTGCGGCGAGCGGGTCATCGTCGGGGCTGCCTCCGAGATGTGGGCGATGGATCGAGCGACCGGGCGCGTCCTCTGGCAGAACGACGTCCCACGCGGCGCGAGCGTCGTCACGCCGGCGGGAATCGTGCGGATCGCCGCCGACGGGGTTCTCGGCGTGTACGACTTCGAGACGGGCCAGCGCGGGCTCCGAACGCGCATCGCCCCGCGCGTGGGCGGTCCGGTCGCCGGCGTGGTCGTGCACTTGCCCGGACTTGCCCGCCTCGTCGTCGTCACCGAAGGCGACCATCATCTGGTGGCCATCGACTTGGCGACCGGCGAAGCGCGTTGGCGATGGTCGTGGGGGGCCACGCGCGGCGCAACACGCCGAGCGCCACGCATCAAGCGCGCCGGGCGACTGCTCTACTTCACCTGCGGAGACGGCGCGCTCACCGCGCTGGACGTCGTGACCGGAGCGGTCGTGTGGCGGGTCCGCGATCGGTTCCGGTTTCGCACTCCGCCCACGGTGGCCAAGGACGCGCTTTTCGTCGTGTCCGGCGGCGCCCACGGAGTGGCCCGGCTCTACTGCATTGATCCGTACGCCGGGCAGGTGCGCTGGATGACGCCGCTCGCCGAGCCCTGCGCGCCGTGTACGGTCGAAGGATCTCCGCTCGTGGCCGGCAGCGCCGTCGCCGTCGCGGTGCGCCAGAAGACCGGCCTTGTGCTAGCCACGTTTCATCTCGAGGACGGTAGAGCGTTCGGGCCCACGCACCGAACCGATGCCGGGCGCGGCGCGGCGACGGCGGTGGGAACATCCTGGCTGGCGGTCGACGACGTGTTCATCGGCAACGCGCCAACCGGCGACATCGTCGCGGTCGACGCGACGAGCGGTGAACTTCGGTGGCGGCACGTGCTTGGCCCGCGGCCTCTCGAGGCCGACGTCCCTCGGCGGCTGGAGCCGATCCTGCGCTGCGGCGCCCTGTTCGTGCCGTGCTCGCTCGTATCGCAGGCGCCCCGGGGAGTGCAGGCCTACCGAGACGAGTCCGACGGCGCCGACCCGCGAGCCGCGGCCGGTGTGTGCATTTTGCGCCCCAAGGACGGCGCCCTCATCGGCGCGATTTCGCCGACGGAAGCGATCCCCGATCTGCTCCGCGTCGACGAGCGATGCGACGTCTATGTCGCCGAGGAAAGCGGGCATATGGCCGCTTTCGGCGCTCTTCCACGCCTGTCGCTGGTGCGGTAGTGCACCGCCTCGAGGTCGCGACACGCCTCGTTGCCGGCGGCGCACGAACGAATTCGCGGGAGTGAATTCGGGGGTTGGGCGCGGAGCCCACGGGAGTCGTCTCGTCGTGCACCAGACATCGACGGCGCTTCACGAGTCGGTGCCGGTCGTTGCGAGGGTGCCCGTACGCGCTAACCTTTGGAGAGGTACCGTGCAAATCTGCGTCAGCTGTGGGAAAAATGCGCCGGAGACGGACACGAACTACACGCTCATCAGCGCACAGTTCGGCTGGCGGCTCACGCGATCTCGGAGAGGCGACGGCTCGACGGTGCTCGAATGGCGGTGTCCGCCGTGCTGGCGCGAACACAAGAAGGAACGGATAGCGACACCGTCCGAAAGGCCGGCCATCGGCGCGCTGCGGTCGCGCCCGCGGCCGGCTGAACCAACTCGCCAAGGCGCGGATCCAAGCGCGCCCTCGGACGGCCAGAGGCCACTCGTGGGCGGTTCGCGGCGTCCGAGCCGATTCTCGCGCTGATGGCCTATCCGGCGAGCGTCACGAGAGCGCTCTTCATGTGCCCTGCACCGCCGGGCGGGGCCGGGAAATCGGCCGGTTCGGGCAAATCCTTGACTTGAGTCGGTTCCCGGCCGACCTGGCGGCAGGCCTCGAACAGGATGCGACGGAACCTGGACGCGGAAATTCCCCGATGGTTCGTGCAGGCAAGCAGCCGGCCGCCCGGACCGAGTACCGCGAGCGCGGCCGCGGCGAGTGCCCCGTAATCCTCGTCGGCAACGAAGCGTCCCTTGCGCGTGGTGGAATAGCTCGGCGGGTCCAGCGCGACGATATCGAATCGCTCGCCGCGACGGGCCACGCGCGCAAGCCACGTAAACACGTCGTCCACCACCAACGCGTGATCACCCGATTGAAGGACGCCCGCGTGAGCGAGGTTTGCACGACCGCGATCGAGAGCCGCCAGGGAGGCATCGACGCTCACCGTGCGCGAAGATCCTCCCAGGGCCGCGCAGACGGTGAACGCGCACGTATACGAAAATAGGTTCGCGAAGCTTTTTCCCGCCGCCAGGTCTCGCACGCGACGGCGATTGCTCCTTTGGTCGAGAAACAGTCCCGTCGACAGGCCATCGCCCAGCCGAACGAGCAACGGCACGCCCTCCTCGAGGATCGAAAACTCCTCGGGTGCAGCCGCTCCCCGAGCGGGGTGGGGTGGCGCGATATCGACTCGCCGCGTGTCGACGAGCAGGTTCGCCTGCTTCGGGCGCACCTTGACGTAGACGCCGTCGAAACCCAACGCGCCGAGGCGATCGAGCACACGTTGCTTGCGTGCCGCATCGGCCCACGGACCGTCGGTCCCGTAGAATTGCGCCACCAGCCACGCACCGTACACGTCGACCGCCAGGCGAGGCATGGCGTCTCCGTCTTCGTTGACCAGTCGAAACGCCGTCGTCGTGCGATCCGCGCCGTACAAATCGCTGCGGCCGAGGCCCCAACGGCGCTCGACGGCATGTTCGAGCGCGAGGTCGAGCGTCGCGTCGTCGTCGTAGATGGCGTCGCCGGCGTCGCCGCCGTCGAGCCACGCCGCGAACTCGGCAGGAGCCGCGGCCGCAAGATCGAGCCGACGCCCCGACGTCGGGTGAGTCAAGGCGAGCGCGCAAGCGTGCAGCATCAGACGGGGCGCCCGAGCGCCGCCGTACAGGGGGTCCCCGCCGATCGGCGAGCCGACATGCGCCAGCTGCGCGCGCGCCTGATGCGTGCGACCGGTGCGCAGGTCGAGCTCGAGCATCGCCCGATCGCCCCGTCGGGCGAGACAGCGCACCTGAGTGACCGCCGCCTTCGCGCCAGGCGAGCGCGACGACACGACGTGCGATCGGCCGTCCTTGCCGCGAGCCAGCCCATCCTGCAACGTCACTCGATCCCGCCCGCGCGGCCAGCCCGACACGCACGCGAGGTAACTCTTCACCACCCGGCGCCCCTCGAACTGGGCCGCCACGTCCGCGTTGACCTCGCGGCGACGCGTCATCAAGACCAGGCCGCTCGTATCCCGGTCGAGCCGCTGGTGCACGCCGAGGTAGTCCTGTTCGCCGCGGAGCGCGAGGTAGCGCTTCAACCGACCGACGAGGTCATCCGGCCGCTGTTCATCGGCCGCTTGCGAAGACACCCCCACTGGTTTGTCGATCGCCATCACGTCGGAGTCCTCGTACACGATCCAGCTTTCGCGAAAATCTGGCCAAACGCGCGCTCGATCCATCGATCGCGACCGCTACTAGCATGCGCGTGCGAACGTCGGACGGACTCCGGATCCACGGACGCACGAGCCCCAGACCCGAGCGGACACGACGTTGACAATTCCCCCAGCGGCGTTAGTTCCAGAGCTGCCCATGCCGAGCTCCGAGACCGTGCGCGCACGACTGCTCTCCGCCTTCCCGCGAGCGAGCGTCGACGTTACGGACCTGACCGGCACCCGGGACCATTTTCAGGCGGTCGTGGTCGCTCCCGAATTCGACGGGAAGTCGCGAATCGAGCAGCATAAAATGGTGTATTCGGCTCTGGGCGACTGGATGGGTGGCGCCATCCACGCGCTCGCCTTGGCCACGCGCGCCCCCGACGCTTCTACGCAAAAGACCCACGAGGACCCATGAGCGATGACACCCGATCCCGTATCGAAGATCTCATCAGAAATAACGCGGTGATGCTCTTCATGAAAGGGACCAAGCAGTTCCCCGCGTGTGGTTTTTCCCATTCCGTCGTGCAGATCCTGAAGCAGCAGGGCGTGCCCTTCGAGACGTTCAACATCTTGTCGGACCCCGGCGTCCGCCAGACGCTCAAGGAGTACTCGAGCTGGCCGACGTATCCCCAGCTGTACGTCGGGGGAAAATTCATCGGCGGCTGCGATATCGTCACCGAGATGCACCAGAACGGCGAGCTCGCGAAGGAGCTCGCGGCGATCACCAAAGCCTGATCGGTCGCCGCGCTTAGCGACGAAACCAGCCAAAGTGGCTCGCGACCAAGAGAAGCGCCAGCGCGAGTGCTACCTCGACGGCCAATCGCGAGCTCCATTTGACGAGCCGCCAAGACGCGACGAGTGCAAACGCGGCGACCAGGATCGTCGGTAGGCCCGTGTGGTGCGCAACCCAGCGGAGGGCGGCACGGATCGCGTGCCCGCCCGCCGGCAGCCAGGCCAAAAGCGCGCGGTGCAGGTCGAGCAGGTGCGGGCGCACGGATCCGTAGCTCAGTGAAACCCCGGTCTCGCCTTCCGGGCAAGTTTCCTCCGGCCCTCGTTGGGCCCTGGATACCCCTCGCCCTTGCGATCTCGGCGAGTGCCCTGCCCTTCTGGCTCTTCGACGCCATCCCGTTTCAGGATCTGCCCGCCCATGCCGGATTGATCGCGCTGCGCCATCGCTTCGCCCATTCGGCGTTCGATCAGCGATTCTACGTCGTCGCCCCGCACCTCGGACCGTACTCGCTCTTCCGCTTCCTCGGGGAGATCCTCGACGAGCGGTTCGGCCCGATCGACGCGGTTCGCACGTTGGCGACCCTGCCGGTCGTCATGACTCCGATCGCCCTTTCGTGGGCACGGCGGCGCCTGCACGACGATCCGTACCCGTCGGTCCCATTTTACGGCGTCGCCCTCGGATTTGGGTTCATGACGCTGCTTGGATTCGCGAGCTACCTGCTCGGGGTGACCACGATCGTCGTCGGCCTGACCCTGTGGCTCGAGCTTCTCACCACGACGGACTCGCGCGTCGGATTTCGGCGCGAGGTCGCCGTGGCGTGCTTTGCGCCCTTGATTTTCATCGCCCACGGCGATGCGTTCGTCGTCTTCCTCGGCCTCGCCGCGACGTCGGCGGTGGCGACGGGCAACCGTCTCCGACGCACGCTTCGCCTGAGAGCCCTGGCGCCCGCGATCGCCCTGGCGGCCAGCGCGGCGTGGCGCGATCGCGTCGCTCGGGTTCCAGAGGGAGCGGCGGTCGTGCCCGGCGGCGGATTGCGGCTGCATTTTCAAGGGATCGCCGACAAGCTGAGCCTGCTCGTCACGCCGACGCTCATGACTCGGTACGGCGTCGACGTGCTCGTCGGGTTGTTCGTTTGGGGAGTCGTCGGCGCCGCCGTGGTCGCCACGGCAAGAACGCTCGCGGTCGCGAAAACGACCCCCGACAGCGGCGGGGACCCTGGTGCCGGCGACCGTGCGGCACGCGATGAAGCCTCGCGCGCGCACTCTCGGGCACTGATCGGTTCGCTCGCGGCACTTGGGGGGGCGTTCGTCGTCCTGCCGCACTCGGTCGGATGGTTCGGATTCGTCGACGGTCGCTTGGTGCCGCTTCTGATCCTCGTGGGCATGATGACCGTTCGTCGCCCCGCCCTCGGACCCACGTTGCGCACCGTCTTCGACCGGGGGGCTCCGATCGCTGCCTTCGCCAGCGTGACCATCGCGCTCGTTGCCTCGGTTCGCTTCCAGGCGGAGGCTTTCGGTTGGCGGGAAGTCCTCGCGTCGGTTCCCGCCGAGGCGCGCCTCTTGAACTTCCCGATCGAGCCGAACAGCGATGTCTTTACCGCACACCCCTTCGTTCACTACGACAAACTCGTGCTGGCGGACCGACCGGTGGTCGTGAGCGACTTGTGGTTTCATCAGGGATCGGCCGTGTACCCGACTGCCGAAAACCCGGCGATCCGCCTGCCCGCCGAATACATCGAAAGCGATCTTCACGGCATCGACTGGCCGGCCTATCGCCTGGCCGATTGGGACTACGTTCTCATTCGAACGCGACCCGGCGCCGACCGACCCGACGTCCCGCGCGTCCTGAGTTTGGCGGTGCATCGCGGGGGCTGGTGGCTCTTTCGAAGAGCCGTACCCGAGCTTTGACGGGTTTTTGAGATCGCGTACCCTAAGGGGATGCGTTTGGTGGCATTCGGCGTGGGTTACGTGGGGCTCGTCACGGGTACGGGCCTCGCAGAGCTCGGACACGACGTGCTCTGCGTCGATATCGACCCAGATCGCATCGCTCAGCTCCAAGACGGGGTCATCCCGATTTACGAGCCCGGCCTCGCCGACCTCGTTCGACGAAACGTACGCGCCGGGCGCCTGAAGTTCGCGACGGACGTCATGGCCCCATTCGACGAAGCCGACGCGTACTTCATCGCCGTCGGCACCCCGCCTGGACCCGACGGCGCGGCCGACATCAGCGCCGTGCTCACGGTCGGCGACCGAATCGCGCAGATCGCCAAGAAGCCTGCCCTCGTGGTGAACAAGAGCACCGTGCCTGTCGGCACGTGCGACGCGGTGCAAGCCCGAGTCGACAAGTCCAAGGTGACTCTCGAGGTGGTCTCGAATCCCGAGTTTTTGAAGGAGGGAACCGCGGTCGACGACTTCTTCAAGCCGGACCGCATCGTGCTCGGCGCACGGAGCGAACACGCCCGCGAGACGCTCCGGGCGCTCTACGCACCGCTGCAGCTCTCCGGCGAGCGCGTCGTCGTGACGGATCCGCGATCGAGTGAATTGACCAAATATGCCGCCAACACCATGCTGGCCATCCGCGTTTCATTCATGAACGAACTCGCACGATTGTGTCACGCGACCGGCGCCGACATTCATGCGGTGCGCATGGGCGTCGGCAGCGACGCGCGAATCGGCAAGCGATTCCTGTACGCAGGCCCCGGCTACGGAGGGTCGTGTTTCCCGAAGGATGTGCAAGCCCTCTTTCACCTCGGCCGCTCCCACGGTGTGCCCATGCGATTGGCGGAGGCGGCGCACCTCGCCAACGAAGAGCAGGCGCATTTTTTGGCCCACCTCGTGGAAGGCAGCGTGGGCGCCTTGTCGGGAAAGACGATCGCGCTCTGGGGTCTGGCGTTCAAGCCGGAGACCGACGACATCCGAGAAGCGCCTTCCGTCAAGCTCACCCACGCGCTGCTCGCACGCGGAGCGCGCGTCGTGGCGCACGATCCCGAGGCCGGCAAGAATTTCGCGAAGGCGATGACGTCCCAGGCGGGGCGCGTCAAGGTCGTCGATCGCGACTACGACGCGCTCGACGGCGCGCATGCGCTCGTGCTTCTGACGGAGTGGCGGAGCTACCGCGCGCCAAACTTCGGAGAGATCCGCAAGCGTCTGCTCTTGGCCGACGACGGCGGACCGCCGGTGGTCATCGACGGCCGCAACGTCTGGCGTCCTTCGGAGGTGACCCGAGCGGGCCTCCGCTACCAGGGGATCGGGGTTCCCTCCATTCAGCCGTCGCCGGACCGCGCATCGACGACCGCCTTGCGCTGACGAGAGCCCATGGCTCGCTTCGTGGTCACCGGGGGCGTGGGCTTCATCGGCTACCACGTGACCCGTGCGCTTCTCGCGCGCGGCGACGAAGTCGTCGTCGCCGACGACTTTTCGGAAGCGCCCTATCCGCGCGCGTACAAGAGGCGCAACGAAGCGGACTTGCGGGCGGAGTTCGAGCAGGTGCGCGTCGTCGAGGCTTGCGTGACGGACCGCCGCGCGATGGCCGCAGTCGTCGACGGGGCCGATGGCCTGATCCATTTGGCGGGGCTGGCGGGGGTGAGACCGTCGTTCGCCCAACCGGCGCGTTATGCGCGCGTCAACATCGAGGGCACCGCCGTGATGCAAGAACTCGCTCGCGAGTTCGGGGTTGGACGTTTCGTCTTTGCCTCGAGCTCGTCGGTCTACGGCAACACCACACCGCTGCCCGCCCACGAGGACGCTGCCGCGGCGACGCCCGAGTCGCCGTATGCGGCGAGCAAGCGCGGCGCGGAGCTTGTGGCGAGCGCGCTATCGATCCTCACCCCTTCCATGCGATGCGTCGCGCTGCGGTTCTTCACCGTATACGGGCCACGGCAGCGTCCCGAAATGGCGATCGCGACGTTTACTCGGGCGGCCGTCGCGCGGCAGACGGTGACGGTGTTCGGCGACGGATCGATGCGCCGCGACTTCACCCACGTCGACGACATCGTCCGCGGTGTGATCGCGGCGGTGGATCGGGCACGACCCGGCTTTCGCGTCTACAATTTGGGGTCCGGCGCGCCGGTCGCCCTGAGCACACTCGTCGAATGGATCGGCGACGCAGCGGGGGCCGCGATCCGGGTCGAACGGGCGCCGGTTCCCCTCGGCGACGTGGATGCAACGTTCGCCGACACCGCGCGTGCGGATAGCGAGCTCGACTGGAAGCCTCGCATCCCTCTGCGTCAGGGTCTCACGAGCGTCGTCGAGTGGATACGAGCCAACGGCTAACGGCCCATCAGGGTCACCCGGTTTCCGCAACCGCGAACTGCGTGCTTCCTGCTGGGCTGCTGGGGTGCTCGAGGGGAGCGGCATTCGCTCCCCTCGACGTGTCGTGCGTGACTATAAGGCGAGAGTGGAGCCGAGCGAGCGAAGCGAGTCGAGGCGGAGCGAAGCGCTCAGGGTCACCCGGGTTCCGCAAAACTAGAAAGCCGAGCGAGCGAAGCGAGTCGAGGCGGAGCGAAGCGCTCAGGGTCACCCGG
>Ga0116125_1000047_pt1 | contig 41495 bp, 37 predicted proteins | sample June2015DPH_16_1_2_FD_89729 | JGI IMG/M metagenome (GOLD analysis project Ga0116125, IMG submission 89729) | Peatland microbial communities from SPRUCE experiment site at the Marcell Experimental Forest, Minnesota, USA - June2015DPH_16_10 | ecosystem: Environmental > Terrestrial > Soil >...
CCGTGCGATCGATGTCGCACCGCTACGGCGACTCCGGGCCCGCACCGCTCATCGAGACCGGCTGGACGGTCATCGACGTGGCGGTGGGGGTGCGCTGGAGGCCGATCGAGATCGTGGCCGACCTGTTCAACGTCGCGGACGTGAAGTGGCGCGAGGGCCAGTTCGAGGTGGCCTCCCGGCTCCCGCTCGAAGGGGCGAACCCGCCTCCTGGGATCAGCTTTACCCCCGGCCTTCCGCGAACGCTCATGGTCCATGGCGCTGTGCATTGGTGAACGGAGGTCCCCAGGTGAATACCGCTTTTGTGCCCCCCAACGGCATCGTCCGTGTCAGCGCCCTCGTCGGCTGCATGGCCGCTGCGGTTTCGTCGTCCGCAGATCCCGCGGGAGCGCCGAGCCCTTCGGCGACCGCAACCCTCGTTCCGCGGACGATTCAAACGGTCGTGGCTCCCGCACCCCAGCCCGGCTCACCCGGCGCTGCTGCACCGTCCGCTTCTGCCGCGCGGGAGGGGCCCGTCCTCGCGCCTCCTCCGTCGCCTCCTCCGCCTCCCGCATCTCCGGCCTTCGTGCCTTTCGCGCCGGGCACCCCAACGGTCACGCGCGGCACCGTGGCGCTCGCATCCGCAGGCCTCTCGCTGGCTGGAGCCGGAGCGGCCGTCGTATTCGGCGTGCTGGCCCTGCAGAACAAGCGCGACTTCGACAGAAACCCCACGTACGCGAGCAGTGACAAGGGCAACAATGACGCGGCGTATGCCGACGGAAGTGCCGCCCTGGCCGTGAGTGCCGGGATTACGAGCCTCCTGCTGTGGCTCACACGGGATAGCGCCGTCGTCGAGCCCGTCCCGAGCGCACGCGCCAAGCACTCCGCGAAGGTCTCCCCGTCGCTCGTCGTCACGTCCCACGGTGGGGGCGCTGGCGCGCTCGTGCGCTTCTGATGGGATCGGCGATGACATCGAGGTGGACAACCATCCGGATCGTCGTTGGATGGGTAACGGTCGTTGTCGGGGCCTGCGGTTGCGAATATTTCGAGGAGCTCGATCGCGGGCTGGTGGACGGGGGGGGCGACTCGGGCTGCCCTATTTGCAGCCACGTTGACGAGGAGGCGGACGGCAGCGAGTCCGACGCGACCCTCGATGCTGCCTCGATCGACGCCGACGTCTCGGACTCGAACGTCGACGCTTCCCCAGCGGACGCGACCCTCGATGCCGCATCGGTCGACGCGGCCAGCTCGAATGTCGGCACGTCTCCGGCCGACGCGATCCTGGGCGTGGAAGACAAGGAGTAGTCAGGCCGCGTGAACGCCGATCGCGATGCTGTACTGTGATGCCTAGCGCGATACAGTCATACGACTGACGCAGGCATCCATTCGGGACGCGAGCGGAAGTATTCGTTAGCTATCCGCCGCTCCTTGCATCGCGGGGCGCATAGACGATTCGCATGAATTCCGCTCGGTTCCGTGCGCCGCATTTTTCATAAATCTGGGTCACGTGCTGACGGATGGTCCGGGGACTGTTCCGCTCGATCTCCGCGATCTCGCGGCTCGTCCGACCCTCGACAAGATGGCGAGCGACGACCGTCTGCTTGTCGGTCAGGTTGGCGCGTGCAAACGCGTGGTCGATCCGACGACGGACGTCGCCGGGCTGGCCACGAACGCGGCCGATGACTTCGACCAGATCGGACGCGTGGAACGGTTTTTCGAGCAGATGGACGGCCCCCTGGTTCAGGGCGATCTTGGCCTTCTCGAGATCGGCATACGCCGTAATGACGATGATGGGTGCGCGTACTCCGACCCCCCGCAACTCGTTCATGAGAGTGAGCCCGCGCCGGTCGTTGCCCTCCATGACGACGTCGGTGACAACGACGTCGACGGGAGCCAAAACGGTGGCTCGCGCGAGCGCCTCGTCGCCACCGCCGGCGGCCATACAGGTGTATCCCGCACGCTCGATGGCCATCGCCAGCATCTCGCGCGTGTCGCGCTCGTCCTCCACGAGCAACACCGTGCCCTTCGCGTCCCGCACGCTCGACGCGAGAGGACGGGCCTTGCTCGCTGGGTCCGTGAGCGAACGAGACTGACCCCCGGCTATTGCGGTCGTAGCGGTCGTCTGCACGTGCAAGGCAATGTACGCGACCGCATGCGTCCGGGCCAACTCCGGGCGAACGCCCTGTCCGACACTGGGACATCCGACAAATGCCGGATACCCAGCGGAGTGACGACCTCCTAAGGATACCCCCTATGACAGCGACAGAGCCGAGACAGGGGAGGTTGCACCCCACCCAAATCGGGGCCCGAATCGCCGTGGGGCCGTGTCTCGGCGCCGCGCTGACCGTGGCGAACTGCGGAAGTGGCAACAGCAGCAACACCAGCTGCATGCCCGGCGACGCAGACAGCACCTCCGGCGGGGACGCCCGCTTCGACGTCAACGTCAGTGACACCGGATTCTCGGTCGGAGGAGTGGACAGCGGCTCGACGGAGCGGAACATCACGACCGAGAATCTCGCGACCGTCACCCTGACGCTGACCAACGTGGGCACCCGGCCGCACGACATGGTGATCGGGTGCTTACCGAGCGGCCTGCCCGCCCAATGCCCACTGCAGTTCTCGTGCTTTCCTGACCCGGAAGATGCGGGATCAACCCCGGGGTCCGTGACGCTCATCCCGACCGTTCAACCGGGCGCGAGCGCAACGGTGACCTTCGTGGCGCCGGTCGTCGAAGGCGCCTACCCGTTCATTTCGAACGAGCCGGGCGACGACACATCGTTGAATCCCGGCGACGACGGGGGCGTGACCGGTAGCCTCGCCGGCGAGTTTGTGTTGATGTGACCCGCCGCCATAGAGCTTCGGGCGCGAGCGGGGCGCGCGTCGGCATGGCGGTATGGCTCGCCTCGTCAATGGCGCGCGCCCAGCTCGTGGCCGCGGAGCCCGCGGCGCCCATCGAGGTCGCGACTCCCGCCGGCGCGGACGCGGTCGAAGTCCAAGTGGTGCTGCAGCTTGTCGTGGACGTGTCGGGGAACGTGGAATCGGCGGTCGTGGCTTCGCACGTTCCGGCCGACGCCTCGCCCTCGTTCGATCGCGCCGCCCTGGACGCCGTGCACCGTGCGCAGTTTCACCCTTCGACGCGCGACGGTCGAGCCGTGCGCTCTCGCGTGGAGTACGTCGTCGTGTTTCACCCGCCTCCCGTGACAACGGCCCCTTCTGGATCGAGCACGCCGCTCGACGCGGGGGCCCCCGATGGATCGACCGCCTCCTTGCCAGCTGCCGCGCCCGGGCCCTCTGCCTCCTCGGTGCCGAAAGCTGCTTTGACGACGGCGAGTGCGCCGTTGTCGACCGACGAACAAGACGAAGACTACGCGCAGGTCGTGCAAGTGCGCGGGATTGGTTGGTCGTCGCCGCGCGGACTCGGCGACATGCGGATCAATCGCGAGTTGCTCGAGGCGTCCCCCCGCCAGCAGACGAGCGAGATGCTTTCGGCGGCCCCGGGCTTTTTCGTAGACCACGAAGATGGCGAAGGCTTGGGCAACGACGTGTACCTGCGCGGCTTCGACCTGGATCACGGCTCCGGGATCGAGATGCGCGTCGGGAACATCCCGATCAACAACCCCGTGCACGTTCAGGGGCAGGGCTACGCGGACGCCAACTTCATCATTCCGGAGGTCGTCCGAAGCATCCGCGTGCTGGAAGGCCCGTTCGACCCTCGGCAGGGCGACGGCGCCATCGTCGGAAGCGCTTACTTCGACCTGGGTGTCGCCGACCGGCACAACGAGATCAAGGCGACGTACGGCTCGTTCAACCAGGTGCGGGTCGTCGGGGTCGCCGCGCCCCAGGGGGCCGACGACGAGACCTTCGCGGCGTTTGCCGTTCGCAACACGGACGGTTTCGGCGAGAACCGGGCATCGCAGTCGGCCACGATGAACGCTCAATACGGCTTCGACGCAGGCGTGCGCGATCACATCCGACTGCTCGCCACCGCCTACGGGGCGCGCTCTGCGCTGCCGGGAGTCGTGCGACTGTCGGACGTCGAAGCGGGCCTCATCGGCCTCTACGACAGTTACCCGTACTACACGGAAGGACAAGGCGTGCAGGCTTCCCGTGTCATTCTCGGTGCCGACTTCGACCACGTGGCTCCGAATGGGGCTCGCTTCGAGTTCGCGCCCTGGGCCATGTGGACGGATTTTCGAGCTCGCGAAAACTACAGCGGCAACATTTACAGCTCGCAGCTCGACCCGGAGCTGGCCGGCGGGATCGGCGATCTCTGGGAGACGACGAACGTCGAAACCGCTGCGGGGATCACCGCGCGCCTGCGCGCAGCCCCCTGGCAGCTCGGATCGTGGCTCGAGGCCGCCACCGAGTCAGGTGTCACCGTGCGCGCGGGACATACCGATCAGACCAAGAGCTTGATCAGTCCAGAAACGTTGCAGCCGTGGGATCGCCGCCTCGACGCCGGGCTCGATACGCTCGACGCGGGCGCTTATGTCGACGTCGATCTGCGCCTGTGGAAGCGCCTGCGCCTTTCGGGGGGAGTGCGCGCGGACTTGCTCTACGTGTCGGTGGACGATCGCCTCGGATACGACTATCCGCCCGGGCAGGCTCCGGCGGGGGTCATTGCCGGCTCTGTGCGTGCCACACAGGGGGTGGCGGCGGGGCCGCGCGTGACTGCCGCGTACGGTATCACGCCGGCGATCGAGCCGGTGGTCTCGTACGGCGAGGGTTTCCGCTCTCTCGACGCCACGGCCAACGTCGCAACGACCGAAGGAACCGCGGGGGCGGGCCCGAGCATTCAAGAAGGGGGCACGCCGTACTCGAAGGTTCGGTCGGTCGAAGCGGGTTTGAGGATCCAACCGGCGACGCAGCGCTACACCGCGACGCTGTCGCTATTCGAAACGTGGGTTGCCAACGAGATTGTGTTCGAAGCCACTTCGGGGGGCTTCACGACCGAGGGACCCAGTGTTCGACGGGGTGCCGTCGGGTCGGTCGTCGCGAAGCCATTCGATTGGTTGCTCGCTTCGATGGCGGCATCGGTGACGTCGGGGACGTTCGATACGTTGGTCGCAGGAGTGGTCCACTACATTCCGCAGGTCCCGCCCCTGGTCTTGCGCGTCGATGTGACCGCACGCGGCCCTTTGCTCGACATCGCCCATCGCTCGCTCACCGGACGTGTCGGCGTCGGGTACACCTATCTCGCGGGTCGGTACCTGACCGAAATCAACGATACCATCCGGGGGCCGTCGAACCATGTCCTCAACGCGAACGCCTCGCTCCGCTATGGCTGCGTCGAAGTCGGTGTCGACGGCTTCAACCTGCTCAATCTGCACTACGCCGACGACGAGGAGTATTACGTGTCCAACTGGAGCGTCCAACCCGGCACACGCCTTGCGTCTTCAGCCATCCATGAGACGGCTGCGCCCCCGTTGACGGCTCTCGGCTTTCTGGCGTTGTACTTCTAGATCCATCTCCACCCAGACCACGGGTGCACAACACCCTGAACGAGGTCGACGCTCCATGGGCCGCTCCGCGAAAACGCCTCCTTACGCGGTCGCCCTGCTCGGCGCCGCCGCGGGCATCGCCTATGTGGCCTTCGACGTCTTTTCGGAGGTCAGGATTGGGCACGGGACGTTGCGAGGTCCGCTCGCGGACGCTCATCGCGTCATCGATCACTCGCTGCCCGTCCTTGTCGGAGCGCTCCTCGGCGTTTGCATCCACTCCGTCCGGATCCACGCTCGCCTGAAGACCGCCGAGGAAGCCGCGAGCCGCGCCGACGCCTTGAGAGGCCGACTGCAGCGGGTGGAGCGAGACCAAGCCGTGTGGGTGCTTGCGGCCGCCGTACTTCACGAGCTCAACAATCCGCTTCATGCACTCGTCCTTCTCCTGGACGAGGCGAGCGCAACTGGGACCGATGTGCCGCGGCGGATCGAATTGGTCGAGCGCGCGCGGGCGCAGGCCGACCGTGCCCTGTCTCGTCTGAGGACGCTTCGATCGATGCGCGCCGTGCGTGAGCCCCAATTCCAACCCATTGCGCTCGCTCAACTGATCCGTTCGCTCGCCGACGAAATCGGTTCGTTGGTGGCCGAAGAAGGGTTGGTGGTGCGCGTCGACTGCGATCGTGCTGTCCGCGCACATGCCGACCCCACGTACGTCCGAGCCATCCTCGAGAACCTCGTTGACAATAGCCTCCACGCGTTACGCTGCAGGGGACACGGTTGCATCGCGATCCAGTTGGGCTCGGAGCGGCAACGAGCGGTGATTCGGGTGTGCGACGACGGCCCTGCGCTCGATTCGGGGGTTCGGGCTTCTCTCTTCGAGCCACTGGGCACCGCCAAGGCGCAGGGCCTTGGCCTCGGCCTGCCGATTGCGCGCGCCCTGGCCCGCGCCATGCGCGGTGATCTCGTGTTCGAGGACGCCTGCGGCAAGGCGTTTCGTCTGGACCTTCCGCTCGATCAGGACCCGTGCGGTTAGTCCGCCCGATCAGGACCCGTGGGGTTAGGGAGAGCGCAGAGGCTAGGCCGTCGCACCGTCGCCATGGGACAGGCCGAGGAGCGGCGGCCGCTTCGAGGACGCGAAGACTCGGCCGCGCGCGGTCACCATAGGCGAAACTCGACCGTCCATCGCATCCGGACTCGCACCGGGCGGCCGCTCTGGATCGCGGGCGAGAACCGGTAGGAGCGCACTCCTTCCAACGCCGCCTGCTCGAGCCCATATCCCGAATGCGACAGTGCGCGCGCCGACTCCACGACCCCGGCCGACGAAATGACGACCTCCAGCCGTACGTCGGCCTCCACGCCTTTCTCCCGGGCCAGCTTCGGGTAGAGGGGTGCCCCGCCTTGGGTCAGCCGGGCCGGCGTCGAGACCGCCTGCTCGGGCACCGCTTCGTCGGGAGGCTCGTCCGCCGCTTCGACGGAGCGTACGGTACTCCGGGCGTCGCCCGCCGGCGATCCGATCGCGAGCGTGAACGACGGGACATCGACACGCGCGATGGCTACGGGCGAGCCCGGGGTCGTTTCCGTCGCGGACGCCACGCAAGCCGCTTGCGACCGGGCTGATCCGCGCGCTCGGAGGCCACCGGCACGTGCGGCGCCCTGCGGACTCTCGGCCGTGATGGCGCGAGCCATCGATTCGGCGAGTGCCGGATCCGCCGCCGGCGGATCGGGGGGCGCTTGGTCGATCTCCACGTCGGCGCCCGGGTCGGCGAAAGGAATCGGCCGGGCCGGCCGCGGCGCGACGAGAAGTACCGCGGCGTGCGCCCCGAAGGACACCGTCAAGAGCAGCGCGCGCGCCGCGATGGAGCTCGGTTGGATGACCATGCGGTCGTTCTTCGCGTAGGAGACGGGATTTTAGTAGCACCTTTTCTAACGATCGTGTTACCAATCGCGCTCGCGCTCGACAGGGCCGAGAGGGTCATGGCTCGAGGCGGGAGCACTTCGCGCATCGAGGTAGTAGGATGCCGATAGTGGCCTGCCGTGAAGCATTCGATCGCGCTCTTCGCTGCCACGGCGGCTCTGATCCTCACGGGCGCTATTTTCTATCGACCCTCGGTGCGGGGCGATATCCCGCGCCTTCCGCACGACACGAGCGAGGTGCTGGAGCGGCTCCCGACGACCGTGGGGGATCCCCGTGAGCAAGAGCGCAAGAGCCTGGGTCGAATGCTGGCTGTCCACCCCGACGATCTTCGCACCGCCATCGCGGTCGCCCGCCTCGACATCCAGATAGCCCGCGAACGCGCCGACCCGCGCTACCTCGGTTACGCGCAGGCGGCGCTTGCGACGTGGTGGGACACGTCCGCGCCCCCTCCGGACGTCCTTTTGCTGCGGGCGACGATCCGCCAGTCGTTGCACGATTTCGACGGCGCGCTCGCCGACCTCGATCGCGTCGTGACGCTTCGGCAGGGCGACGCGCAAGCGTGGATTACGCGCGCGGTGGTCCTCACCGTGCGTGGCCGCTACGACGAGGCGATGGCGAGCTGCCGATCGCTTCTGGGTCTCGTGCCGGTGCTCGACGAAGTCGTGTGCGAGGCGTCGATCCAGGCGGTCACCGGATCGGCGGAGATCGCGTATGACCGGCTCGAGCGGACGATTCGTTCCGCGCCCGGCTTGTCGCCGGACGAGAGCGAGTGGGCAACCTCGACGCTTGCGGAGATTGCGGTTCGTCTGGGTCGTTATGCCGACGCCGAACGCGGCTTGAGGGCGGCCCTCACGATCGTTCCCGACGATCCCTACGTGCTCGGGGCTTATGCCGACCTGCTGCTCGATCTGGGCCGTCCGGCGGACGCCGCGAAGCTTCTTGCCGATCGGGTCGACAACGACGGTCTACTCTTGCGCTTGGCGCTGGCCGAGAAGGCCTCGGCGATCCCCGAAGCTACCGAGCACGCGGCGTTGCTCGGCGCGCGCTTCGATGCCATTCGCCTTCGAGGAGACACGGTCCATCGTCGCGAAGAGGCGCGGTACGAGCTCGAGGTGGTCGGCGCCGCGAACCTCGCGCTTGCGCTGGCACGAGCGAACTGGGACGTGCAGCACGAGCCATGGGACGTACGCATTCTGCTCGAGGCGGCGCTCGCCGCCGGCAATGCGAGGGCCGCCGCACCGGCCCTTGCCTTCCTCGATGAGTACCACCTGCAGGATCCGCGGATCGCAGCCCTCGCCGCAACCCTGCGCAAGGCGAGCCCTTGACCCGCCACGAGACCCACATCCGGACGCTTGCCGTTGCCGCATTCATGGTCGTCAGTCTTGCTGCGCATATCGCGCACGCACACAAGCCCAGCGACAGCTATCTCACGCTTACGGTGTCGGTCGAGAAGGTGTCCGTGCGATGGGACATCGCGCTCCGAGATCTCAATAACGTCGTCGACCTCGATCGGGACGGCGATGGGGCCGTGACCTGGGGTGAGCTGAACGCGCGCCGAAGCGACGTGGCCGACTTTGCGCTTGCGAAGCTGAGGATCGGCGCCGACGAGCGAGCCTGCTCGTTCGGTCCCAGCGATCTGCAGGTGACACGCCATTCCGATGGCACCTACGCCGTCCTGCTTTTCGTCGCGACATGCCCTTTCGAACCGCGCGTCCTGGACGTCGCGTACGAACTGTTCTTCGACGTGGACCCCCAGCATCACGGAATCGTCCGAATCAACGATGCCGCCGGAACTAGGGTGGCCATTTTTACCGCGAAGGATCGTCGCCAGCAGTTCGAACGAACACAACCTCGGCGCGGACATCAGCTCGCGTCGGCCATTGCGCTCGGCGTAGCGCACATCTTCGCCGGCATCGATCATCTTCTGTTCTTGATTGCGCTCTTGCTTCCGGCGGTTCTCCAACGAGGTCGGCACGGGGCCTGGGAGCCGTCGCCGCGACTGCGTCCTGTGCTCACGGACGTCCTCAAGATCGTCACCTCGTTCACGCTCGCGCACTCGATCACGCTGTCTCTCTCCGCCCTCGACGTCATTCGCTTGCCGAGCCGCCTGGTCGAGTCGGGAATCGCAGCGTCCGTGGTGCTCGCGGCGGTGAACAACCTCGTCCCGATCCTGGACGAGGACCGGTGGATGGCGGCCTTTGCGCTCGGCCTTCTCCATGGATTCGGCTTCAGTGCCACACTCATGGATCTTGGGGTACCGCGGCAAAATCTGGTGACCACGCTCTTCGGATTCAACGTCGGCGTGGAGATCGGGCAGATGTGCGTCGTCGCGGCATTTCTGCCGCTCGCCTATCTCGCCCGCCGAACGCTCTGGTACCGCAAGGGCGTGCTCGTGGGCGGGTCCATCGCGATCGCAGCCATCGCAAGCGTGTGGCTGGCCGAGCGCGCCTTCTCCGTCAAGGTATTTTGACGGCGAGCGCGGCCTTCACGTGGCCATGTACGCGTCGACCAGTTTCCTTTCTAAAACCGCGCCGTCCGGCGTCAGCCGCACAATCGTCAGCGTCGTCGCTTTATGGTTATACACCTCGCGCCCCGCCATATGGGGAAATAGACTCTTGGACAGCTTGCCCCCCGCGTCCGCCGCGTCGTCGTCTATGTACTCGCACACGTTGATAGCCAGCGTTCGGTCCGCCGTGTAACCACCGATGCAGTAGCTCGCCTTGTAGGTGTTACCCATCGTTTGCTCCTTTTGGGGCACCATGGCGCCGGCTCGTTCCAACGTGGAAAAAATATCCTCGGCATTCGGCTTGATATGCGGGCGGTTTCTGGCGTCTCGCGCAAGTCGCCCGAAAAGAGTCTCGCCTGGTTCGAGCGGGGCCATCGCGTCCTGGTCATCGCGTCCGGCAGCGGCCCTTGGTTTGGGCACTTCGAAGGTCGATGGCGCAGAGCCTGGGGATGGCGTCTTGCGGTCACACCCGGCCGCATCCAGCAACGCGGCCCCGAAAAGAGCCATCGCAAAAGCGCGCCGGAAGCGCAGTGCATCGAGCCCGACGAGAACGATTGTCGATTGGCGCCGTGCCGTAGACATGAGGCGCTCCTTCGCAAAATGTGTTGGAAAACGGGCAAGTGGGGTGGACACGAGCGCCCGCCGTCCGGCGACGAACAGCGGGATGGAAACTAACCGGAGTCGGCCGCGCACGGACAGAAGAAAAAAATGGGCCGCAACGAATAACGAGCGAAACCCATTCCCAACGGCCTCCGTATTGGGCTGGTGAACCTCTTCGGCCCGTCGCGGTTCGACCCACGTCGTCGAGTCGGCCAAACTCCGCGTGCCGATTGAGCGGGCGGGGGCGGCTGCCCCGATGACCACGGGAGGAGACCAGAACCATGATAGAAAGAAAGACAACGCGGCCTGCTCCGATGGGTCTGGGTCTGGCGATGGCTTTGCCAATGACGACAGGAGCTTCGAATCATCGAGAGGCGCCGTCTTTGGCCAACGAGAGGCGCGTTTCTCTGTCGCGGGATTGGCCGTTGCATCTTGCCAATCATGGTCGCGAATTGCCCCACCCAGGGTCGGGCAGCGTCCAAGATCTCCGCAGCCGATCGCTTTCTTCCGAACGCCGTCTCGCTGCCTGGAGAATGGGACTTAGTGGCCCCCTTCTTGCAGGCAAGCCGGTCGCTCTGGGTGCCGCTCTTAACCGAAGGAGAAGCAGAACGATGATGATGATGAGGAAAACCGCAAGCGCGGCCTTTTCGATGGGTCTCGTGATGACTGTGCCTATGGCGGCAGGAGCTTCAAGTCATCGAGAAGCGCCGTTTGTGACGAAGAACCCCAAGGTCGACGGAACCGACCTGTACTTGTTCAACAGTTACGAGACCGGTCGAACGGGATTCGTGACGATTATCGCAAACTACCAACCGTTTCAGGACGCGTACGGCGGCCCCAACTACTTTGAGATGGACCCCGACGCCCTCTACGAGATTTCAATCGACAATACGGGAGACGGCGTCGAAGACTTGACGTTCCAATTCCAGTTTCAGCAGACCCTTGCGAGCTCCGGCAACGGCATTTCGCTGGCGATCGGCTATCCGGACGGCGGCGCCGCGCAGACTGTGGCGGTGCCGTTTCTCAACGTCGGTCCGCTGAATGGTGACGCGGGGGCGGCGGGCAATTTGAACGTGACCGAGACATACACGGTCAATCTCGTGACGGGCGACCGCCGCACCGGTGTGTCGACCGCGGTGAAGACCAGCGCGGGAACCGCGGTCTTCACGAAGCCCACCGACAACGTCGGCGTGAAGTCGTATCCGGGCGGTTATCAGGCGTACGCGAGCCAATATGTATACGCCGTCACGATCCCGAACTGCACGACGCCGGCACGACTCTTCGTCGGCCAGCGGGCCGAATCGTTCGCCGTCAATCTGGGACCGATTTTCGATCTCATCGACGCACCGGCCGGCGTCATCACCGGGGCGAGCGGTCCCAACGTCGTACCCAACCCGCTCGCCATGAAGAACATCACTTCACTGGAGCTCGAAGTGGCGGCGTCGTGCCTAACGGCTTCATCGTCGCAGCCAATCATCGGCGCTTGGACGACCGCGAGCGTTCGGCAGGCCCGCGTTATCAACCCCGGTGCGACCTACACCGTGCCGTCCGTCGAGGGCGGCGCGTGGACTCAGGTCTCCCGTCTGGGCGCGCCGCTCGTCAACGAGGTGGTGATCGGACTCCCCGACAAGGATCATTGGAATTCGAGCTCGCCGAAGGACGACGCGCAGTTCGCCAAGTACGTCACCAACCCCACACTGCCCCGGGTGATCGACCTCATTTTCGGTGTAGGCTTCGAACCGCAGCTGTTCCCCCGCGCCGACCTCGTGGAGGCGTTTCTCACCGGCGTTCCCGGCGTGAACCAAATTTCGCCGGCAGATGGCGGCGCGCCGACGGCCGCCGAGGAACTGCGATTGAACACGGCGATCGCGGCCACGGCCGCCGCGACCCAGAACTATCTCGGTGCCGCAGCCTGCTTTGTGAATGGAACGCTCACCCTGACGAATACCGGCTGTGATCCGGCGGGGTTCCCCAACGGTCGGCGTCCGGGCGACGACGTCGTCGACATCGCGCTGGACGTCATGGAGGGATACCTGATTCCTGCCGTGTCTCCGGCCTATACCACCACGCCGACCCTGTTCACCGATGGCGTCCAGCAGCTCGCGAGCCAGTTCGACACCGCCTTTCCTTACCTGAAGACGCCCACCTCGGGTGCCAACGGGAACGGGACCTGATGAACGCCGCAATGAGATCTACACTCGCCATCTGTCTTCTCGGCGCCCTCTCGGCAGTCACTCTCACGGCATGCAGCGGCGACGACAACGCGGCGCCGCTCCCCGGCGATGGAGGATCGAATGACGGATCCGTTCACACCGACGCAGGTGAGGGGGGCGACGCTGCGGACGGCAACATCACCGTCTCGGACGGGTCGGACGCATCCGACGCATCCGACGCATCCGACGGGGGCCCGTGCGACTTTGCCACGTTCGTGCTCAACCTGGTGGACGCCGACACGACCATGACCGCTCTGCCTTCGACGGACCTGGGTCAGAACTGCGTCGACCAGCAGAACCAGGCTCAATTCAGCGTTCTCTTCCAATAGCCGCGTGCCGAGCCGCATTCCGCCGATCGGCCCGCCTCGCGGGCGTCTGGCGGAATGCGAGCCGAGTCCATGCCGCTCGTGCGATCAACGTGATGTGACGCGAACGAGAAGGGCAGACCGAGAACCGCGCCAATGCATGCCGGCGACCGCAAGCGTCGCCTCGATCTTGTGACGCTCGCGTGCGACCGGTGGCCCCCCGAACACGATGAGGTAGGCGAAGGCCCACCGCACGTCGTGAATCATGGGCGGCGAGCGGACGGGAACGCTGGATGACGCGGTACTCTTCGTCTTCCTCGCCGAGGGCGGCGTCGGTTGGGAGGCGCGGCTTCGTAACACGATCGTTGGAACACGTGCTACTCCAATCCATGTCTTCACGAAGAACGAGCGCATCGTGATTCAACCGAGCTCCGCCGCGGCGCGCGCGCTGCTCCTGACGGCGTCCATCGCGGCGCACGCTGGGGTGTTCTTGGCCGCGCCGCGGCCGGCCCTGCGGTTTGCTTTCGCCGACCCGGCTGCCGACGTCGAGATCGACGAAGCGCCACCCGATCCGCCGGCGGCGGACACGGCGTCCGCGGGATCCATGGGTCGCGCCACGACGGCCGAGGCTCCGGAGCGGGCCTCACGTCCGGGTGGCGTCCGGGCGCGCGGATCAGCCCGCGCGCAGGGGGCTTGCGTCACGTCCGCGACGGCAACGACCCGCTCGCCTGCGACCATCGCGAACGTCGGTGTTCCTTCGTTCACGATGGCGCTGGGATCGCCAGCCGGGGACGCTTCGGGCACTGCGCGTCCCGTCGACGCAGAGGGTGATGACGCTGACGCGGTGCCGGAAGAAGGGGTCTCGACGCCGGCCCGGCTGGCCCGAGGCGGGGCACCCCTCTACCCGCAGCTGGCCCGCGAGAAGGGCGTGGAAGCCGACGTGCCTTTGGAAATCGTCATTTCGCCCTCAGGCGCCGTAGAGTCGGCGCGCGCACTGTCGCATCCGGGATATGGGCTCGAGCAGGCGGCGTTGCAAGGAGTGCGCTCCTACCGGTTCTCGCCCGCGATCCAAGGCGACCGCCCGGTGCGAGTCCGAATGCGATGGACGGTCGAGTTTCGCCTATGGTGACTACGGTACCCGTCCACCGCTCTCGCGAACGAGTCACGATCGAGCTGGGGTCGATTGCGACGGTCGTGGCCGTCGGCGGCGAGATCGATCCCACCCGCACTGCTCTTGTGCATCGACAATCAGCCGTCTGAATGGCTCCTGTCGGCTTGCAGCATCGCGCAGTAGCGCGACGCGACGAGAGCTCAAGCAACCTCGGTGCGTGTGTCCGTGGCAGAACTGCGCCACCGTGATACTGCCGAGCCGCAGGGCGGTTCGTCGGGCCGTGGCACGCAAAGTGCTTTGCCTTGGGTGTAGCGGGCGCTTGGGCGCCTTCGAAAACCAACGAATCGAATCAGGAGGTCCTCATGCTTTGGACGGTCGCCGTCGTGTTCCTCGTCTTGTGGGCGATGGGCTTTCTCGCGTTCCACGTCACTACCGGCCTCATCCACCTGCTGCTGCTCGCCGCTGTCATCGTAGTGGTCTTGCAGCTCGTCTCCGGTCGGCGCACCGCCTGACGCGCTGACGCGCGCATGGGCACGCGTGCGACCCTGCGCGCGTCGGCCCTCGATCGCGCCGACGTCTGAGCCTGCTCGGAGAACCCGGTCCGCAGGAGTACGCTGCCTTACCGGGCGCCATCGTCACCCTGCATGGACAGCCCGCAGCAGGAGGCTTTCGATGTTTGAATCCCTCGTATTTGGCGAATCTCCTCCACGCGTGCGGACGAGGTTCGGTCTCGAGAAGGTCGCCCGAGTCGCGCGGTCGCACGCGGCAGCCTCGACGGTTGGCCTTGCGACCGTATTGATCCTGGGCGAATTCCTGACGAACGCCGCGATCGCCTTCACGCTCCTGTACTTGCTGCCGCTCTCTCTCGCCGCTTGGTGGCGTGGCCGAGCCCTCGGTAGCGCCGTCGCAGCGCTCTGCATCTGCGGAACGGTTGGGGTGCAGGTCACGTCGCATATCCAGAGCGGCCTTCCGTTTCACGCGTGGCGCATGGTCTGGAACGACGGCGGCGCGCTGGCGCTTTTTGCCCTCGCCGTACAACTCGTCGCACGCCTGCGCGCCTACGCGGACAAGGATGAGCGAGAACGTCGGTTGACGGTGGATCAACTTCGGCAGGCCGAACGCCTCGGAGTGGTGGGGACGCTCGCTGCCGGAATCGCACACGAGCTCGGAACGCCCCTCAACGTCATCGTGGGTCATGCGGAGCTTCTCGAATCGGACCGTCTCACCGCCGAGAAGGTCCGCGCCGCGTCCACCGTCATTCTGGCGCAGACCGCGAAAATGACGGTCATTATCCGCGGATTGCTGGACTTTGCGAGACGGGGGACCAGCGAGAGGGCTCCAGTCGATCTCGCGGCGATTGCCCGCGACGCAGCCGCCCTTCTCGGGCCGACGGCGCAGAAGAAGGACGTGGAGATCGAGGTCGAGGCCGGCGACCCTGGCAACGTGGTCGTCCGGGCCAATCGGACCGAGATCGAGCAGGTCGTCGTCAACCTGATGATGAATGGGATTCAGGCGATGCCATCGGGAGGGACACTTCGTGTTCGCGCCCACCATTGTTTGGAGAAGCCGGGGTCGACTCAGCCCGAGCCCGCGGCATGCCTGGAGGTCGAAGACGAGGGGATCGGAATCTCTGCGGAACGGATGTCGCAGATCTTCGACCCGTTCTTCACCACCAAGGACGTCGGCGAGGGGACGGGACTGGGTCTCGCCGTGAGTTATGGCATTGTGTCGGAGCACGGAGGAAGCATCCAGGTCTTGAGCGCGCTCGGCTCCGGAAGCCGCTTTTGTGTCTACCTTCCGCTCGCAGAGGTGTCGTCATGAAGCCCGAATCGACTCAGGACACCGAGGAGAGCTGGGGGTCGTGCCGCGGGGCACGCATCTTGGTCGTCGACGACGACCCCGACATGCGTGCCCTCCTGGCTTCTCGTTTGGAGAAGGTGGGGTGCATCGCTCGCGAGGCTGCCTCCGGCGTGGAAGCCCACGGCATTCTCGCTTCGCGCGATCCGGCCCACTGCGTGGATCTGCTCGTCATCGATTTGCGGATGCCAGGTTTGAGCGGAATCCAGGTTCTGCGATCCCTTCGCGCCGCGCATCAGCTGCCTCCGGCGATTCTCATGACGGCTTTCGCTGACCCTGAGGTTCGCGCGGAGGCTCTCTCTCTCGGGATCCACATTCTCGATAAACCGTTCCGGTTCGACGCGTTGAGGCGCGTGGCCACGGCTCTGATTCTTTCCAGCCGCGAGCGCAACCGCCATGAGGCGGACCCGTTAGACCCGGCACGAGGCTTTCGGACGAGGGGCCATCGGTAGCTCTCCGGTTCACAGCGACGGAGTGGACTGACGACGGTCTTGACGACCTCGACCCTCGACCTCAACCTCGACCGCGAACCCCGACCGCGACCGCGACCCCCCCCTATCGCGATTCGGTACCCCCTAAAACAGGATGTCGGCGTGGCCGCCCAAGGCGAGCCACTGGATCGCGTAGGGCTGCGCATCCACACTCGCGTATTCGACGTGCGCTCCGATGTTCATGTGCGGAATGAAGTGGAAATCCAGAGCGCCGCCCAAGTCGAACGCGAAGCCTGACGCGCCTTGTACCGTGGGATCGCCGGTGAGCTGCCAGCCGTAGCCGAGATGGGCATAGACGACTGGCTCGACAATTTGGCCAAAGGCCAGACGCGCCCCCGCGAACACCCGGTCCATTTCCCAGTCGTACGCGTTGCCGAAGTCGTCCGTTGCGAATAGGTGCTCGTAGCCGTAGCCAATCTCGGGCGTGATACGCAGCCACCGGCGCAAACGGATCTGCTCACCGACGCGAAACTTGAAGCCGCCACCGCCATTCAAGGTGTTTCGGTCCGAGAACTGCGGCACGTTCAGCGGAATGGCCCCCTCGACGTCGACGGCAAGCATGAATGCGTACGGAGGCTCGCGGTAGCCGTAATAGTAGTAGCGAGGCGGTGGGGGCGGCGGCGGTCCGGGAGGCGGACCGTAGACGTAGACGCCCTGCGCGCGGGCGGGACGCGACACCGCAAAGAAGGAAGTGCACACAAGAATCAAAGCCACCAGAGACGGGAAGACACGACGGACGGAGCAAAGATGTCGTAAAGGACGCATGGCAAAGACACCTCCTGGGTGCGGTTGAGCATTGCAACTGGCATTCCGGCCCGAGACCGAGATCGACGGCAGCGACCTCGGAGGCCAGCGCTATCCTACGCGACCTAGCTGAGCCGCACGTTCCACTGCGGGCGGAATCAAAGAGCAAAGCCACGACCCGGAAGGCGAGAACGAAGGTTCACTCCTTTCGCTTCGGCCCCTCCGAGAACCAGCCCGTGCTCGCGCCAACCATGGGCCCGCTTCGGGTCGCCGGCGGATCGTAGTCGGCTTCCTCGGCGCGGATGACGAGAGCCACGTGATGATCGCCGTGCTCATCCACCCGATGCTGGAGCCGCTCGGGTGCGGCAAACCCGTGCTTCCAGAGTGTTCGGCGCAGACCGGCAACCAACCGAAGGATCGCAACGCGCATACCTGAACGTTTGTATCGTTATCGCGATGCCGTCAAGGGCGCCCGAATTCGCGCAATCGCGCCTCACTCGTCCCGGCAAAGGGCCCCTCGGCCGCGCCGCCGAAAATCGGGCCCGCGGTCACCGGCCGTCGTAGTGGTACACGTCGCGGATGCGCGCTCTCTTGCTTTCGACAGCCGTCGCCCTTTCGGAATGTCCGGCCGGCACGTCCGGCGGCTCAAAGAGCAGCGAACCGGTGACGACCTGCACGGTCGTCGGTCAATCCTGCCTCTTCGCGCCGGGGAAACTCGGCCTCTGCATCGAGCGCACCGGGCCCTGCGAAGGCAACGGATGCATCATCTGCCAATCGCAGCACTGAACCGTCGACACTCACTCAGGTGAAACGCCAATGCTCAACTTCAAAAAGCCATTACCCTTGGCCGCCGCGATCCTGGGGGCAAGCGCGTTTACCGGGCTCGCGGCGTGCTCCACACACGAAAACCGCGAAACCGGCAGCGACGCTGCACGCCCCCCATCGAGCCGATCCAGCGGATCGACGACCACCGCCCGGACCGGCCCCGACGACGGCAGTATCCGCACGGTCAGCGCGGGCGAGGATAACGCAGCCCGTGCGCGTCGACTGATCGACGATCAGTCGGCGATCACGGGATCGCGGATCGCCATGACGGCCTTGGCCGTGCCGCCCGGAGCCCGACTCGGCTCCTGGTACACGTACGGATCGAACGCGGCTGCCGGCGCCACGATCACCCCCGCGCCAGGCGCCCCTTTCGAGTTCACGACGTTCGACTCGGGTCCATTTCCGCATGCGGCGTGCGTGCAATCCCCGGGGCTCGTCGGAGTCTTCGCGGGTGAAGGGTTCACCTTCGCTACGGTGATCGGTAAAGCGGCCCGTCCTGCGGGCGTTCCGCTCGATATGCACGCGTTCACGGGCTTGACGTTTTGGGCGACGAGCACCCTGCGCACCTGGATTCGCGTCCGAGTCCAGGACCACCAAACCGACGGTCTCGACCCCACCGCGATTTGTCACCATGCGAATGCGGGAGGGTGCGACGACGACTTTTCGGCGGACAACGTGCCCCTCGGTAGCGCGTGGAGCCAAATTCTCGTGCACTTCTCGGACCTCACGCAGAATAATCTCGGAGCGCAATTTCCGGAGCTCGACGTCCAACACGTGCTTGGCGTCCGGTTCGAAGTCGAGGGATCGGCGGACGGCGGCGACGTGCCGTTCCAGTTCTGCGTGGCGCAGATTGCCTTCACCAAGTAGCCGGAGAGCGATCCGGCGACTAGGGTCGGTGGCCACTTGACGCGGGTATGGGAGGACGAACGGGCCCGCCGGCCGGCTGGAGGTTTCGTGCCCATCCACGTCGCGCGCGTCGATGGGTTCCAGGGCCATCGCACGGTCGGCGGCGCCCTCGTCGCCCTGGCCGCGCTGCTTGGCGCCGCCACGGCGTCGGCGCACGATTCCGACGCGGGCTTGTCCGCCGCGCCCGATCCGGATGCGCAGGCGCCCGCCGACGCCTCTGCGACGCAGCCGGTCGCCGCACCCGAGCCCTCGTCGCCCGCTCCGACTTCTCCCCGCGCGGTGGCCCCAGCGAATCCCAACCCCGGGGCGCCCCACGTACCGAGGGCGACGCGCGACGCGGTCGACTACGTGACCCGACGCTACGAGCCCGCTGGTTTCCCGCTCATCGGCGGCGACAGCGACATCGGCTTCCAGTTCGGAGCCGTCGGAACGCTGTCGTATTTCGCAAACGGCGTCCAGCCCTACCAGTGGAACATGGATGTTCTGCTCTCGGCGAGCGTCAAGCAGGGGCCGAACGGAGCGGAGATCGCCCAGCAGAGTTACCTCTGGCAGATCGACGTTCCGAACCTCTATGGAGGGATCCTGCGCATCAACCCCGAGGTCTCGTACAATCATACGATCAACTACGGCTACTTCGGACTCGGCAATGCCTCGAGCGGCGCTCCACCGCCACCTTCGAATCCAAACCCGGACCGGTACCACGAATGGATTGATTCGATCGCGCAAGTCCGATCTTCTGCGCGGGTGGCGATCCGAGGCCCTCTGTCCGCCCTCTTTGCAGTCCAATACCTGTACGTGGGTCCGGGCATCTACGCGGACAGCGTGCTCATGCGGGACGCCACGGCAGCCCCCAAGCCGGGCGGTGCGCCCCTCATCTACGGGACTCGGCCTCTCAGTCTGCCCTCGATCGCCGGGGGATTCGTCTACGACTCGCGAGACAACGAGGTTTTTGCGCACAAAGGGATGCTGCACGAAATCGGCGTTCGGTTGGAGCAGGGCATTCCGTTCGACGCCAACGTGCGCTACGCGGAGGCCGGCGCGATCCTGCGCGGCTTCGTTCCGCTGGGCGGACCGTTCGTCGCCGCGGGGCGCCTCGTCGCGAATTTTCAATTCGGCAATGTTCCCTTTTACGATCTATTTCAGGCGGGCCCGTTCGATCAAAAAGAAATGCCCGGGGGCTCCGCGGGGGTTCGGGGAGTGCCCGTAGGACGCTACCTGGGACCGATCAAGATCATCGGCAACGTCGAGCTTCGCGCACTGCTCATGCAATTCACGGTCTTGAAGCAGAAATTCACGATCGGCAACGACGCCTTCTTCGACACCGGCCGCGTCTGGAGTGACTATTCGTTTCACTCGCCTCTCGACGGGCACGGCGTGGGGCTCAAGTACGGAGTGGGCGGAGGCATTTACGTTCTGTGGGGGCAAGCTGCGATGCTGCGGATCGAGGCTGCATATTCGCCCGACGCCGTGTCCGAAAACCCCACCCTTCCGGTCGGGATCTACGTCAATGACCAGACGATGTTCTGAGGACTCCCGCTGCGGCGAGCGCTCCGCCGTCAACCCACGTCCGATCCCTCGCGCCTTCGAGGGCGACCAGCGCCTCCTTGAGCGCCGGAATGACAGCGAGATCCTTCTTCCGTCCGGCAGCGCGTTTGCTTGCGAGGATCCGCCGGAGCCCGAGGACCCGTAGCGGGATGCCGTCGACCACGAAATCGGACGTGTTTTCGAGCTCGGCAGCGACGCTGCCCAGACCATGGCCCGGGGGGCGCCGGCCGGGCGGCCCATGGCGGCCTGGCGCCCGATCAGAAATCGATCCGGAGCAGCAGGCCGCCCGCGTCTCGCGCGAGAAGCGGCGCGACCGACCATCGGATCGACGAAGCGGTGCCGTCGTCGAGCTTGCCTGCGCGATAGCGTTCGAGCGCGTCCGCGAGATGGTGCGGCTGGGTCAAGACGTTGACTTCGCCGACTGCCGTGCCGATGCCGGCGCTGATGGCCGCCGACTTCCATCGGCCAAACCCCCAGCCGAGGACCGCGACCAGGCCCGCGTTGAAGGCGAGATTGCCGACGTGCGGAACCCAGCCTGCGCTGAGCCGCTGCTTTTTCTCGGCGTGGATCAGAGTGTCCTCGGCTTGCCCCAACAGGCGGCAACGCGGCACATCGCTCCAGTGGCGCCTCGCGGTCCGAAGAGGAAGTGTGATGGTCAGCGGCAAGCCGAAGAGCGATGCGGATCCGATCGCCGCCGAAACGGCACCCACGGCCAGGTCCTTGTGAAGACCCGCATCGCTCACGAGCGAAATCGCGACGCCCTGCGCGACGGCCGCACCGACGTAAATCGAGCCCCACGTCCATGACCAGAGATCGAGGTCGCGTATTTCGCGATCGAAGGATCGCGCCAGAAACGCGAGACGCGCTTCGGCGTCGACGTCGGCGAGGCCTGGCGCGTCGGTGGGCGCAGGACAGGACTCCGCCCGACACGGGCGAGCGGCGAGTCCGACGGCCACCCACGCGACGAACGCGCAGGCGATGCCGCATGGATGGCTTCGCCCGCCATCGGTCAACGCAGCGGCCCTTTGCCCAGGGCGCCACAGCCGCCGAAGCCGCTCGCGTCCGAGGCGGGATGGTTTGGTGCTACGGTCGCGGCCGCCATGGAAAACGTTCCCGCTTCGACTCTACCCTATCGCCCCGCCGCCGCCGCCGATCTTCACCCCAAGACCTCACTCGCGGCCCTGACGATCGGCGCACTCGGCGTCGTCTTCGGCGACATCGGTACGAGCCCTCTCTATACGTTGCGCGAGTGTCTGCGCGGGACGGGGCACGGCGCTCCTGCGGCGGAGGACATCTACGGTCTGCTCTCGCTCATCTTCTGGTCGCTCACGATGGTCGTCACGCTCAAGTATTTGACGTTCATCATGCGCGCGGACAACCACGGCGAAGGCGGGATCTTCGCGCTGCTGGCCATCGTCCCCGAGAGGCTCCGGATGAGGAGTGCGAAAAAGATCTCCGCCGTCGCCCTCATCGTCGTGGTCGGTGCGGCGCTCCTCTACGGCGACGGCGCGATCACTCCCGCCATTTCGGTCCTCAGCGCCATTGAAGGACTCACGGTCGCACGGCCGTCGCTCGCGCCGGCAGTCATCCCGATCACGTGCATGATTCTGCTCGCCCTTTTTACCGTGCAAAAGCGTGGGACGGGGGCCGTCGGGCAGCTTTTCGGGCCCATCATGCTCGCGTGGTTTTTGACGATCGGCGGGCTCGGTGCCTACCAGGTCCTGCTGCAGCCCCAGGTTCTGACGGCGCTGTCGCCGCACCACGCCTTCCACTATTTCGCGGTGCATGGCATGCCTGGCTTTCTCGTTTTGGGATCGGTCGTCCTGGCGGTCACGGGGGGCGAGGCCCTGTACGCGGACATGGGCCACTTCGGCGCCCGACCCATCCGCGTCGCGTGGCTCTCGCTCGCGATGCCCGCGCTCGTGCTCTGCTACTTCGGCCAAGGCGCGCTCATTCTTCGCGAGCCGGAGGCGGCCGAGGCGCCGTTCTTTTCCATGGTCCCCGCGGGAGCCGCCACCTTGGCGCTCGTGGGACTCTCGAGCGTGGCCACGGTGATCGCGTCCCAAGCGCTCATCTCGGGGGCGTTCTCGCTTACGCGCCAGGCCATGCAGCTCGGCTATTTCCCACGCGTGACCATCAAGCACACGGCGGCGCACACCGAGGGGCAGATCTACATCCCGCAGATCAACTGGATTCTCGCCGTCGGCTGCCTGCTTCTGGTCATCGGCTTCCAGAAGTCCGATCGCCTGGCTTCGGCGTACGGCATCGCGGTGACGGGAACGATGGCCCTCACCTCGCTCGTTTACTACGTCGTCATGCGCAACACGTGGAAGTGGCCGCAGCCGGTGTGCTTGGCGGTTCTTTTCGTCTTCCTTTCTTTCGATCTGCCCTTTTTCGCCGCGAACACGGTCAAGATCCTCGACGGGGGATGGGTCCCCGTGGCGATCGGGATCGGGTTCATCGCCGCCATGCTCATCTGGAGCAAGGGCCGCACGTTGATCGTCGAAGAGTACCATCGCCGGAGCTCGACGATGGAAGAGGCGCTGAAGCGCGTGCTCGCGCGGGTCGTGGCCCGGCTGCCCGGGACGGGCATTTTCATGTCGTCGACAACGACGCACGCCCCGCCGGTGCTGCTCCACATGGTGGAGCGGGAGCGGGCGCTCCACGAGAGGGTCGTGCTCCTCACCGTGGTCACGGAAACGAGGCCGGAGGTGCCCGAAGATCGCCGCCTCGACGTCAAGCCGCTCGGCAACGACATTTATCAGGTGGTCGCCTCGTACGGCTTCATGCAGGAGCCGAACGTGCCGAAGGTCCTCGCGGAGGCGGCGTCGCTCCTGGGGCTGCCCATCGACCCCGACCAGACGACGTATTACCTGGGACGCGAGAGCGTGCATGCGTCGCAAAGGGGGGCCATGGGGGTCTTCGCAGAAAGCCTTTTCAGCTACCTGCAGCGCAACGCCGTCACGGCCGACCGGCACTTTCACATTCCGCCCAAGCAGGTCATCGAGATCGGCATCCAACTCGATCTGTAGCGGCGGCGAGGGCGCAAGGCTGCCTAGCGCGCGTCCGATCGGGTGGCACCGCCGCAGCCCGCTGCGACATGGGCGCCCCCGCCTTGGGCGCTGAGCCCGCTCGCCCATCCCGAAGGCGCGGCGAAGCAGCGGGCCGTGTCGCAGGCCACCGTCGCAGCCGGGCTGGCATCCGCAGCCGTGCCAGAAGTTGCTGGCCCCGAAGGAACGAAACCCCCGCCACCATGCAGAGCGGCTGGGCCGGCGACCTGCAACGGCGGCACAAGTTGCTAGCATACGTCGCGATGCGCGTTCGCTTTCCGCATGCTCTCGCTTCCGGTCTCGCCGTCGCGGGGCTGATCTTCGCCTGCGGAGCGCGCACAGGGCTCATCGTGGTCGAGCGCGGACCGGCCGCCGAGGCGGGCGTCGATGCCGCAATCGCCGTTCAAGACTCCTCGGTCGGTGCGCGCGACGTTTGCTCGGAGCAAACGTACTGCAACCCAAACGACCCTGGACACATCTACCAATGCGGCGAAGCGCTCAGCACCGGCGCGTGCAGTTTGCTCGAGCAGTGCGAAGAGACGGACGGTAGTGCCGCATGCGTCAATCCGTGCGTCGATTCTCTGGGCAACAATACCTCCAACGGATGCGACTTTTACGCGGTCGAAATGGATACCACGCCGGACGCAACCGGCGTTTGCTACGCCGTGTTCGTCGTCAACCAATGGTCCACCGGCGAAGCGGCGAGGCTGCAGGTCACGCTCGGAGACACGATTTTACCGATTGAGCAGTTCGCGCGCATTCCTACGGGCACGGGGACCGGGATCACGTACGGGCCGTTCAACGCCGAGGCGGGCCTGCCCACCAACCAGATCGCCATTCTGTTTCTCTCGCGCGATCCGACCCACGCAGGCGACCCGGATGCCAATGCGGACGACCCGGCCATCCTCGCCGATTGCCCCCCCGGCGTGACACCCGCCGTCGTGGGCGACGCTGCCCTCCACGGCACCGGGATCGGCACGGCCTTCCATATTCAGACGAACGTCCCGATCGTCGCGTACCAGATGCTGCCTTACGGCGGCGGACACGCGCGAGTCACGGGGTCGACGCTTCTCGTGCCTACGAATGCATGGGACACGAATTACCTCGTGGCGGACGCGTACAAGGCCCCCTCGGTTCTGATTCCCCCCAGCACTCTACGCGCCGGGCCGACGACCGTGGTCATCGCCGATCAGGACGGGACGAACGTCACGATCAAGCCGACGGTCGACGTCGTCAATGGGCTAGCGCTCGCCGGAACGCCGGCGAACGTGCCGGTTACGTACACGCTCAACCAGGGCCAGTACCTGCAGTTCACGCAACCAATCGAGCTCACCGGCAGCGCCGTGCAAGCGGATGCGCCCGTCTCGGTCATCGGCGGGTCGACCCTGATGGATGTCCCCTTGGACATTGCCCGCGCCGACACGGCCGAGCAGATGTTGGCCCCGGTGCGAGCTCTCGGCAGCGAGTACGTCGGGGTCCGCTACCGGAACCGGGGGTCGACCGAAGAGGTCGTCCCGTGGCGCATCGTGGGTGTCGTCGACGGGACGCAGCTCATCTACGACCCACCCCAGGCGGGAGCTCCGGCTGCCATCGGTGCGCAGCAAATGATCGAGTTTGACGAACCGGGTCCGTTCGTCGTTTCGAGTCAGGACGCGAACCATCCCTTCTACGTTGCCGCCTACATGACCGGGGGCTGCGGCGACGGCCCCGCCCCCGCGGACGCGGGGGACTTGGTCGTACACGGCTGCGCCCCAGGGACCGGCTCCCTCGAAGGGTTCGGCGACCCGGAGTTCATGAGCGTGGTACCTCCCGCTCAGTACCTGCCGCGTTACACCTTTTTCACGGATCCGACGTATCCGGAGACGAACCTCGTCATCGTGCGCGTTCGCGACTCGCAAACGGCGCAGATGCCCGACGTGACACTCGACTGCGCGGGGGTGCTCGGCGGCTGGCAGCCCGTCGGCGCCAGCGGAACGTACGAGATGACGCGCGTGGATCTGTCGACCGGAAACTTTCAAGGTGTGGGCAATTGCAACAACGGCGTGCACGTCATCTCGGCGGCGCTCACCGGTGCAACGGGCAATCCCCCGCCCACTCCCCTCATCGGAGTCACGATATGGGGATGGGGCAATGACCTCACGTGGCCCACGGACAACTCACAGGTAACCGACGAAACGAATCCGAATTTCACGCGCTGGGTCAGCTACGGATATCCCGCGGGGGCCAATTTCAAGCCGCTCAACACCGTCGTTCTGCCGGCGCACTAAGCGACCGCGACCGCGACCGCACCCCGACCGCGACCGCGACAACCGCGACCGCGACCTCGACCGCGACAACCGCGACCCCGACCGCGACCGCGACCGCGACCGCGACAACCGCGACCCCGACCCTCATCCCTCTTCTTGAACGCGTCCGCCGGCGAAGACGTTTCGACGCCACCACGCCGGCCGATCACGCCTCGATGGACGCGAAGGTGCCCGGCACGCGAGCTCGAGGGCATCCGCCAGCGCCCCGGATGTCGCGAAGCGCTCGTTGGGATCGACCGCGCAGACGCGATCGAACCAGGCCTGGAAGCCGCACGGCAAGCCGCCCTGGACGCTGTCGGCCTTCGGACGCGGCGCAAGGCACACGCGGTAAATCGTATCGCCGGGGGCGCGCCCGGCGAATGGAGAGCGGCCGGTGAGCGCCTCGTACGCGCACACCCCCAGCGCCCACAGGTCCGACTGCGCGCCGACGTCGCCACCCTGCAGCTGCTCGGGGCTCATGTATTCGAGCGTGCCCATCAGGTGGTCCTGCTCGGTAAGCGGCGAGCGGCCCTCTTCCGATAGCTTGGCGACTCCGAAGTCGACCAGCTTGGCCGTGTACGCCGAGGTGGCGTTGGCCATAGGCACGGCGAGAAAGACGTTCGCCGGCGTGATGTCGCGGTGGAGCACGCCGTGACCGTGGGCCGCGGCAAGGCCACGCGCGATGTGCCCGACGATGTTCACCACCTCGCCCGCGGCAAGCGGTCCGCGACGCGCGATCGCTTGGGCGAGCGTCTCACCGTGAAGGCGATCCATGACGATGTACGGTTCGCCGCCGCGGGTGACGCCGTAATCGTGCACACGTGCGACGTGATCGGAGTGAATGAGCGACGCCGCGCGCGCCTCGCGAGCGAATCGCGCACGGGCCTTCACGTCGCGCGCGAATTCGGGCCGCATGAACTTGATGGCAACCCGCGTGCGAAGGTCGATGTGTTCGGCCTCGAAAACCGTCCCCATGCCGCCCTCGCCGAGCTTGCCCGTGACGCGGTAGCGATCGGCCACGATATCGCCCAAGTCGGTCGCCGCCGAGGGCGACGGGTCGCCGGTTCGGCCCGCCGCCCGGCCGCGCAGGCCGGCGCGAAGCCGCATTTCGAGCTCGGCGCGCTCGAACGGTTTGACCACGTAGTCGTCGGCTCCGACGGCTAGACCGGCGACCACGTCGGCCCGGCTCTCGCGCGCGGTGAGCATCAGAATGAACGTGTCGCCGTGGGGAGAGCGCTCCCGCACACGTCGGATCACCTCGGCGCCATCGAGACCCGGCATCATCCAATCGACGATGGCCGCCTTGGGGGCGTCCGGCTCGCTCATGATCCGCCAGGCCTCGTTGCCATCGACCGCAACGACCGGCTCGAAGCCCCACGCGCGCACGCTCACCTCGAGCAGTCGCCGCAGCGCCTGGTCGTCATCGGCCACGAGGACACGTTGGGTCACCCTCCATGGAACGCCCGGCGCGAGAAACTCTTGAGCCGATTCGTACGCGACGGCGCAGGGGCGCCGACGTCCGGGCACACGATTGGCTTCGGGAAGACGTCACATTCCGGTGCCGCTAGCGTCTCAAGACATCATGAGGACGTTTGCGACATCGTCACGCCCGGTCGCTTTGGGCTTTCTGGGAGCGGTCCTCTTGTCGGCGTCCATCGCGCGGGCCGATCCCCCGCCCCTCGAGGAGGGACAGCACTTCTCGCTCGACCCCATTTCCGACGGCGTGATGACGGTGACGGGCTTCGGGTTCGCGGGCTTGCTCGGGCTGGTTCTCGGCACCGGCGAGATCAAACCCCCGCTGCCGACGGCCTCGGTGAGCCAACTTCTGTTTTTCGACCGAATCGCGGTGACGCAGACAATCGATCCGCACGCCGCCACGTACTCGAACATCGGCCTTTATACGGCCATCGGGTTCGCGGTGGTCGATCCCGTTCTTTCGGGCTTTCGGGACGGCACGGACGCCTTGCTCGTCGACGCGTTCATGTACGCGGAGTCCGGATCGCTCGCGCTCACGCTCACGGACATTACCAAGATCGCGGTTCGCCGGCCCCGTCCCATCGACTACAAGAACTGCGAGCTGACGAACGGTGCGACCACGATCCCGGCCAGCTGCAACTCCACAGACCTCGGCCTTTCCTTCTTCTCCGGGCACGCCGCAGCCGTCTCGGCCATTGGCGCGACGGCGACGTACCTCGCCTTCGTGCGAGCGCCTCGATCGCCTCGCCCGTGGATCACGCTCGGCATCGCCACGGCGCTCACCGCGTTCGTCAGCTACGAGCGCGTCCGCGCAGGCGAGCACTTCCCGAGCGACGTCATTGCGGGATCATTAGCGGGCGCGGCCGTGGGGCTTCTCGTGCCGCACCTTCATCGGCACAGAGCGGAGGCTCCGGCCGTCTGGGTGGGCGTCGCGCCCGCTCCGGGAGGGGGCTCGCTGACGGTACAGGGACGATTCTGAGAGCGGCCAACACCCGCCCTGCCGCGCAGGCCGGGCGCTTGGCCCCGCACCCACCGGAATCGTATCTCGTCGCGCGGGGCGGAGGCCCTGGGTGTCATCGCTCGGGCCGCTCAAGGCCCGCCAAGCGGTAGCCCCGCACCGGCCCCAAATCGTACAGATGCGCCACGAGCGGTCCGGTGGCCACCCCGTCTTGGATGCGCACGCGCACGTAGCGCCCGGGCGCGTCGTCCGGGGCCCCGCCGTCGGCAGCCACGTGGGGAAGCGTCACGCAGATCTCTGCCCCGGGTTGCCTTTCCACGCTCAACCAAGACCCGGAAAGGAGCCGCGCCTGGTAGCGAAACGCCCACGGATCGCGCAAACCGCGCCACTCCGCGAGGTCGACTCCGCAGAGCCGGCTCGGCCCTTCGACGCGCACCTGGGCGATCGGCGACACCCGCGTGAGGTAGCGATCGAGAATCTTGGCCAGCCGGCCGTCGAGGACGCTCTGCAGGTAATCGCTGTTGGCCGGGTCGTCGAGCTTCGCCATCTCGACCAAGGTTCGGACCATGGGCGGCGTGAAGTGCGCCAGGATGCGCGCCATCCACGCGCCGTCGCGCTCGGTCATCCGCGAAAACGCCGCGTTCGGGTACTCGTTTTTCCACTGTTCGGGATCGAAGTCTTTGACGTTGAAGTAGCCGAACATCTCATGGCCCGGGACTTTCTGGATCTGCTCCCAGATGCGCGTGGTGGCCCCCAGCGTGAAGAAATCCGCCGCGATGTCCCCCCAATCGACGACGTACGCGTAGCCGAGCCGTCGTGAGATGGGGTCCCAGTCCCACACCGATCCGAGAGCCGCGCTCGTGCCCATCTGAAGGTGGACGACGTGACCGGGCGACGCGTCGGGCGAACCGCCCTTGATCTCCGTGAACCAGGTGTCGAGCGAATTGCCTTCGCGCGCATCGAAGTGATCGATCCACGCCGTGAGCAGTCGCGCGCCGCGAAGCTCGCGACGATCCTGGTGCGGAATGACGTCGTTGGGATCGTCGCCGCGCACGCCCTCGTAGCGAAACTGCTGTAGGATATACCCCGGCACCCACGCGGAGGCGCTGATGCGAAGCAGGCCGCGGTGCTTGTTGGACTTGGCGAACAGGTCGTCGAGCGCCTTTTTGTCGAAGTCGTAGTAGTCCCCGAAGTTGCCGTGTGCGGCCTTCAACCCGGCCTTCAGGGTGAAGATCGACGGCCGGACCCACAGAGCCTGCTCGCACGTCGCGTTGTAGCCAACGGCATAGTAGACGGCCTCGCCGATCGCCGTGGCCGCCACCTGGCGCTCGGGCAGTCCGGTGGCCTCCACCTTGACCAGGAACTTGCCCTTGCCGGGGACGGTGATGCGAAAGCCCGGCGTCGACCCGCTGGTCTTGCCTTGGTCGATGAGCCACGCACCTTCCGGGGTGTGATCCGGGTCGAGGAGCACTTCTTTCTTGCACTCGTTTAGCCGCAACTCCTCGAGGCTCATCGGGCGAACACCGAGTCGGTTGGTGAACCACGCCGAATCGGGCACCTCGTCCACACTGTTCACGTTCACGGATTCGCCGCTCGTCACGATCCCAAGAGTCTCGGATAGGGGTCGAAAGAACAAATTGTCGCCGCCGTCCCAGTCGGTGGGGGCATCGTAGGGATCCGGAGCGCACGAGATATGGTGGGGATCGCGCGGTTGCGGCGATTCGTGGCAGCGCGCAAACACCGGCTGGAGATCGGCATCGCGCCAGATCGGCGCGCGAAGCGGAAAGCGCGACTCGGCGTGTCCGCACGAGATCAGAAGGCCGCCGACCAGAGCGAGGAGGCGTGATTCAGAACCCATGGTTGACCGCGAGGTTGAGACGGAAGGAGTCCACCTGCCCGCCGTGTTCGAAGGTCTCCGATCCGCAACCGGCAAGGAGCTCAATGGGATAGTCGCCCATGCCGATGCTGGTCAGGGCAACCGAGCCCGAGAAGCGCAATCGTCCCGGACGAAACCCCTCGAGGTGCTGGTCGAACACGTTGCCGACGGCGGCCTCGAGGCTACCGCCCAGCCAGGGCCCGACCGGCCAGACGTAGTGCAACGCTCCCGCGGCGGCGCTCCGGTCGATGAGGCGACCCGGGTAATAGCCGCGCATCGGGCCATCGCCGCCGAGGGTGGCAAGCTCGGTGAAGGGGACGGCATTCGTGCCGATCGGGTCAGCGAACATCGTCGTCACCAGGATACCCAGGACGCGCCCGCGTTGATTGAGGTCAATGTAACCGCCCGCCGTTCCGCCGTAGCGGATCCAACCCGAAGCGGGCGACCCGCGCACGTCGCTGCCCTGCTCGCCCTTGATCTCGAGATGAACGCCCGACCCGGGCACCGTGTTCTGCGCCGTCGCTTGCTCGGCCGACGTGGGCCACGGTCGCCGGGAATCCACAATGAGGCCGAGACGGTTGTACTCGGCCGTGTAGCCGCGATCGAAGCCATACGGGATCTGAAAGGCTTGTGTCGCCGCTTCGCGCGTCAGGCTGGGGTCACTGCCGTAGTGTCCGTCGGTCATGTCGGCGATGCGCATGCCGGCGCCCGCCTCGATGCGGCTCTGACGCCAGAAACGCCACTGGAGCAGTCCCCCGACCTCGAGGCTCTGCTGCGTGTAGCGGCTCTCGTACGACTGGAGCGTGTCGGGACCGATGCCGTAGAAGACGCGGTCCGGCCGATGAAGCTCCGACACGTGAAAGACCACAGTGCGATGGGGGTCGATCTTGATTCGCTCCATCAACGACGCGGCGTACCAATCCGTCGGCCACGCCTCCGCGTGGACGCTCAGCTGGTGGCCGGCGAAGAACGCGTCGTTCCAAAACGCGTAGATGCCAACGCTCGGGTTGAAGCCGAAATCGAGCAACCCCACCGGCGCGAACCCCGCCTTGTGCTCCGGTCCGAATGTGAAAAAGTCGTAGATCTTGCGCGGGAGGTCTGCGTCCTCGGCCGCCGGGACGACGATCGACAGCGGCCACCGAATCACGTATTCGCTCACCAGGTACAGAGGCGAGAGCAGGATTCGCGGGATCCAAAGCAGCACCTCGCCCGCGGTCGTTGGCTCCGGCCCTCGACCGCTGTAGTCGGGCACGGCCCGCGGGGGCGATGGAGCGGTCGCCGGAACGGGAGCGGGGGCGGGGGCCGGAGCGGGCGCATCCCCGTTCGCGGGCCGCGCAACGCCAACGGCAAGAGCAAACAGAACGAAGGGGGCGGACCTCACGGCCGTGGCTGTACCACCACCGCCTTCGCGATGAGACCCTCACCCTTTCCGACCCTCACAAAAGACCGCGAGGCGCTCACAACGGCGCACTCTTCGAACCGTGGATCCATCCTCTGCTCCGATGCCGCGCGAGTCGCGCACGTGACGTCGGTCGCGCCGAAATTTTGCATGACCCGCGCAGTTTGTGCGCCGAGCGCCGAGGCCTGGAGCCAACCGACCCTATCCCAGCGCCGGGGCATGGGCTCTGCGTCAGGGCGACGACCCAGCTGCCGCGATGAGCCGTCGGACCTCGACCCGATGCATCTCGCTGCGTCGCGCGAGCACCGTCGTACTGGTCGAGCCGTCGGCGCCTGGGCGAACCTCGCTCACGGCCACCGGGGTGACGACGATGTGTTGCGCCACCGGTCCCCGGCCCGGGTCCGAGAGCACACGAATCGCTTCAAGCAGTCCTTGATTGAACTCGAAACGTGCCCAACGAATGGGGGTCGCTTCGACGCTTGCCCGGGTCCACACCAGGTTTTCGCCGCAGCAGCTTGGGGGAGACGACCAGTCACCCGCCGCGCGATCGGTGAACGCGACGCGGACCGATTCCGGCGTCATGCCGAGACGTACGCCTCGCACCGCACCCAAGGACACCGGCCGCGCGCGCGCGATGGCGAACCATAGCGCACCGGCCGTGATCAGCACGATCAGCGAACCGACGGTCAAAGGCCGGATCGCTCGCCGAACCAGCGGGCCGGCGGCCGGCGGCGCGTCCCGGCTAGGGACGTTTTCCGATGGTTGCGAGGATTCGACGCGCATCCTCGGCCTCCGTGAATTCGAATGCGACGCGATCGCCCACGACGAGCGCGTCGAGCTGTTCTTTGCGTGCGGGCCAGAACGACATCGTCATCGCGCTCATGTACCCGGGGATCTCGTCGTGTGCGATGTTCACGTAGGTGCGATCCGGACCGAACGATCGAATGACGCCCGTGGCTCGGTACCTCTTCGGGTCTGCTTGCGGAGCGTCCGGCGGCCCTGCCGCGAACCCGACGATCGACATTCCGAACAGGAGGGCACCGGAAACGAGGGCCGCCGCCGCGCGCGCACGCCGCATCACGACGCTCCGGTCAGGTCGAGGACGTCGTGCACGAGTCCCACCATTCGCTCCGGATCGCCGGCCGCGTAGTAGCCGCGAATCCCCCCGTCACCGTCCACGAGCACCAGCCACTCGCCGTGCATGATGGTGGCGATGCCGGCGCCGGGATCGGCCCGCTGAAACGTGGTCTTGAAGCCGCCGACCACGACCCTATCGAGGTCCGCGCTGCGGCCCGACAGAAAGGACCAGCGGCTGGCATCAGCCCCGTACCGAGCGGCATACCGGTCGAGCACCTCGGGGGTGTCGTTCTCGGGGTCGAGCGTAATCGACACCAGATGAACGCTCAGCCGCCGCCCGATCTTTTGCTCGCGATCGGCCACGGCCTTGTCGACCGAGGCCATCTGTGCCGTCAGCATCGGGCACGATGTCGCGCAGGACGCGAAGAAAAAGTCGACGACGAGCACTTGTCCGCGCAGCGTCGTGTCGCTGACGGGTGTCCCATGCTGATCGGGCATCTCGAAGGACGGGATATGTCCGAGGACCGCAGCGGGGACTTGCTGCGCTCCGGCCCGGGCGTGTCGCCGTGCTATCGAGGCCGTGACCAGCGCGCAGACCGCCAGAGCAGCCAGCAGCGCGAATCGCGCATTGTACATCGGGCGATGGCGCGGACTCGCCCCGTCCACCGCGGGTTGCATCGTCGCCGAAGTATACGGTCGGCTGCGCGCGAACGCCATGAGGCGAACTGTCGCACCGGCGCGGAGCCTACTCACGTGTCGGCCATTCGAGCCATCGCAGCCCGGGCGGACGGGCCTTTATATCGGGGGATTACCTTCGGCGGCGCTTCTGCGCCGCCGCTGCCGCAAGGCGAGCACCCCGCCGACGAGCAGCGCGATTCGCGTGGCGCCGTTCGCGCCCCGACTGCCCGCGGTTCTGCACGAACAGCCGTGCGCATGGGCGGCGGTCTCCGTCGAACTTGCGTCCTCGGTGTCGGCGCCGATCGCGACGGCGCCGCCTGCATCCTGTGCTTCGGACTGAACTTCGACGTCCACGAGACCCGCGTCGGCCGGCGCGGCCGCGTCGACGAAGCTCGCGCCGTCGACGGTGCCCGCAGCGTCGACAGCACCCGAGGCGTCCGCGGCCACCGCCCCCCCCGCGTCCGGGACACCGGCGGCGTCCACCGGCACCGGCGCGCCGGCTGAGCCTGCGTCGACCGAGCCACCCGAGTCGAGAGGGCAAGCTGCGCTTCCGGGGCCTGGATTTTCGAGATCGAACGTCACACCGTCGAAGGGAACTACGATAATTTTACTCAAATGATTATCGTTCGCCACGATGGTCGTCTTTTCGACATCGGTGACGGCGAAGCTAAATGCCGTGACGTGGCCATTCTGGAGGAATACGCCTGGCCGCTCCATATTGTACCAATGGTTGACCGTCCCGTCCGTGTAGCGCACGAAATCCGTCGTCGGATCGTATGCCAACCCCATGCTTTTCCAATCGTGAATGCCGTCGACCGACGTCAGGTGCCACGCCTTCCGTATGGACCACCAATTGGCCACCATATGGTATTGGCCACCGCTGCACCAGATCACCGGGTCTTCTGCCTGGCCCGTAAGACCGGCAATGGTCGGGAGGACGCTCGGGCCTTGAATCACGTAGGGCCCCATCAGTTGGGTCGCGCTGACCATCATCTCGAAGGGCCGGGTCATCATGAAGAAGCTGCCATCGGCATTTTGCCAAAGGCTCTGGTTTTCGGTCGTGTCGTACGTGCTGTAGCCGTTGGCGGTGATCGCGATCACCCCTTGACTCGTCCACGGTCCGCCGAGCGAAGTGGAGAGAAAGATGTTGCCCGGGCTATCGAGGATGACAAAGCTGCCGTCGTTGAGAGGCGCTCCGGTTACATTCTGCCCTTTCCCATTGTCGACCGTGAAGGGAGAAGCCGCGTCCGGGATGTACGACCCCATGAGCGTACCGTTGCTCACCCCGTGTACGACGAGTGCATTGGGCCAGTCGTTAAAGCCCTGACTCGCGGCCCAGCGGCTTGCGAAGATATGAAACGTGCCGTCGGCGCCCTCCAAGATCTTGCCATCCCAATAGGTCCACAACTTGCCAGTCGAATCTTCGATCCCATTGCAAATATCTCGCGGGATCACGCCGGGAGCACCCCACGTGGCGGACGTCAGCGGACACACGATGGGAGTCGGTAGAAAATAGTCGATGAGCGTTTTCGCACCGGCGTCGGGCCCAGCATCGGTCGCTCGGGCTGCACGCGCCGGCGCCGTAGCTATGGCCAAGGCCAGGATGCCGAGCACCCACTTCGCCTCCGTCGGCGCGCCACCGGCCTCGATTCGCGATCGGCTGGCATCGCAACGGGCAGCGGCTCGGCGCGTTGAAACGTTGTGGCGGCTGTTTTTCATGATTGGCCTCGGGCTCATCGGCGCATCCGGTGGCGGCTCGGAAGCCGTGGCAGCCCAGGTGCGCACCCCGATCAGTGGCCAGCCATGCCCGTCTTCGTGGTTGAAAAGCGAACGCGAGCGCCGGCGTGGATCCGCCGTTGGCCGCACCCGCGCGAGCTACCGGCTCCGGAGACAACCAAGGGTCGCGCGGCTCGCTCCGCACGGTCACCCTCATCGAGGTTGCCCGAGGGGCGAGTGTGCGGGTGACCTACGTCGTCGTCCCCTTCCGTGCCGGCTACCCCGAGGTGAGTCTGCGCAATCCGAGCAACGCCATCCTCTCGACCGGACGCTTTCTCGAAAGTTCAGCCCGGATCGAGGTCCACTCTGGGGGTGGCCCCCCAGCGCGGCGAGGCCGCTGGTGACCCAACGCCCGGTGAGCGCATTCGCGGGGACGGACCTCGACAGGGTCCTAACGCAGGACGCAACCTTACCCCGGCGCGGTGGCTACCGGCTTGGTGGCGTTGGACCTCTCAAGATCGCGTGCACCCGTGCCCTGTCGCCCAGAAGAAGCTCGATGGCCCGCCCGAGCCCGATCTCCGCGGCGACGACCTTGAGCAGATCTTCAGGCGACGCCGTGGTGGAGCCCGGTCGGATCGCGGTCGGGGCGACGACCTTGAGAGAAGGCCTCTTGGCGGGGGCCTTCGTCTTCGCCGCAGCCGTCTTATCCGCTGACCGGATGTTGTACACGTAGCCGACCTCCAATCGGATTCCAGCGGCCTTCGCCCGGCCCACGATCTCGCTCGGAGACAGGTTCGCGTGCGATCGCACGAAGGCGGCCTTGCTCCCGATGGCCGGCTTCGTTGTCGCGATCGCGGCCGTCGAGGTCTTTTTCGCGGGCGTCGCCCTCTTCTTCGGGGCAACCGCTTTCACGGCTTTCGCGGTTCGGCGCACCTCATAGACGAGGCCCGGCCGGAGATCGATCCCCTGGGCCTTCGCCTTGTCGACGATTTCGGCCGCGGACATCGCTGCGGCCTGTGCGCGGATAAAGTCGGACTTGTTGACTGGTTTTGGGGTGCTGGTCGTCGTGGGGGCCATGTTCCGTACTGGAGTTCAGCACGGGCGAGGCGGCAGGGCCAACATTCGCCCGGTTGGTCCACGCGACCAGCGGGCAAGGCCACCGCCGTCGCCGAAGGAATGGAAAGCTCAATGACCGCACTCCGCGAGGCGCGCGAATGCGGGGCGCGCGAATGCGGGGCGCGCGAATGCGGGGCGCGCGAATGCGGGGCGCGCCCATGGCGAACGGCATGGGCTCGGGCGACCCGAGAACTGCCCATGCCGTGCGTCACGCGCCCGCCCTAAGGCTACTTTTTCTGGGTCTTCTTGGGCGCTGGCGGAGCCGGGTGCGGGGCCGGGGGCGCCGCGTGCCCAGCCTTCGCCGCGGGATCCGTCCGGGCTGGTTCGGCCTTGCCTGCGGGTTCCCTGGACGCTTCGCTCTTGCCTGGGGGCGCCTTGGACGCTTCGGTCTTGCCCGCGGGCTCCTTGGGCTCCTTGGACGCTTCGGTCTTGCCCGCCGGCTCCTTGGGCTCCTTGGACGCTTCGGTCTTGCCCGCCGGCTCCTTGGACGCTTCGGTCTTGCCCGCAGGCTCCTTGGGCTCCTTGGACGCTTCGGTTCTGCCTGCCGGGCCTTTGGAGCCTTCGGTCTTGCCTGCGGGCTCCTTGGACGCTTCGGCCTTGCCCGTGCCGTGAGGTTCGGTCGAACCGCCTCGGGCGGCCGTCGCGCGTCCCTCCGCGTGTTCGTTGCCCGGACCGCTCTTCGGCTCCGATCGGGGCGTCGCCGTCCTTCCCGCCGCCGCCGTGCGGTGCTGCGGGGCGGTCGCGCGCGGCAGCGGGCGCACAGGGCCCGTTGCATGCGCGTACGCACCGCCCGGGCGATGACCCGGCGGGGGGCCCGCTCTGTGCTCGACGACCACGTGCTCGCCGCGATGGTAGTTTGCCGGCCGTTCCGTGGCGGCAAACTGGATGCGGTCACCGCCGTAGCTCCGATGCGGAGCATCGTGGGGTCCCCAGTAGCCTTGCACGTAGACGACGTGGTCACCGACGCGCTCGTAGTACGGCTCGATGTAGAACTGGCCTTCGGGTGCCACTGCCCAACGCCCCCAATTCCAGCCCCAGTCCACGCCGTTCCAACCCCAATAGCCACCGACCCACACATAGGTCGGACCGGGCGAATCCGTCTGCTCTTCGTAGACCGGGTCGGGGGGCTCGCTCGTCGCGGTGACCTCTTCAGGGTCGCCGGTGGGCACGGGTTCCGCCGTATCGGCCGCGGCTTCTGCCGGCGGAGCCGCAGGTTCGGGCGCTGGGGCTCCGACCGACACAGTCGCCACCGGCGGCTCGGGCGTAGCAACCCTTATCTGAGCGGCGCAAGCCGACAGCAGTACGGGAATCGTGAGCAATCCGAGGCGTTTCATTGATCCTCCCATTCGCGCAACCGCGGCCGTTGCCGCCGATACCTGCGCTTGCACTTGTGTACCAGAAGCGCGCTCAGCGGAGTGCGCCGCCGTTGACGGTGACGTTCGACATTTCGCAGTGACGCAGGCCGTCACTCGTGACGTACCGGAGGCCGTTGGAGCCGAAGCCAGCCCCCAATCCGCTTTCGACGATGTCGGTCACCGTAGTTGAAGGCAAAACTAAAACCAACTTTTCGATACCATGGCGTGCTTTTGCTCCGCAAGACGGAAAAGCGCTCCACAAGACGGAAAAGCCCACGGAAGCGGAGAACGCGCTAACCCGGAATCGTCGGGTGTCGGCGCCTGGGAGATCGACGACGTACCTCCAGCTTGCGGCTTCCACTCGATCTCCCACTCTCACCACGCGCCCTCACTGCCGCTTCGCTCGGCAAAAAACCGCCATCGCCTGGAGACCCGCCGCCCGATCCGGATCACAAAGCCCCCTAGCTGGGTGTTGATTTCAAAAATTGGACATTGCTCACACGGCCCAGACCGTGCTGAACTCTCGCGCTCAACATGGCCGCCGAGAAAACCAACCCCTCCGACAAGAAACCACTGACGAAGTCCGACTTCATCCGCCAGCAGCCGGCGAGCCTTTCTGCCGCCGAAGTCGTCGCGAAGGCGAAAGGCGAGGGGATCGAGTTCGGTCCTGGACTCGTCTACGAGGTCCGCCGGCTCGGGAAAGCCAAGAAGAGCGCGGCACCGCCGAAGGCGGCGGGGGTCGCGAAGAAGACCTCAACAGGCTCGAACGGTTCGGCAGCAAAGCCCGCGCCCAGCAAGGCCGACTTTGTTCGCAAGTTCCCCAACCTCTCACCCAAAGAGGTCGTCGAGAGGGCCAAGGCCGAAGGGGTCACGTTCGACGTCGGATACGTTTACAACATCCGGTCGGCAGACAGGGCGGCCCAGGCAAAAAGGAAGCCCTCACCCACCAAGCCGACCGCCGCAAAGCCCCAGCCGGCCGCCGTGAGCGCAAGCCGAGCGCCCGCCCCCGCAAGCGCCAACGCCACCGAGGATCTGCTGCGCGCCGTCGCCGCCGAAGTCGGACTCGGGCGAGCGGTCGAGATCCTCGCGGGAGAGCGGGCGAGGGTGCACTCTATCCTGAGAGGCTGACGGATTTCTTGGCCTAGGTCCGAGTCCGCCGTACGGAGCCCGTTTGGAGGGCGGGTCCGCCGGGTTCACCCTTTGTTCGGCTTGGACTGCGCATTTCGCAGTCCGATCCAGCGCATCACTTCCTGCCAAGCGGCCTGTCTTTGCGCCTCCGATGTGCTGCGGCGCAGAGCGTCGAGGTAGTCCCCACTCGCGGCATACAAGCCGCGAGCGATTTCGTCTTCGGTCATGGACTGCGAAGTTAGCCTAGGCGTACGCCGAACGTCACCTCGGACATCGCAGCGCCGGCCGTCGCGAAGCGACGGAAAACGCTCGCCCGCGTCGTGGCCGCCGGGGGCAAGGCCTCGATCCGGGCCGTTGCGGCGCGCCGGGCCGTTGCGACCGCGTCCACCCGTCGCAGGCAGCCGAACCCATCGCCTGGCATAGAGGGGCCGCCGTGCTGCAGTCCGATGGACCCAAGGGATGGAGATGGGTCGGCGCTCCGCTCTAAGTCGTCGATATCGTTGGGTGACCGACGGGGCTCGAACCCGCGACATCTGGAGCCACAATCCAGTGCTCTACCAACTGAGCTACGGCCACCACGCTGCCAGGCAGGTGGCACCATAGCCGCTGGGCTCGGCGTTTCAAGCAGCCGAGCCCCGGGGCACCGGACTCCGGCGGATCTGCCGATCGAGCACGTCGCCGCGCGGACGACGGCCTTATGATACGACGCGTCGCATGCGCGTACCGCCGGGTGCCTCGATCGAGACTCTCTGCATCCACGCGGGCCAGGAGCCGGATCCCGCATCGGGGGCGGTGATGTTGCCCATTGTGCTTTCGTCGACTTTCGCCCAGGACGGCCCCGGCGTCCACAAAGGATTCGACTACTCGCGGGCCGGCAACCCGACACGCGCGGCGCTCGAGGCCTGTCTGGCGACGCTCGAGGGCGCCCAGCACGGCATCGCGTTCGGAAGTGGTTGCGCTGCGTTGACCGCGGTTCTGCTGACGCTCCGGTCGGGCGATCACGTCCTGGTCGGCGATGACGTGTACGGGGGAACGTTCCGCATTTTCGACCAAGTCGTGGCCCAATTCGGGATCGAGTCGAGCTTCGTCGACATGAGCGACCCCGTGCGAGCGTTCGAAGCGATGCGACCGAACACCCGGCTGGTTTGGATCGAGACGCCGAGTAATCCCTTGCTCAAGGTGCTCGACATCGAGACCCTCGCCGCGGGAGCCCGGGCGCGAGGCGTCCCCGTGGCGGTGGACAACACGTTCGCGACGCCCATGCTCCAGCGCCCGCTCGATCTCGGCGCATCGATCGTGGTGCATTCGACGACGAAATACTTGAACGGGCATTCGGACGTCGTCGGCGGCGCCGTACTGACGAACGACCGCGCGCTCGCGGAGCGGCTGCATTTCGTGCAGAAGGCAGCGGGCAGCGTGCCAAGTCCGTTCGATTGCTACCTCGTGTTGCGCGGACTCAAGACCCTCGCGGTGCGGATGAAGCGACACGTCGAAACGGCGCGCGGGATCGCCGAGTGGCTCGCGACCCACCCGCGGGTCGCGCACGTGCACTACCCGGGACTGCCGGGCCACGTCGGCCACGCGATCGCCGCGCGGCAGATGAAGGGGCCCGGAGGCATGATCACGTTCGAGATCGAAGGGGCGCTCGCGCAGGCGGTGACTTTCTTGCGGGCGCTTCGCATCGTCGCGTGCGCCGAGAGCCTAGGGGGCGTCGAGTCGCTCGCGGAGCACCCGGCGACGATGACGCACGCGAGTCTGCCTCCGAAGGCCCGGCAAGCGCTCGGAATCCGGGATGGATTGATCCGTCTGTCGGTCGGATTGGAAGACGCCGGTGACCTGCGGGGAGACCTGGAACGAGGCTTTCGCGCCGCATTCGAGCAGACCCACGTCTGACGGGGTCGAGCTCACGGGTCAAGGTCGGGAACCACCCGCGATGGGGAAATTTGCCGTGTGCATGCGGCTGCGCGCCCGACGCGACGCGCTCGATTATTGGCAGTCACGCGCGGTATGCTCGGCACGGCCCGCTGCCTGGAGATCGCCTCGATGACATTTCGCGCCCCCCACCCCGCCGTGATCGCTCTCTTTGCCCTGCCCCTCGCGACGGGGTGCTCAAGCAAAAAGACCGAACCGCCCATGGCTTACGTCAACGCCTCGATCTCCAACCCGGGCGGGGGCACATGCAACAACGACGAGGCGAACTTTCTCGTCATCGGATCCGACCAAGACGGGGGCCCTTCGAACCCGACACGAGTCGGGAGCGGGCCGGGAGTCACGGTGACGTGCAGCGTCAGCGCCGGAAGCAACGGCACTTTCATCCTCAACCTCTTCGCGCAGAACGGCCTAGGCAGTGCCACCATCACCGGCTCGATCTCGGCGAACGGGGGCGGGCCCATGGATATCGAAGGCAGCTTCTACCAGGCTGGAGGCGGCACCTACCAACAGTCGACTTGCTCGATTACGTTCGTGCAGATGCCGGCCGGCGGGCCGGTCGCCGTCGGCCGGGTCTGGGGACAGATCGACTGTCCCATGGCAACTCTGCAGGGCAGCGCAGGAGTCTCGTGCGACGTGTCGGCAGAATTCGTCTTCGAGAACTGCCTCACCGAGTGATCCACGACCAGCCTGGGGGCGGCCTGACGCCACCCGCCGGCCACGGGGACAGAACCAAGGCGGCCCGCACGCGGGCGCGGCGGGTCAGTCGTCGTCCGATTCGTCGGCGCCGAAGGGTCGGCGATCGGGGTCGCCGACGAGGCCGGCGAGGATCGCGCGCGCTTCGACGGCGACTTCGAACTCGGGACGGGTCGCGAGAAATGCTTCGATGTACTTGCGCGCCGCCGGTTCCTCGCCGCGAGCGTGATAGGCGAGACCCACGGCGTAGAGGGCGTCGGCATCTCCGGGAGATTGGCTCAGGGCGGCCATGCCTTCGCGCAACGCGCCCCGCGTATCGCCCAG
>Ga0116125_1000049_pt1 | contig 40882 bp, 39 predicted proteins | sample June2015DPH_16_1_2_FD_89729 | JGI IMG/M metagenome (GOLD analysis project Ga0116125, IMG submission 89729) | Peatland microbial communities from SPRUCE experiment site at the Marcell Experimental Forest, Minnesota, USA - June2015DPH_16_10 | ecosystem: Environmental > Terrestrial > Soil >...
AACATGAAATTTGTCGAAGGCGTGCACTGTTTCGGCGGCCAGAAAGCATACACGAAAACAGAAGCGATCGACCTCTTCCACACCGCGGCGAACGTCGCGACCAAGCCCTTCATTTATCTCTCTGCAGGCGTGAGCAACGCCGAATTCAGCGAGACCCTCGAACTCGCCGGAGAATCGAAAGTGAAATTCAACGGTGTCCTCTGCGGCCGCGCCACCTGGAAGGACGGCATCCCGATCTACGCCAAACAGGGCGCAGATGCCTTCCGCAAGTGGCTTGAGACCGAAGGGGTAAAGAATATTAACAACGTAAACAGCAAGCTGAAGGCCGCGACCTCGTGGTACTCGATCTACGGAGTCGAGCCGGTCCTGGCCGGAGCGTAACTCGCATTCGAGGCGGCGTTGTAAATGAAACGGATCTATTCATTGCGAGCGTAATAACCGCTCCGGGCTTTGGCCTGCATGTAGGGAAATTTCTTGGGAAGCTTGAGCTTGATGCTGATCTTCCGCCACTTCCCGTCGTGTGGCGGATTCTCCGGGTGATAGCCGAGGACATACTGCGTTCTCAGTTCGGTGCCAATTCTGTGCGCCAGGAGCGGCATTTCGGCCATGTTATCCAGGATAAAAGCGCGCCCGCCGGTGCTGTCGGCGATATTGGACAGCATCTCCGGCCCTAACTTTTCTTCGTTAGTGCGAACGTAACGGTCGAAAGTTCCGATGGCGTAGATCAACACGTCGGATTCCTTCACCGCCGACTTCACCTCCTGCTCGGTGTAACGGCTGTGGTTGTCGCCGCCATCGGAGATGATCAGCAGCGCCTTCTTGCCGAACTTCGCCTCCCGCATCTTCTTCAGCCCCATGTAGATCGCATCCAGCAACGCGGTTCGGCCCCTTGGAGCCATAACAAACATCTTGTTCTCAACTTCTTCCGCGGAATCCGTGAAGTCGTGAATCAAGCGAGGCTCCTCCGAGAAGCTAATCATGAAGAACTCGTCCTGAGCGTTGGAGGAGGCGCAGAATTCCTTGACCGCCTCGCGCACCCGATCCATTTTATTGGCCATGCTGCCGCTGGCGTCGACGATGATGCCAAGCGAAACCGGAGCGTCCTCGCTGGAGAAATGCTGGATGCGCTGCGGCTTCTTATTCTCAAAAAGTTGAAAGTTGTCCGGCGTCAAACCCAAAACCAGCCGCTGCGAAAGGTCGGTAACCGTTACCGGCACCAGCACCAGGTCAACATCCTTTCTAATGGCTGCGTTTCTGGCGACCGATGCGACCGGAGCGGCGAGCTCCGGTCGTGACGCGATATGAACCTGATCCAATGATCCCTGCGCGGAAGCGCGGAAAAGAAAGGTCGAGGCCAAAAACAGAATCCAGAGCAGACGCCTTCCCAAGCCGTCAAATCGGAGAGCTTTGCGAAAACGATCGGACATCGGTCACCCGCCTTAGGCTTTATCGGCAGCCGATTCGTCCTTCTGTAGCCGGTCGAGCTGCTCTGCCGCATCTTTAAAGCGATCCGTCTTATCGAAAAATGGATTGGGAAGTCGTAGCGCCGCCGTCCCGGCGGTCCGGAGGGCGTCCCGCCCTGCGCGCCGAAAGAAGATAGCGCGCCCGGAATATCCGGCGAGAATGCCGGCGCTACAATTGCCGCATGCCCGATCGCCGCGATTAGGATTCGCACAGGGGGAGTCATGGAATCGAAAACCGCACTCATCACCGGGGCCTCCGGTGGCATTGGACTTGAACTGGCAAAACTGTTTGGCCGCGATGGCTACAACTTGATTCTTGTGGCGCGCAGCGCGGAGAAATTAAAACAAGTCTCCGCGGAACTGCAGGGCCAGTTTGGAACCAAGGTGAACACCATCGCTCTCGATTTGGCGGCCGCCTCCGCAGCTCAAGTTCTCTGCGATCGGCTGCAGAGCGATGGCTTCACCATCGATGTCCTGGTAAACAACGCCGGCTTCGGCGCCCATGGCGAGTTTGCGACGATGACCGAGGCAGAGATCCTGGGGCAGATTCAGTTGAATATCACCGCGCTCACCCATCTGACCCGGCTACTCTTGCCGGGAATGTTGGCGCGACGCAGCGGCAAGATCATGAACGTGGCCTCCACCGCGGCTTTTCAGCCGGGACCGCTGATGGCCGTGTATTACGCCAGCAAAGCCTACGTGCTCTCATTCTCGGAGGCGCTGGCCAATGAAGTGGCGGGCTCGGGCGTGGTGGTGAACTGCTTCTGTCCCGGAGCGACCGACACCGGCTTTCAGAAGCGCGCGGGCATGGAGAACTCGCGCCTCTTCAAAAAGATTGGCGCGATGAAGGCGGAACCCGTAGCGCGCGATGGCTACCGCGGCCTAATGGCGGGCAAGACCCTCGTCATTTCCGGCCTGCAGAATTGGCTGACCGCGGAGTCGGTCAGATTCGCACCACGCAGGCTGACGACAGCGGTGTCAAGATGGGTGGCAGAGAAAGTGAAGTAGAGAGTCCTCCAGATTACAGACTGCGTCTTTCGCTCCACCCAGACAGCTCTACCCGGCATGGATCACCTGCGCCTGCGTGTTTACGTTACTCGGAGCTCTGGCCGTGGTTCTGACCTTGCGAAACCTACGGCACCAAGGCGAGGCGACTTGTAACCCGTTGCTCGCTTCTCGAATGAACCCTGCGCTCGTCGGATACGCTGGCAACTACTGGTTCGATTCCAGTTGCGACGCTAGCCGATTCACCGCGGAAACATCAAAGAACGCCGATAAGTCGGCGTGTCCCGCGAGCGTATCCCGCTGCTTGCCTTCCACCAGAATCTTCACTCTAAGAATCCCGGGAATATTCGCCGAAAGCGTGTGGATCAGAGATGCCACCGTCAGCTCTTCGGCCAGTACGCCGGAGCGGTGGCCATCGGCGAAGGCGGCGTTGACGTCGATCACGGCCAGTCCGGGATCGACCAGGTAGACGCTGCGAATGTCCGAACCGGGCGCCAGAGGGTGCGGCGACGATTTATCCAGGTAGAGGGCGATCAGGGCGTGGAGCAAAGCTTCGGCGCGCTGCTGGCGCACGCTGGGCAGGGGGATGCGAGCCGGTTGCGCGTGCAGCACACCCACGTCGTCGTAGGCGACGAAGAGCGTGACCTGCTCCGTGGGGCCGGCCTCGGGCGGCACCACGGGGCGCGAATCGGACGAGGCCACAGGCGCGGCCAGAGCGCGGCCGCGCATGCGCCAGGCATAAACGCTAATGCCCAGCGCTGCCAGCAACAGCACCGATGCCGCGATAAACAAGTGGCGGGGAAACATGAGGGAATTTGGTAATTGGGTAATTAGTAGTTTGGTAATTTCAGAAGCTAGAGATTCAAATTACTCAATTACTAAATTACCAAATTCTGTCAGGGCGCGGCCTCGAGTGAAGCGCGCGCCGCCAGAATTCCGTTGGCCACGGCGCCGGCCACGAGTTGCTGGTAATCGGGAGAGTTCAGGGCCGAAACATCCGAGGCCGGCGGAGCCACTTCGACCGCGAGGGCAGCAATCACAACATTATTCAGCGGGCGCAGCGGCGCGGTCAGAATGCGGACCGGAAGCTGAACTTTCTTTAGCGTATCGGCGACGCTCGCCGCGGCGGCCTGGCTCAGCGCGATCGAGGGCGACTGCGCCGTCGTCCACGCGCGGAACGGTCCTCGGTCGTCGGTCTGGCTATACGGCAGCATCGTGGTGTAGAGGCGCACTCCGTGTCCGCTGGACGCGGCATGCAGAACGATGTAGATCGCGGCGTGACTGCTGTTGGCGGAAAAGGCGCGATCGTCGAGCGCCAGATTGGCGTCGGAGTCGCGCAACATGAGCGTAGTCAGGCCGCGGCTCTCGAGTTCCTGGCGCAGGCTGCGGGCGAATGCGAGCGTGACGTCTTTCTCGGCCAGGCTGTTGCTGAGCGCTTCACCGCGGTCATCGCCTCCATGGCTGGCGTCGATGATGGCAAAATAGCGCCGCGGCGCAGGAGAGGGTGGCGGGTTTGCGGCTAGCGGTACTGGCGCAGGATTGCTCTGTGCCACCGGGGACGCCGGAACACTCTTGGGGGTGGTCGGCGCCGCGGTTGTCGCGCTCGCGCTCTGCGATTTCGCCGGGGTCAGAGTCACAGTGCGGCCATCGTTGCTGAAGCTGGCGAAGAGCGGGACCGTGCTGCTGATGGCAATCTGCGCTGCGCCGTTGCTTTCGGTATAGGTGGAGGAGGGAATAATCTTGCTGCCGAACGTAAGCGTGGGCGAGGCCGGCGCGGTAACCGGCTCGTGCAGAAAAGTCATGCGCAGCCTGCCCGGCTCGCTGGCGATCATGGGGTTCACCGGCGCCGAGAAGTGAAATACGAGGCTGGAAGCATCGCTGGCTGATATGGATGCCGTGAAGTGAGTGGCTACGCTGCCAATAAAAAGCCGGCCTGATTCTTCATGCAGAGTGACTGGACCGCCTAAAAAACGAGGCAAGAGGGAAGCGAGCGAAGCTAGAGGAACGAAGCCGCGCCCGTTTTCAAGGATGAATCTTGCCGAGAGCTCGGCCTCGCGGCCTTGAATGCGGGCGCGGCTGCTGCCCTGGGTAAAGTCTCCGAGGATATTGTTGTAGTGGATGCGCCAGCGCGGTGCGTCAGATTTTGCGCTAACCGTCCCTAGAGGATCGAGCACTTCCAGCAAGCCGACGTAATCGCGGCCCTCGCGCTGAACCACCGGAAGCGAATAGTTGGCGGCGGTGGAATAGATCGAGAGACGCTTTTCGGGCGCGGCGGCCAGCGGTAGCGCCAATAGAAACCAGGGTAGGGTCCGCAGCAAACCCGCATTAGCCCTCCGGGTGCCGCTAATCCAGCGCATAGATAGTCAGTCCGCTAAGCAGCTTGGGATAAAAGTCGGTCGATTTCTGGGGCATCACCTCGCCCGCGAACGCGATATCGCGCACATGCTTCACGCGGCAGGGATTGATCAGGAAACTAACGTTGGCGCCGCCTCCGCGCGCCAGCACTATCGCCTCGGCCGCCTCGCGGACGTAAGAAATGTTCTGCTGGTTGCGAATGGATTCTTCCGAAAGCCCCAGCACTTTTTCCAGCAGGCATTTGTGCAGTTGCACCACGTCGAGCGCTTGCTGGCTCAAAGAAAGTCCGGCGAAGACAGGATCGGCGGCGGGATTGGGATGATGCAGCAGAAAGCCGCGGTTCGCTGTAACGGCCAGGATGGAAGTTCCAGAGCGCCCCGCCTCGCGCAGAATCACCGCCGCCTTAGCCGCGTCGAGTCCCGGTTCAACCTCGTCGATGTCGAAGAAGGGGCGCGCCGCTTTGCGAAAGTCTTCGTCGGAGAACGAAGGCAGGCTGTGAACCACGCGATGCGTCGGCAGAATCAGCAGGCCGGGGCTGTTCATGTTGACGAAAGTCATCATGACGTAGTCGTAGGGCGCGGCGGCACTGGCTGGCGAACCAGCTGCGGCGCGCCGTTCGTTGCGGTAATTGAGCGCGGTTTCGTAGCGATGATGGCCGTCGGCGATGATCAGTTTTTTATCCTGCATCGCAGCCTGCACTTCCGCGATCAACTTCGCATCACTCACCGGCCACAGCGTATGGACGACTCCGTATTCATCGGTAATGGAGATTTCCGGGCGCGTGTCGGAGGCGAGCAGGGAATCGACCTGCCCGGAATCCTCATAAAGCATGAAGATTTGGCCGAAGTGCGCCCGCGTGGCCCGCAGCAGATCGAGGCGGTCGGCCTTGGGTTTCGCCAGGGTTTGCTCGTGGCGAAAGATTACGCCGGAGGAATAATCCTCGATGCGGCCCAGAGCGATAAAGCCGCGCCGCTCCAACTCGGCGCCCGAGCCCGGAGCGCGAAAGCGCTGGGAGTATCCGTAGATTGAAGGAAGCGGGTCCTGCCGCAAAACGCCTGTCTGGCGCCACTCCTCTAAGGACGCGGCCGCCCGCGAATATACATTGTTCGCCGGATTGTCATGCTCCTCTTTCCGGCCAAGGATGATCCGCACCAGGTTATAGGGGCTGGCCGCGTAGTAACGCTCCTGGGCTGCGGGCGTGATCTTGTCATAGGGCTGGGTTACGACCTGGGCGGCGTCCACCCGGCTGGGGTCGTAACGAAAGGCGCGAAAGGGCAGGATGTAGGCCATCGAAACTTCTGATTGTAACAAGTTAGCGGCGGGATTCAGCTTCTGGCGTTGCTTAAATCAATGAGCGCAATTGGAACCGGACGAAAACAAATTACCCGTTTCAGGATTGTCACTCATATTTGACAAATAAAACTGCCATGCCGGGAGAAAGCTGTGATACTATCGCGGCCAATTGAGGTGATTATGCCCCTCCAGGATGGGCGCCGAACGCTCCCCTCGGCCCTGGCGTGGAATCTCTCGCGGCTTCGACTCCGGAGCTTAAGTCCTACCCGGTTGCGTCAAACCGCGCCCTCAGCCATCTTACTGTTCCTCGTAAGCCTCGGTATCGTTTGCCTCAATCCGATCCCTGCCCTCGCACAAACCGGCGTCAACGACGTTCACATCACCCCGCGGGAGGTGGAAAAACCCAAGACCGAGGAAGTTGCTAAAGACAACGTCATATCGCCGTCGTTGAACACGCACGTCCGTCCGCTGAAGGTAGCAGTAGACTTGGTGCTCGTACCCGTGACTATTACCGACCCCATGAATCGCCTTGTCACCGGCCTGGAGAAGCAGAACTTCCAGCTTTTTGAGGGCAGTTCGGCGCAGGAGATCAAATCTTTTTCGAGCGAGGACGCCCCGGTCTCGCTGGGCGTAATTTTCGATTCCAGCGGCAGTATGAGCAGCAAAATGGAGCGCGCGAAAGACGCGGTGAGCGAGTTCTTCAAGACCGCGAACCCGCAGGATGAATTCTTCATGATCACCTTCTCCGACGAACCGGAGGAGGTCAGCGATTTCACCAGTTCGGTCGAAGAAATCCAGGGCAAGCTGATGTACGCCGTTCCGCGCCGGCGCACCGCCTTGCTGGACGCCATCTACATGGGCGTGACCAAGATGCGGCAGGCCCGTTACGCCAAGAAGGCGCTGCTGATCATTTCCGATGGTGGCGACAACCACAGCCGCTACACCGAGAATGAGATTAAAGCTCTGGTGAAAGAAGCGGACGTAATGGTTTATGCGATTGGCCTTTACGACCGCTATTTCCCCACCGAAGAGGAGCGTCTGGGTCCGCAACTGCTGGGCGAGATTTCCGAACTGACCGGGGGACGCGCCTTCACGGTAGAAAATCCCAACGACCTCGCCGACGTGGCCACCAAGATCGGGGTCGAGTTGCGCAATCAGTACGTGCTGGGGTATCGTCCCAGCAAAGTTGTGCGTGACGGCAAATGGCGTAAGATCAAGGTGAAGTTACTGCCTCCGAAAGGATTACCGCCCCTGCGAGTGTATGCCCGGACCGGATATTACGCGCCCGAAGAATAGAACAACGAAGATTAAAACGAACCTCAAGTCGGCCGCGAGTCTCCTCTTCTTTTTTGTAGGATTTCCGCTCTGGGCCGGAGCTACGGACGCACTTCCCGCACCGAATCCTCAGACCCCGCCCAGCCAGCCTGCGCCCGCCTCGAAGCCAGATCAGGATGGAACTTTCGTCATCCGCAAAGATGTGGACGAAGTTGTGCTCCACGCCACGGTCATCGACGGCAAAGATCGCATCGTGACCGACCTTGACCGCGGTGCCTTCACGGTATTCGAAGATGGCAAGCAGCAAAATATTATTTCTTTCCGCCACGAAGATATTCCGGTGGCGATAGGAATTGTGATCGACAATTCCGGCTCCATGCGGGAAAAACGCGCCAAAGTGAATCAGGCGGCGTTGAACCTGGTGCGCTCCAGCAATCCCCAGGACGAAGTGTTCGTGGTCAACTTCAACGACGAATACTATCTCGATCAGGACTTCACCAACGATTTGCTCAAGCTAAAAGAAGCACTGGAAAAAATCGACGCCAAGGGAGGGACGGCGCTCTATGAAGCCATCGTAGCCTCCGCCGCCCACCTGAAAGACAATGCCAAGCTGGAGCGCAAAGTTTTATTCGTGGTCACCGACGGGGAAGATAACGCCAGCCGCGAAAGTTTGGAGGAAGCCGTCAAGCAACTACAGGTCGAGAACGGACCGTCCGTCTATGCCATCGGCATTCTCGGCGAGGAAGAGCATCCCAAGCGCGCCAAGCGCGCGCTGGATATCATCTCGCAACGCACCGGGGGCCTGGCGTTTTTTCCCAAGACCCTCGACGAAGTCGACGAGATCAGCAAACAAGTGGCGCACGATATTCGCAATCAATACACCATCGGCTACCGGCCTACCAATCCCCGCGCCAGCGGCGGCTTTCGCACCATTCGCGTGGAGGCAAAAACCAAGGGACGCAATAAGCTCACGGTCCGCACCAAGAGCGGTTATTACGCGGGAGTGCAAACCCGGGCCTCTGCGGCCAAATGATTTGTGCGGAGCGTGAGAGAAAGTTAAACTCACACCGTAAAATGATGACGATGGTAACCCCTTGCACGCGGATACGCGGCCAACCCGATTGACGATTCCGCACTCTCCCCTTACCCTGTAGCGTGGTGCTAAAAAGTTCTGAAGTATCCCATCTGCGCGTGGCCGACGACATCACCGCCCTCGTCGGCTGCACTCCCATGTTGCAATTGAAGCGCCTGCTTCCCGTGGGCTCGGCCGAGGTCTTCGCCAAACTCGAATATCTGAACCCCGGCGGGAGCGTGAAGGACCGCGCCGCAATCGGGATCATCCGCCGGGCCGAGCGGGAGGGCAAGCTCGCCCCCGGAGGGACGATTGTCGAAGCCACGGCGGGGAACACAGGCATCGGGTTGGCGCTGATCGGCGTGAATCGGGGCTATAAAGTGAAGCTCTTTGTCCCGGAGAATTTTTCGCAGGAAAAAGTGATTATCATGCGCGCTCTGGGAGCGGAGGTCGAGCGCACCCCTGATGCAGAGGGCATGCAGGGCGCGATCCGGCGCGCCAAGGAGTTGGTGGCCGGCGATCACAAAGCCTTTATGGCCGGCCAGTTTGAGAATCCCGCCAACCCCGATTACCATTACGAAACCACCGCCGTAGAAATCTTCGAACAAATGGACGGCAAAATCGACGCAGTCGTGCTGGGTTGCGGCACTTGCGGCACTTTCTCCGGAATTGCGCGTTACATGAAGGAGCAAGTGCGGGGAGTGCAGGCGTTCGCTGTGACCACGCAGGGGTCGGTCCTGGGCGGCGGCGCGGCCGGCCCGCATAGAGTGGAAGGGATTGGAAATAACTTTGTTCCGGAGACGTTCGATTCTGCGGTCTGCGATGAGGTGATCAAAGTCACCGATGACGACGCCTTCGGCATGGTGAAGCAACTGGCGTCGCAGGAAGGTGTGCTCGCCGGCTCGAGCGGCGGCGCGGCGGTATTCGCAGCGCTGCAGGTAGCGCGGCTCCTCGGAGCCGGGAAGCGCGTAGTCACGATCATTCCGGATTCTGCAGAACGCTATCTCTCGAAAAAGATTTTCGAAGGCGGAATCTAGAGTTGCCTTCAGTCTTCTCCGCGCTCCCCGCGGCAGTTCTCAGAGCCCTCCGCGTGAAAAGCTTTTGAGCGCGGAGATCGCGGAGAACATCGGCGCGGAGCGCTGAGAAAGGCTGACCCAGAATCATCGTCTCAGAAATAACCCATGAACAAAAACAAACGAGCGGGTTTTGCCACTCGCGCCATTCACGATGGGCAGGAGCCGGATCCGCTCACGGGCTCGGTCACGGTTCCTATTTATCCCACCTCAACCTATGTGCAGCAGGGCATCGGCGAGAATAAGGGCTTCGAATATTCGCGAGTCTCGAACCCCACGCGCACGCGCCTCGAGCAAAACCTGGCCTCGCTCGAAGGCGGCATCGCGGCGCCGGTGTTCGGCAGTGGCATGGCCGCCATCAATGCCATCGCGAGCCTGCTGAAGTCTGGCGACCACATGGTCTGCGGCAACGATTTGTATGGAGGAACGCCGCGCCTCTTCAACGAAGTGTTGACCGGCTTCGGCCTAGAGTTTTCCTACGTCGATACGTCGGTGCCGGAGAACGTGGAGCGGGCGCTGCGCAAGAATACCAAGATGGTCTATGTCGAGACGCCCACCAATCCCTTGATGCGACTGAGCGATCTCGCTGCGATCAGCCGCGTTTGCCGGCGACGGAAAGTGGAGTTGGTGGTCGACAACACTTTCATGTCGCCTTACTTTCAGCAGCCGCTGGCGCTGGGCGCAGACATGGTGGTTCATTCGACCACAAAATTTCTCAATGGCCACAGCGACGGGCTAGGCGGCGTGGTTGTCTGCAGCAAGCCCGAGCAAGCCGAGAAGCTCGCATTCTTGCAGAAGGCCGCCGGGGCGATCCTGTCTCCGTTCGAGTGCTGGCTGATTCTGCGCGGCGTAAAGACGCTGGCCGCGCGCATGGAAATTCACGATCGCAACGGCCGCCTGGTCGCGCAATTTCTCGCCCAGCATAAGACAATCGGCAAAGTGCTGTATCCGGGCCTGCCCGATCACCCCCAGCACGAGTTGGCAAAAAGACAGATGAGCGGCTTCGGCTCGATGATCACATTCGAGACCGGCTCGCTCAAGAACGCCAACAAGATGCTGAAGAAACTGCGCGTCTGCTCCTTGGGAGAATCGCTGGGCGGAGTCGAAACTCTGATTTCGCATCCCGCCACCATGACGCATGCCGGCCTCGGTGTGAAGGGACGCAAAGCGATCGGCATCACCGACGGCATGGTGCGCATATCGGTGGGGATCGAAACTATCGAAGACATTCTTGACGATCTCGAAGTAGGTCTCGCCGCAATATAGAAACCTCTCAATGTAAGGACCGCCATGTGCTAACAGCCAATGTGGGAACAGCCGCCCTCGGCTGTCCCTTCGCTCCCAGTTCGACGCGCTGCCGGGTGCCTACTCGGTTGTGGCGACCGACTCCTCAATCCATCGCAAATAGTTCGAAGATCCGTCTTCGATAGCGAGGCAAATGCACTCCGGCAACTCGTAAGAGTGCAGCTCTGCAACCGCGTCGCACACTCTTTCAAAAGCCTGCGCCGTAGTCTTCATGATCAAGAGCCACTCCTGGGCTTCTTCCACCTTGCCTTGCCAGCGATAGATCGACGAAATCTGCGGGACGATATTCACGCAAGCGGCCAGATGTCGTTCGACCAAAGCGCGTGCGATCTTTTTCGCTTCTGCTTCTGAGCCGGCTGTCGTGAGCACGAGTCGTGTATCACTCATAGAAATAGCGAACCAGCCTCATCTCATGCCGTCACTTTAGAACCCATGCCCGATTCGGACTGCCGGGAATCTCGCGCCATCCCTCGCCAGGCCGAGCGCATCGAGCCAACTCACTGATGTCGGCGCCCGAAGTGCTCTCGACCCCGCCGCCGATATTCGCGACGACTACTCACGCGCGACTGCGCGAAGTTCTCCAAGACCTCATTCTGCACCGCCAGAGTCTCACTCCAGAACAGGCAAGTCTCATCGGTGTCGATTTCAGCCACGACATTCAACTACGCCGCTAAGCCCAATGAGCGTCGTTGTCGAAACCAATGGCCCCAACGTTCTCCCCCCGGCTGTGACCCGATCTGCTGCAGCCCCTCCGCCGTCGCGTATTCCGGAGTCGCGTCTCCGCGAAAATGAGAGCGGGCTTCGCCGTACTCCATATGAATCGTGGCGCCGACCATTGCCAAGCGCGCTAACCCGGGGAAACCACCGGTAGAACCACTCCGGCGACTTCCGCAATCGCACTCCCGCGAGAAGCGAGCCCCACGACACCCCAGTCAGTGTTGGTTGCCATGGCCCGGTCGTGCCGAAGAATGGCGCGCGCGATCTCCAGGTAAGACCTGGGTCGGGGCCGAAGGTATTGCGGCCCAAGAAAATCTGTCCGGCGGCGGGGCCCGCCGCGATGCCACGAAATACCACCGGAGTTTGCCGGCAGCGGGCGCCGGTTGAAACCCAAGGCTTCAGCGCGCGAGGCGGCCGACACTTCATTTTGACACGCCAAATCCTGCGATTCCAAGGCCGTATTCTAACACCCCGCCATCGTGCAGAACCGAAAGCGCAGAACTGCTTTACAATTTACCTGTGGCCGTTTTTCGCAATCTGCGCGTGACGCTCGAAATGATCAAGTGGGAGCACTCCATCTTCGCTCTCCCCTTCGCTCTCTGCGGCGCGATGCTCGCGGCATCCGGCCTGCCCTCGGCGCATCAGCTTCTCTGGATCGTGATCGCCATGCTGTCCGCCCGCTCCGCCGCCATGGCTTTCAACCGGCTTGCCGATGCCGTCATTGATGCCGCCAATCCGCGCACCCGTACGCGTGCCCTGCCCGCGGGTCATCTCTCTCATGCCTTTGTCGCGACCTTCGTGATCGTCACTTGCGCTATCTTTATCCTCGCTGCATCGCAACTGAATCGTCTAACACTGTGGCTCTCACCCGTCGCCCTCGCGGTTCTTCTTCTTTACTCCTATACCAAGCGCTTCACCCGCTGGTCGCATTTGGTGCTAGGATTCGCCCTCGGGATCGCGCCCGCCGCCGCCTGGATCGCAGTGCGCGGCGCCCTCGATCCCCGTATTCTCTTGCTGACGGCGGCCGTGACCTTCTGGGTTGCTGGGTTCGATATTCTCTATGCTTGCCAGGATTTCGACTTCGACCGCGACGCGGGGCTGCACTCCATTCCGCGCCACGCCGGCATCCGCCGCGCGCTTTGGATCGCGCGCTCCTTCCATCTCATCATGCTGCTGCTCTTGCTTGCGTTGGTGCCGGCGTTCGGTCTGGGCAAGCTCGCTTGGGTTGGTGTGGCCGCAGTCACTTTGTTGCTGCTCTACGAACATTCGCTGGTGCGGGCGGACGACCTCTCCCGCCTCAACGCTGCCTTCTTCACCATGAACGGTGTGATCTCGGTTGTCTTCCTATTTTTTGTAGCCACTGATTTGCTGCTGCGGAAACCCTGAGTTCGCACAATCGTGGCCCAACCGGAAGAAAGATTCGTAGCAGGGCACCGCTTCAGCGATGCCGGTGTCCGCGAAGTTTGAAACCGGCTTCCGCCCCTGCCATGGGCACGCTTCCGTGGCTGAAAGCCGCTCTGGCCTCAGCCGCGGTTGGCATCGCCGAAGCGATGCCCAGATACGAATCTTTTTTCAAACTGGGCCCCAACTTTAGCGAGCCGACCCCGCACTATCCCGAGGGCCGGTGTAAAATTCTTCCTGGAGAAACTGAAGCACGAATGAATACGGCCAAGCTGGCGAGCGCCTACCGCATCGATAATGGCAAGCACTTTCGTCTCGAGGATATCGATCCTGCCGACACTGGCCATTTGCACTCTGTAGAAGATAGCAACGAACATCTGCAGAAATACGTCGCCCGCACCGAAGACTTGCAGGCCAAGCTCTATGCGCAAGACCGCTGGGCTCTGCTGCTGATCTTCCAGGCCATGGATGCCGCCGGCAAAGACGGCACCATCAAGCACGTCATGTCCGGCGTCAATCCTGAAGGCTGCCAGGTATACTCGTTCAAAACTCCTTCCGATGCCGAACTGCAGCACGATTTTCTCTGGCGCACCACGCAGCATCTACCCGAACGCGGCCACATCGGAATTTTTAACCGGTCTTATTATGAAGAAGTGCTGGTGGTGCGAGTGCACCCCGAGGCGCTCAAGAATGAGAAGCTTCCTACGCCGCTGGTGACGAAAGATATCTGGAAAGAGCGCTTCGAAGACATTCAGAGCTTCGAGCGGCACATGGCGCGCAACGGCACTGTGATCCGAAAGTTTTTTCTCCACTTATCGAAGAAAGAGCAGAAGAAGCGCTTTCTGGCGCGCCTCGACGAGCCGGAAAAGAATTGGAAGTTTTCCCAAGCCGACGTTCACGAGCGCGAATTTTGGGACGATTACCAGAAAGCCTACGAAGACATGATTCGCCGCACCGCGTCGAAACATGCTCCGTGGTATGTGGTGCCGGCGGATAATAAATGGTTCACGCATCTCGTGGTCTCGGCGGCCATTGTGGAAACTTTGCAAGATCTGAATATCTCGTATCCAAAAGTGGACGCTGCCAAACAGAGAGAAATCCAAGCGGCTCGCCGGACACTCGAAAAAAAATAGGTTGAGCCATCCCGGGAATGTTGCATTCGGCAGGAAATCAGCTGGACAAGCGCTTCACGATTTACTTTGCTGTACGTCATTGTACTGGGGGCAATTTAAATATGACCATTCCAACGACAGTTCGGTTCAGCCAATCCGCGCGTGGGAAAACTGCGTGGCTGCCATTGTTGCTCGTGCTCGTCGTCTGCGCCCACAGCGGGGCTTTCGCTCAGACCAAACCCGAACGGCAATCCAAAGCGGTTCAGCCAGCGGCTCAGTCTTCGAACGAGATCTCGACCGATCAAACTGCCGCGTCCAAGGATAAAGAATCCGACAAGCCGGAAGAAAAACCTTTCAAGGGCATGGAGTATCGCCTGATCGGTCCCTTTCGCGGCGGACGCTCGTTGACCGCGGCCGGGATCCCGGGCGATCCCACAACTTATTATTTCGGCGCAACCGGCGGCGGAGTCTGGAAGTCCACCGACGGCGCCATGACCTGGTCGCCAATTTTCGATAAGCAGGGAAGCGGAGACATTGGCAGCCTGGCGGTCGCGAATTCCGATCACAACATAATTTATGTCGGCACCGGCGAAGCCTGCATCCGCGGCAACATCGCGCAGGGCGACGGCGTTTACAAATCGACCGACGGCGGCAAGACTTGGAAGAACATTGGCTTGCGCGACAGCCGCGCCATCGGCAAGGTTATCGTCAATCCCAACAATCCCGATATTGTTTTCGTGGCCGCGCTCGGCCATCCCTACGGGCCGAACCCCGAACGCGGTATTTTCCGCACCACCGACGGTGGCAAGACCTGGGAAAAAGTTCTCTTCAAAGACGAAAACACCGGCGGCATCGACGTAGCCTTCGATCCGCATAATCCGAATATTATTTTCGCCGCGCTCTGGCAGGCGCGGCGCACTTCGTGGACTCTATCCGACGGCGGCCCCGGCAGCGGCCTCTATCGTTCCGGCGATGGCGGAGCAAGCTGGAAGCGGGTCGAAGAGCACGGCTTGCCGAAAGGCCCGTACGGACGCATCGGCATCGCGGTTGCCGCCAACTCCGATCGCATCTATGCGCTGATCGAGGCGCGCAACCCAGATGGCGGCCTTTATCGCTCTGACGATGGCGGCGAGAGCTGGGACTTCGTCAATCCCAGTCACAGCCTGTGGCAGCGTCCTTGGTACTACATGCACATCGTCGCCGATCCGCAAAACGAAAACATCGTCTACGTGATGGATGTCGAAAGCTTCAAGTCCACCGATGGCGGCCATCTCTTCAACAAGGTGAAAGTTCCGCACGGCGACAATCACGGCCTGTGGATCGATCCCAGAGATACGCGGCGCATGATCGCCTCCAACGACGGCGGCGTGACGGTCACGCTCGACGGCGGCAAAAGTTGGACGCGGCAGGATAATCAGCCGACCGCGCAGTTTTATCACGTCACCACGGACTCAGCTACGCCGTATCGGGTTTACGGCTCGCAGCAGGATAGCGGCACGGTCGCAATTACAAGCCGCAGCGACGATGGCTCCATCGATCGCACCGATTGGTATGACGTAGGCGGAGGCGAGGCCGGTTACATCGCGCCTTATCCGCCGGACCCGAACATCGTTTACGCCGCCGATTATCAGGGCAACATCACCCGCTTCGACAAGCGCATCGGGCAGGTTAAGTCGATCACCGAGTTGCCCGAAATGTCCGACGCCCGTGGCGCCGCGAACCTGGAGCATCGCTTTCAGTGGACCGCTCCGGTGATGATTTCGCCGCACGATCCTAACACTCTGTATCACGGCGGCGAGAGCCTATTCAAAACCACCGACGGCGGCGTGCACTGGGAGGCGATCAGCCCTGACCTTACGCGCAACGATAAGAGCAAACAGCAGCCCTCCGGAGGCGACATCACTCTCGATGGAACTGGGACGGAATTCTACGACACCATCTTTGCCGTTGCCGAGTCGCCCATCATCAGAGGTTTGATCTGGGTCGGCACCGACGACGGCTTGATCCAGCTCACCCGCGACGGCGGAAAGAACTGGGCCAACGTCACGCCGAAAGAGATGCCCGAGTGGAGCCGCGTGAGCCAGGTGGAAGCCTCGCCGCACGATGCCGGCACCGCGTACATCGCCGTGGATCGCCATCAGGGCGACGATCTGCGCCCCTACATCTATAAGACCAGCGACTACGGCAAGACTTGGACCAAGCTGACCAACGGCATCCCCGCTACCGCATTCGTGCGCGCCGTGCGCGAAGATCCCAAAAAGCGCGGCCTGCTTTACGCCGGCACGGAGAATGGTATTTTCGTTTCCTTCAACGATGGCGCGGACTGGCGCTCGCTCCGATTGAATTTACCGACGACACCGATCCACGATCTGGTGATCAAGAACGACGATCTGGTCGTAGCCACCCATGGGCGCGCTTTCTGGATTCTCGATGACGTAACCCCGCTGCGCCAGTTCACCGAGGAGGTCGCCAAGAAAGACGTTTATCTCTACACGCCCGCGACCGCATATCGTATTCAAGCCGGCGAAGCTGGCGAGCGCCATCCCTCGAAGCGAGTGGGGCAGAATCCGCCTTCCGGCGCTGTGCTGTATTTCTATTTGAAAGATGCGCCGAAGGCGGGAACCGAAACCAGGATCGAAATTCTCGACGCCTCGGGAAAGACGATTCGCAAGTATTCCAGCGCTGAAAATGAACTGCTCGACGAGCCCGCCGATCCCGACGACAAAAAGCCGGAGAAAGAAATCAAACCAGAAGCGGGACTAAATCGCTTCGTCTGGGATTTGCGCTACGAAGAGGCGCATCGCGTTCCCGGTTACTACCTCTGGGAATACGGCCGCGGGGCCAAGGGCCCAGTGGCCGTCCCCGGGCAATATCAGGTCAGGCTCACCGTCGGCGGCGAAAGCCAGGTCGCGCCTTTGGAAGTGAAGTTAGATCCGCGCGTCAATGTAAGCCAGGCCGATCTGGTTCAGCAATTCGACATGCTGATGCAGATTCATGAAGAGCTGGACCACGTCTACGATGCGGTCAATCAGATTCAGGACGTGCGCTTGCAAGTCGCCGGCCTGAAACGCCGCTTGCCGGAGAACGCCAGCGCCAAGAATATCGCCTCCTCGGCCGACGACCTGGAGAAAAAACTGGTCGCGGTTCGTAATCAGCTGATCAATCTCACCATCAGCGCCAACGAAGATTCGTTGGCCTATGCGCCGCAGATCGACGCCAAGCTGGCGTTTCTTGCCAGTGACATGGCCAGCGCCGACTCGGCTCCCACCGAAGCCGAGCAACTTCAGTTCGAAAAACTGAAGCGTCAGGGCGGCGAGCTGCTCGGTCAGTGGGACGACCTGCAGCGCCGCGATCTGGCGGCCTTCCAGAAGCTGACAGCGGAAGGTTCGCTCTCAACGGTGGTAGTCCCGCCAGCGGGTCGAGCCGCCGAAGCCGAGAACGCCGACGCCCGCTGATCGTAGCGCCGCCGTCTCGGCGGCTGTCCGGCGGGCGTCACACCCGCCGCGCCGAGGATGAGGACGCTCTCGGGACAGCCGGCCTTGCCAGCGCTACGCTTCAAGCCATTTGCGTCCCCAAACTCCAGTGAGTTACTCCCAGCTATTACTTCAGTGCCAGCGAGATGGCACGGACGGGCCTTGTCCGGATGGCCCTGCACTGCTACCGTGCCGATAGTGATGCTGATCTCCCCCGCAGTCGATGGCAATTCGAGGAATGGGGGTGCGGATGAAGCTCATGCATATTTGTTACGCGGCTCTGGGATTTGCGGTGGCACGCTGGGTGTTCAAACGGCAGCCGGCGGTTGATCCCGTTTCGCGATTACGCTGTTCTGGCCTGTTGTAGAAGTTTGTAGTTAGTCCTCAGGAGCTAGGGTCTGAGCGCGCGCCCCGTTGCGCTTCCATTTCGTCAGCGCGCGCTCAGTTTCTAGTTTGCTTCGGAAGTTCTAGTACTTTGGTTCCCACCGGTTATCTGCGCTTTCGCGCCCGCTCTTACTACAATCCTTGAAGGTTCGCTGCGCGCCAGGTTGCTCCAGGTTTCATTCAAACGCATGGCCGCGGGCGACCGTGCTGCGGTTTTGCTGCAGCAATCCTCTGGTTTCCAGAGTGCCGGTGAGTTTGTTTACCTCAGCCCGTCCGCAGTTGGCCCTGATTTTCCTTGGGATATTTGTGCTAGCCGCACCCTCGCTTTCCTACGCGCAGGACGACGCCAGTGAAACTCCCCTGGGAGACATTGCCCGCAATCTGCGCAAGAAAAATGTCGCTCCCGAAGCCCCTACCCAGGCGGTCATCGATAACGACAACCTCTCCAAAGTGATGGACGACGCCGACAAGCGCCGCGCCGCCGGCTCTTCGATGACCTTCTCGCTCGATCCTGGAGCCAAGAACTTTCGCGTCTCCTCGCCCGATGTGAGTTGCAGCTTTTCGTTTACCGCGAAGACCAGTTCGCTGCTCGCCGATCCCCTCGACCTCGACGATTTGCCGCGCAGCGAACTGGCCAAACTCAGCGGACCGGCTACAATCGACGGAGACTCCCTGCAGGTCGCCATGCATAACGGAACCCAGTGGGAGCTGCGCGAGATGGTGATCGGGCTAACCATTGTCAACCGCAGCGCCGCCAACGCGACTCCCTACGATGGCGCAGCCTATTACGGCAAGGCTCGGGTGGTTCCTGCCGTGGCAGGTTCTGCGCAACACATGCCGGACCCATCTCAGAAGCAGCCCGATGTCACAGTGCTGCTGCGGGTGAAGGGAGCGGCCGCTCCCGCCGCCACCGCCATTTTTCGCACCGCTCTCAACTTCGCTCTCTTCCCCGACCAGGAATGGCATTGGGCGATCGTGAAGGCCAAAGGCATCCCACCGCGATAAGAATCGAGCGATTGCGTGATCGGGTGGATTTTGCGATTTTAAAATCTTGGGATCGCTTAAGCACACAAATCCATTCAAGAGCACGGTTTCACAATCGCCCGATCTGTTAAACTGGCTTCAAATCCACCGCAAGGACGCACGATGAAATTTGGGGTCATCATCTTCCCGGGGTCGAACTGCGATCATGACGCTTATTGGACCGTCCAGCACGTCGCTCGGCAGCCGGCAACTTTTCTGTGGCACGAGTCGCACGATCTCGAGAATTGCGACGCCGTGATCGTGCCCGGCGGCTTCGCCTTCGGCGACTATCTGCGCACCGGCGCGATTGCGAAGTTTTCTCCGGTCATGGAATCGGTGCGGCGCTTCGCCGATAGCGGCGGCCTGGTTTTAGGAATCTGCAATGGCTTTCAAATCCTCTGCGAAGCCGGCCTCTTGCCCGGCGCACTCATGCGCAACACCGGCCTGAAGTATGTTTGCAAGCTGCTGCAGGTCCGGGTAGAGAATTCAGCAACGCCTTTCACTCACGCCTGCGCGCAAGGCGAGGTCTTGACCATTCCCATCGGCCACATGGAAGGCAATTATTTCTGCGACCCAGAAACTCTGGCCGAGTTGCAGCGCGATCACCGTATCGTTTTTCGTTATGCGACGCCGACGGGTGAGACTTCGCTGGCGGCCAATCCTAACGGCTCTCTGGATAACATCGCCGGCATCTGCAGCGCCGGCGGCAACGTTGTTGGCATGATGCCTCATCCTGAACGTTCCGCCGAGCCTGAACTGGGTTGCACCGATGGCATGAAAATTTTCCACTCCATGGTAGGGGCGATGGCCAGCCGGTGATTGTTCCAGCGAGCCCAGCAAACACGATCCTGCAGTGGTAAAAATTTGTTTGATAAATTGGCCGTTTCCTGCTAGATTCTGGGCGGAAGTACTTCCTCTTCGAACCCCACCGGAACTAAAAACGTTCAACCCAACTGAGGGAGGAGTGTGCACCATGAGGGCAAAGCAGATTCTAGACGCTTTTTCGGAAACGTTAATGCAGGATGATCGCATTCTGAATTCCCGCGAGCGCGAGTTGCTCATGAGTCTTTTGCAAAATGCCAAGACGGTCTCCGGCAATCCCGAAACTCGGGAGGCGGTGAAAGCGGCCATCGCTCGCTCGGTTGGGGAAACCGTGGCGCAGCGCGCTTTCGGGTTGCTAGGCGGAAGTATTGTGGAGCAAATACTGGCTCGCTCCGAAATCTCGACCGAGGTGGAGGGAACCGGCCGTGACGCCAAGGTGGAATTGCGCGCGCCCCAGCCGCCGAGTGGGCCGCAGGATGTGCCCGCCACTCCACAACCTCCCACCAGCGCGCCCCAACCGCCCGGGGCGTCCCAGCCGGTTCGCGCCCCCCAGCCTCCCAGTTCATCTCACTCGACACGAAGCCTGGGGACGGTCGCGTCGCGGCCGCAAGTGCTGGCCAGCGCCGTGGAATCCGGCGGTCGGGTCAGCGTCTTGGAAGCGACCGAAGTGGGGTCCCCGTACCTAGTGTTGGACGAGTTTCTGGCTCCGCAGGAACTTGAAGAGCTTATCGCCTATACGCTGCAGCACGAGGCGGATTTTCACAACAGCCAGGTGATCTCGCCGAGCGGAAACCCGGGAGTGATCGACTATGACCACCGCCGTTCGCGCGTTCTCATGGATCTCGGCAAACACCAGCAAGTGATCCTGGACAGAATTCGCTGCGTGCTGCCGAGCGTACTGGATCAGCTTGGCGTCGAAGAGTTTCCGATTACTCGTGTCGAAGCTCAGATTACGGCTAGTAACGACGGAGATTTTTTCGGCGCGCACAGCGACGATGCGCACCAAGCCATCGCGACTCGCCGCATGACCTTCGTTTATTTTTTCCACCGCGAGCCGTGCCCGTTTGAAGGCGGCGAATTACTCCTGCATGATGCCCTCGTGAACCCGCGAGGGGGTGGTTATCGGACGATAGTGCCGCAGCAAAACCAGATCGTTTTTTTTCCGTGCTCCTTGTTGCACGAGATTACGCCCGTCGAATGCCCTTCGCGGGCTTTCGCCGACAGCCGCTTCACGTTAAACGGATGGCTACACCGGTAAAACAAGCAGCCTGGCTGGAATGGATTGCCGGCTTGGTGGGGGCGGGCTCGCGGCAGACTCAAACCGCAAGCCTGCTCCCTGGGCAATTCCATTGCCTGCTTGACGAGTTGCCGCTGCACTTGATCCCGCAGCCGGCTCTCGGCGAGCAAGTTTCGTCCGAAAACTGGCTCCGGTTATTCTTCAACCCGCAGTGTTCGGTGTTGCCCGCCGGCCAAGTTCCTGCGGAGTTGGAAGCCAACCGGGATCTGCTTTCCGCCTTCAATTGGCAGCTTCCGATCGCTTGGGTGCGCGACCCCGCCACTTCGTTCTTACAGCCGTTCTGGCTAGGACCGCAACTCGAAGCCGTGGTGTCGCAACTTCGTAGCGGCGAATGCGCGCCGGCTTCTCTTTCCCCGGCGGCGCGCCGCGTGCTTACCGGCGCCGGCATTCTCACCAGCGAAAACGCAGCCGAAGTCTGCCTGTCCGCGCGCTCTCGCGTGCTGCAGCGATCTTCGGCCCTTTTCCGGGACCAAGAGTACGCGCTCTTGCGCAACCTGATTCATCCTTTCCACATTGCCGTCTTACGCCGCTATTACCGCCATGCGATCCGACGGGGAATCATCCCCCTGGGCGATCACCAAAGCTCGCGCCGCTACGTTGCCCACAATGAACCCGTGGCGCGCTTTTTTCATCATCAGATCGCGAGCACGGTCGCCGCCGTGGTGGGAGAAGCCGTCAAGCCTTCCTACGTTTATCTGGCTTCTTATTTGAGCGGAGCGGAACTGAAGAAACACACGGACCGGAAACAATGCGAATTCAGCGTCACTCTATGCCTGGATTTCTCTCCCGAACCCACGCTTGCAACTTCCTGGCCAATCCGGCTTGAGACTGCGGAAGGTAGAGTCACCGTGTTTCAGGCGTTGGGCGATGGCCTAGTCTATCGCGGCACGACCGTGCCCCACTATCGCGACGCCTTGCCCGCCGGCCATACCTCAACCTCGATTTTCTTTCATTATGTGCGGGCGGATTTCTGCGGTCCGCTGGACTAAGCAACAGCTTGGCCGCTCATCGCGCACCCGAAACCAGATAAAGCACCGAGAAGAGCTGGTAGTAGCTGTAAGCGAAGCGCGTCCCCTCGCGATTCGCCACCACCGGCGCGATGCCGACGACTCCGGTCGTGGTCTCGGGTCGCAACTCCTTAAGCAGCACCTTCTCGCCCGTGGTCAAATTGACCTTGTAAACCTGCGTCGGAAGCTGGCCGACGACGAAACCGATCGCCGAAACATCGTCAGCCCACTGCAACGGTGCAAAATTCTTCTCCAAATTTGGAATCACATGCGGCGCGCCCCCGCCCACTGGATACACTTCGACGACTCCATTGTCGTTGACCAGAAGCGATCGCCCATTCGGCGAAATGGATGCGCCCACCATCCCCTCCGTCGTGATCGGTACCGGCTTTTCTCCGTCCAAACCCACCAGGTAACATCGAACGCCGTGACCGGGTTCATTGGCGTTGAAAAAGATGTGCTTTCCGTCCGCCAAAAAACGCGCTGTGCCGTTCTTAATTTCCAGTCCCGGTGTAGGGATGGTGCGCGGTTGACCCGGCCCAACGGGAAGCAGCGTCAGCCGGCCCGCTCCGCCGGGAAGAATTGAGATCGCCCATTTGCCATCCGGAGAGAGGCCCCCCGCGCTGCCTTGGCCCAATTGCACCGGCGGACCGCCATCGATTTTGCGAATAGCCACAGCGTACTGCGCCCCGGCAACCTCGCTGGCATCCTCAAACAAAACCCATTGCCCATCCCGAGAAATATCTTTCGGGACACTCCAATAGTGCCACGAGATATCCGTCGGATTGCCATCGCCAAACACCGTGTCCATGGCCAGGCGCTCCGCTTCGGTGCTGATCAACACGCGGCCGTCGGGCGCCACGTCCTGCAAAGTCAAGCCGCCAGGAATCTTCAGGATGGTGCGAATCTTTTTCTCCATACTCACGGCCAGAAGCTTGCGGTTACCGCCTTGCTCGACCCCGGTAAACCATACTTCCTTCCCGTCGGGACTCCATGCCAGACCGACCGCCGACTCCCACTCTTGAGTCAGTACTTTTTTATTGCCGGTGAGGTCGATCGTGTAAACCGCGCCGCGATCGTCCCAGAGCGCCGGATGATTCACGAATGCAATCGTGTCGGCCCGGGGGGAGAAGCGCAGGTGGCTGACCCAGCCATCGGTTTGATAGAGCACGTGGCCAATGGGATACTCGATGCGATCGCGCCCTTCCGCGTGGTGGGCCACGGCGAGTTCGCCATTCGCATCCCAATCCGCCCAGGCTACGTCGTCGAGCACCTCCCGCGGAGAGCCTCCCGCAAGCGGCGTGCGGGCCAGAATGCCGCCTTGGGTTTGCAGATGCGCCGCGTGCGCCCCATGCAAAGCCACGGCCAGTTCGCCGCTGTGAGAGATCGCGAGCAGGTTGGCGTCGCCCAGATTGAGCGGTTGGGCCAGAAGAGAATCGCCAACCGTGGAGAACAGTTGCAGCGGTTTACCATTCCATGCCGCCCCATACACAATGGAACGATAGTCGGGAGCGAAGCGCGCCGAATAGATCGTGCCCTGCTCGAAAGTCAGCCGCCGATACGTTTGCTCCGGTGCCCTCTCGCGCCACGGTACCGCCAGCAGCAGAACCAGCGCCAGCAGCAGAACTCCGGCTACGGCCCAAGGCAGAGTCTTTGCCTGCGCTCGCAGAATCTCATGGCGCCTCGGCGCTTCTCTTTTATCCTCCGCGAGAGTTTCCAAAGCGAAGGCCAGGTCGCGGGCGGATTGAAATCGATTCTCCGGCTCCTTTTCCAGACAGTGGCACACAATTTGCTTGTAAGAATTTGGAATGCCGGCGTGTTCGAAATTGATTTCCGGCGGTTCTTCGCGCAGAACCGCGGTGATTGTGTCCACCTCGGTTTCGCCTTCAAAAGCCCGGTGGCCGGTCAACATCTCGTACAGAATCCCACCCATACTGAAAATGTCGCTGCGATGATCGACGGATTTGGCGCGCAGTTGTTCGGGCGACATGTAGGCGACGGTTCCCACCACCGCGCCCACTTTCGTGACGGTGGTTAACTCCTCCACGGAGCGCTCTGCGTCTCCCGGACCCGACTCCAGCTTGGCCACTCCGAAGTCGAGAATCTTGACCCGGCCGTCGGTGGTGACAAATAAATTTTCTGGTTTGAGATCGCGATGAACAATGCGCCGCCGGTGAGCCGCGATCAGGCCGCTCACGATTTGCAGCGCGTAGTCGGTGGCAAGGCGAACCGGGATTGCTCCCTGCAGCAGTCGACTGCGCAGGGTCATGCCCTCCAGCAATTCGCAAACGATGTACGGCGAACCATCGTCGAAGCCAACGTCAAAAATGGCAACGATGTTGGGATGATTAAGCGACGCGGCCGCCCGCGCCTCCAATTCGAAACGCCTCAGGTGGTCAGGATTCTCGTTCGAAGCCGGCCGGATTAACTTGAGGGCGACGTCTCGAACCAGCCTCTCATCGCGCGCCCGAAAAACCTCGCCCATCGCCCCTGAGCCAATCTTTTCCAGAACCCGGTAATGCCCTATAACTCGCTCGGCCATGTACTTCCCCGTTGGAATGGTAGGGGTGCATTTCCCCGCAGTCAACAGAGAACTGCATTCAGCAGGGTGGGGACAGCCGCCCTCGGCTGTCCGTCGAGCGCCGCTCGACTGCTTCTTTGTTAGGTGCGGCAAACTCAAAGTCTCAACGCTCCTCGCATCGTGCTATAATCTCGGTTCGTCTGCGTCTGGTTTGAGGTGGCCTGTGATTTCCTCGGGCGCATCCTGCATCCATAGATCGCGCGTCAATTACTGTTAAACAAGAGGTCTAGCTATGTCCGGCCATTCCAAGTGGGCCACCATCAAGCACAAAAAGGGCGCGCTTGACGCCAAGCGCGGCAAGATTTTTACCCGTCTGATCAAGGAAATCAGCATCGCCGCCAAGAACGGTGGCGGCGATCCGGATTCCAATCCGCGTCTGCGCGGCGCTATCGTGGCCGCGAAGGCCGAGAACATGCCCGCCGATAACATCAAGCGCGCCATCCAGCGCGGCACCGGCGAACTCCCCGGCGCCACTTACGAGGAGTTTTCGCTCGAGGGCTACGGTCCCGGAGGCGTGGCAGTTCTGCTCGATATCAACACCGACAATCGCAATCGCACGGTCAGCGAGATTCGTCACTGCTTCGGCAAGAACGGCGGCAACATGGCCGAGGCTGGCGCGGTCTCCTGGATGTTCCACAAGAAGGGTGACATCGTGATCCCCAAGAGCGCCGCCAAAGAGGACGACTTGATGAACATCGTTCTCGAAGCCGGCGGCGAAGATCTCCACGACGACGGCGAGAATTGGGAGATCCTCACCGAGCCCTCCGCTTTCGAGGCCGTGCTCGAAGCCGTGAAGAAAGCGGGCATTGAGCCAGCTTCCTCCAGCGTGGCCATGATCCCGCAGAATTACATCAAGCTCGAAGGCCAGGCGGCCAACACCATGATCCGTCTCATGGAAGCATTGGAAGACCAGGATGACGTGCAGAACGTCCACTCCAACTTCGACATCGATCAAAAGCTGCTGGAAGAAGTGGCGGGCTAGTCTCGCTTCGATTCGATTCGATTCGACGCTAAACTATGGAACGCTCGCCTTCGGGCACTCGTTTTCTTCTACGGTGTCCCCTGTATTTACAGAAAAGTTTTCAACAGCAGCGTGGAAAATTCTGTGGAAAAACATCGCCGTATCTCTGTAACTCACGCGAAGAAAGATGCTTCAGCATTTTGCACCGGAGTGAGTGCGAGAAACATCGTGGGGCGCGAGCCGGCGTGAGCAGTTTGTGGCTCGGGGCAGCCTAACTTCAATCTTGAAACTCAGACTCGACAAATTGCTCGTCGATCGCGGCCTCGCCGCCTCGCGCGAACGCGCCCAAGCGCTCATTCTCGCCGGCAAAGTCCTGGTCGACGATCAGAAGATCGACAAGGCCGGGGCGCAGGTTGTCTCCGATGCGCCCCTCCGGCTGCTCGGCCAAGATCTGAAATATGTCAGCCGCGGCGGCCTGAAGCTGGAGCGCGCTCTCGATGATTGGCAGATCGACGTCGAAGGAAAACTCTGCCTCGACGTGGGCGCTTCCACCGGCGGCTTCACCGATTGCCTACTGCAGCACGGCGCGGCCCGAGTGATTGCCATCGACACCGGCTACGGCCAGATGGATTTCAAACTGCGCCAGGATGTTCGAGTTCGACTTCTCGAAAAAACCAACGCGCGTTATCTGACGCGAGAGAGCCTCGAAGAGAACGTAGACTTGATCGCCATGGACGTGTCTTTCATCTCCGCAACATTGGTTCTGCCGGCAGTCGTGGCCGCGGCGTTCCCTGAGTCTCGCAACGACCGCCGCGGCCGACAGTTAGTTGTTCTAGTCAAGCCACAATTCGAGGCAGGAAGGGAATTCGTAGGCAAGGGAGGCATCGTCCACGACGAAGCCGCGCAACTGGCGGCGGTCGAGAAGGTAAAAAGCGCGCTGCTCCTATTAAATAGCCGGGGCACAGATGTAATCGAGTCGCCCATTCTCGGCGCGGAAGGAAATCGCGAATTTCTTCTCCGCGGAGTCTTCTGATTGCGGGTGCACCTCAGGCTTGGACCTCTTCGAGTGGTGTCACCCTGAGCGCCGTCGCTTTTCAGGCGGAGCGAAGGATCTATGGCACATGCCTTGTCTGCTCGCGGGGGGATCCTTCACCCGGCTAAACTGCGCCGGGCTTCGGGATGACGCCGCTTGAAAGGACTGGGGTCAAACGCTGGACCGGACTTCTTCTGTTGTGACCTTGCCAGGCACGAGGCCGTGAGTCTTTTTTGACCAATCCCGCGCTTCAACTCGGCGGACAGGTCGGTGCTCTCCGTGGCGACATGCGCCGCTTGGCTGATTCTTTTACGGCGCTCGATCTTAAGCGCAGGCGATTTGCCGTCCGCGAAGTGACCGAAGCCCCAGCCGCCGGTTGCGGCGTATTTGCTTGAGACCTTGACCATGAGCTAAACGTTGGTTGGGGGGACGAAAGATTGGGCTTGGCCAAAGACTTCGTTGTTTTCCTCGGATGCGACGTTACGATAATGCAAAGCGGCAATGATTGTGTCCGGGAACGGAAGCTTTTTTTCACGGTAAACGTTGATGGCTACATCGTTGCCCAGGACGGCGCCGAGACGGTTGAGGTTGCCTGCTTCATGCTCCGAGCAAACCCACCTCCAGTCGCGGTACCCCTAAAACGGGTTTCGGTAGCGAAGGGCGGGGCCGGTCGGCCATCCGTGTGTCCTGGTTCATACGACCAATCAAGGGACTGGCGGCAATAATTTTACTTTCCGGCTGATAGGTAAAGCGCGATCCTCAATTACAAACCTTACCGAACAGGATCTCTGCATATCGCCTCGGTTGCTCAAGATCGGGGAAATGGCCACAGTCCTCGAACCGAATCAGTTCGGCATTTGACGCACATTCCAAAAGGCTCGCCGGGTCGGTGTGTTTGTGGGAATGATCTCTTGTTCCCCAGAGTATGGTGCAAGTCGCGGTTATTGCGTTTAAGGTATCTACGGGTTCACCAGCCAGGCCTTGTGCGACACCCGCCAGACAAAAACAACCACCGTGATCGAGAGCATCGAGCGCAGTTTTCGCATAGAAATTCACGCTGGTATTCCTGGGCAGCGCGACATGGTACCAGTCGCGGGCGACCTTATGTCGGAATAGCCACATTCCGATCTGTCCGGCCACGGGTACTAGCACTGGCCAGGGGATGTTCCGTCTCGCCCATGGATGAATTGCACGTAAAGAAGACGTTTGCGACAGCACGAGTTGGGAGATTCGGTCGGGCGAAATCTGAGACACGCGAAGCGCGTAATAACCGTTCACACAGCTGAAAGCCAGTGTGGCCCTCTGGATGCCCAGGGCATCCAATACGCCCACTATCACACCTGCCCCTTCGTTTAGAGAATGCCCGTAGGTACTTTGCGGCAGGGAATGGCCAAAGCCCGGCATTTCAAAACAAATGACACGCAAATGAGGAGAAAGCAGCGCAATCAGGTCCGCATAGTGCTCGATCACATTGGGCCCGTCCGGTGTGATCAAGACGCACGGGAGGTTCGTGCTCAAGCTCCTGCCCGAATCAAAAAGACGGATTGGGCCCGCAGGTGTGTTGACGATTTGCGTTTCCAACAACGGGTTTGGAGATGAGCCGGATCGATTGGCCGAGTACCGAGTCAAAACGGCATCGGTAAGGGAAGCGAGTCGGCTGAATCCGTGAATGATGTTCCCTCCCTCTCTGATGGCCTAAAGTTCTGAACTGCTGGGCATTGAGCGCTCTTTCAACAGTTAGGTAAGGCGGGGCGTCCCGTCGCTCATTCACGAGCTTCGGACCATACTAGAGCGACACGCCTTCTGGGCGCTTGGCATAGGTGCTTTTGAGCACATTCGAACGCGAGTACACGAGGAAGCAGTATAGAGGCGCACCCAGTAAGGGGAATAGCATCACGAAAAACCGAACGATTTGTTTTAGCGGATGCGATTCATCGAAGCGAAACAAAAAGAACTCCATTCCGACAAGCATGATTCCGGCTCCTAAGACACCAGCCAACAAGAGTGGTCTCACCACGGGCGCAATGGTCGAGGGTATCCCACCGACAAACAGGATCGCCCACCAGCTGAAAAACAGTGCGACCGAGAAGGCGGCTGAAGCGCGATAGACGCGATGTGCCGTGGGAGACACAATCCAGTCCTTGTTGATGTATTCATACTTCAGCATAGGTGTCGGAACATTCTATGCCAGCTCCTACGGTGCAATCTAGCAGCCTCCACGGATGACAAAGTCTGGATAAATGAGTCAAACTGAGCGCTTGCGGCTCTGCCAATCTCAGGGGCCGCGGATTCTGTACAATCTGTATCTGTTGCCATGGCAGCTTCCTCCACATCTCATCCCGCGAAAGTTGCCGCGATCATGTCGCGTCCGGCGAAGCCGGAAGTTGCGGGCACCGTCCCCGAACTGTTAGCGTGGCTGCAACTGCACGGTTACCGCGTCATCGTGGATTCGGAAACCGCCAAATATGCCAACGGCCAGCAGCAGATGCCGCGCGCGCAGATGGCCTCGCAGCCTTTGGATCTCGTCGTCGTGCTGGGAGGCGATGGCACTCTGCTCTCCGCCGTCCGCGCCACCGCGGCTATCGACGTGCCGCTGCTCGGCGTGAACCTGGGTTCGCTCGGCTTTCTCACCGACGTCCCGCTCTCTTCACTTTTCCCCATGCTCGATCAGATCGCCCAGGGCCGCGCCCCGACCGAGCAGCGCTCCCTGATGCACTGCGACCTGCTCCGCGGCGAGCAAGTGCTGGGCAGTTATCTGGCTTTCAACGACGTGGTGGTGAACAAGACCGCTCTAGCCCGCCTGAATAACTACGATCTCTTCGTTGACAAAATATTTGTCTCCAGTTACCGCGCCGATGGCATGATCGTGGCCACGCCCACGGGCTCGACCGCTTACTCACTCTCCGCCGGCGGCCCTGTGCTCATGCCCACAGTGGATGCCTTTGTGATCACCCCCGTAGCTCCCCACATGCTGACCCACCGCCCGCTGGTCGTGCCCGATTCGTCTATCGTAGAAATCGTCTTGCGAAGTGTCGAAGAGCTGGCCTATCTCAGCCTCGACGGCCAGCCCGGCCTCGACCTGCAGGATGGCGACCGCGTGCTCTGCCGCAAGTCCGAACACACCGTCTGCCTCTTCCGCACCGAAACCGATTTCTTCAAAGTGCTCCGCACCAAACTCAAGTGGGGCGAGCGCTGAGAAACTTTAGAGCCAGATTTTGGGTGGCGTAGCGCTTTAGCGCTGCGATCTAAACGCCCTGATCGTGGGCGGCGTTAGCCGCTGCGAGACGGTCACTTTTGCGAGCATCAAAAATCGAAAAAGGGCTGAAAGCGATGCTCTTGGCGTATTCTTATGGCATTCGCATTCTTGGCCCCGTCGCGGAGGGGGTGAACTTGGCGCGAGAGCGAAGCGAGTCGCGCTTTTCATCGCCGCATTGCTTGCGATGGTTACAGCAATTTTGCGGCTCACTTTATTTCCAGATCCAAGATAGCCATTCGCTTTCTTTTTCAATCCCTTCTACGGTGGCTCCCAATCGCCAAATACACCGCGCCTTTCATGACTCCGCCGCCATCAACTCCCGAACTCTCTCCCGGCGCCGAATCACCTTCACTGACTTTCCGCCAACCAAAACCTCCGCCGCCCGTGGGCGGGTATTGTAATTCGAGGCCAGCGCCATTCCGTACGCCCCGGCATCCAGAATCGCCAGCACATCGCCCTCTTCCGCGCGAGGCAACTCCCGATCCCTGGCGAAAAAATCTCCCGACTCGCACACCGGACCCACCACATCGACCGTCTCCGTCAGCCCGCCAGGCGCGGCGGGGCGAATCGCCGGAACGATCTCATGATAAGCCGCATAGAGCGCTGGCCGCATGAGATCGTTCATCGCCGCATCCACGATCAGAAAGCGCTTGCCATCGTTTTCTTTCCGATAAATCACCGAGGTAAGCAATGCCCCCGCCGGCCCCACAATCGACCGCCCCGGCTCCAGCAGCAAATGCACCTTCAAGCCGCGCAAGGGTTGCATCACCGCCCGCGCGTACCGCGCCACAGAATTCGCGAAGTCCCCTCCGAGTTCCTGGTAAGCAATGCCGAGTCCGCCGCCCACGTCTACGTATTCGATCGTGTGTCCGTCCACGCGCAAGTCACGCACCAGATCGGCGACCCGCGCCACCGCCTCCGCAAACGGCGCCACATCCCGAATCTGCGAACCGATGTGGACGCTGACTCCGGCGACGTTCAGATAACTCGAACTCGCGGCCTTGTCGTAAAGCTCGCGCGCGGCGCTAAACGGCACTCCAAATTTATGTTTTCTCAATCCCGTAGAAATGTGCGGATGGGTATCCGCCGCCACGTCGGGATTCACCCGCAGCGCCACTCGAGCCGTCGTGTGCAGGCGAGCTGCACAGGCCGCCAACTCGCGCAGTTCGGATGCGCTCTCCACATTGAAGAGCAGAATCTTCGCCCGCAAGGCCGCCGTCATCTCCTCCCGCGTTTTTCCCACACCGGAGAATACGACTCTCCGGCCCGCGCGCCGGTCCGCGATCAGCACCCGCTCCAGTTCTCCGCCCGAAACCACATCGAAGCCGCATCCCTGCCGCGCCAGTAGCCGCAGGATATTTACATTCGAATTCGCCTTGACCGAGTAGCAGATGGTGTGGGGCACGGCGCGAAAAGCTTTGTCAAAGGCGGTCAGCCGTTCGCGCAGGGCGCGTGCCGAATATGCGTAAAGAGGAGTTCCATAGCGCTCGGCGAGCTGAGAAAGAGAAACGTCTTCGCAGTGCAGGGTGAGATTCTGGTCGCGGCCCGCGCGTCTTCGGGACTCGCGATACGAAAACCCCGGCGGCCGTTCCCATTGCGTGAGTTCGCTGTGCCCCTTCATTTTCGCTTGGCGGAAGCGGGCTCGCCTTCTTTCACGCCGTCCTTCACCTTGATCGCCAGCACGGTCTGGTCGTCGAAGGTTTCGACCCCGGCAGAGTGTTCGGCCGCAGCTTTGAAAAGAGATTCCACCACGCAGTCCGCGGATCGGCTGGCACACTCCGCGATTAGCTTCTCGACTCGCCCCCGACCAAACAACTCGCCCCTGCGATTGCGCGCGTCGAGAATGCCATCGCTGAAAAAGACGAACATGTCACCGGCCTTCATCTTGAAACGAAACTCGTCGTAATCGGCATCGTCGAAAAGCCCCAGTGGCAAACCCGTGGCCTCGATCACCTGATTCTTGCCATCATGCACGTAAACCGGCCGAGGCAGGCCGGAATTCGACACCAGTAGAGTTGAATGTTCATCGTCCCAGAGCGCGTAGATCAGCGATACGAACTGCGCCTCGATGCGGCGTTCCGCCAAAGACATATTCACTGCCTTCAGCATCTCGGCGGGTCCAGGTTCGATGGGCGCATGCGAGCGCAGAATCCCACTCACCAGGGCCGCGTAGATGGCGGCGGGCGCGCCTTTCCCGCTCACATCGCCAATCGCAATTCCCAGCCGCGAGAGCGAGTAAGGAATGAAATCGTAAAGGTCTCCGCCGATGGCTCGCGCCGGAACGAACTTGGCAGCGAGTTCCAGATGCGCCACCTTCGGCAGGGTCTGCGGGAGCAGGCGCATTTGCAACTCCCGAGCCAGCGCCAGATCCCGCTCCAGTCGGCGCTCCTGCCGCGCAATCTCCTCGTACAGGCGCGCATTTTCAATGGCAATTGCAACTTGCGCCGCCAAGGTCATCATGGTGCGCCGGTGGTCGTCGGTAAAAAAACCGCGGCGCGTGTGCTCCAGATCGAGCACGCCGATGACTTTATCCTTGTAGATCAAAGGCACGGCCAGCTCCGACCGTGTCTCCGGATTGCCTTCGATGTAGCGCGAATCTTTGCTCACATCCGGCACTAGGACCGCCTCTTTGCTCTGGGCCGCATGCCCGACCAACCCGCGCCCCATCGGAACTTCATGCTTGAGATGAATATTTTCGTGGAAGCGCAGCGAGAAACGATGCTCCAGCTTTTCTCCGGACGCATCCAGCAGCAGAATGCTGAACATCTGGTAATCGATCAATCGCCGCAGCAACTCGGCCACGCGGCTCAGTAGTTCATCAAGATTCAGAATCGACGACAACTCTCGCGCAATTTCATTGAGCAGCACCAAAATTCGCGCCTGCCGTGTGGTTCGCGTGTATAGCTGCGCGTTCTCGATTCCACTGGCGATTCGCGAAGCCAGCAAAGTCAGCAACCGTTTGTGCTCTTCGTTGAAGTAGCCTAAACCGCGCGCCTCCAGGTCCATCACGCCGATGATTCGATTCTTCACCGTGAGAGGAACCGCCAATTCCGAGCGCACATTGGGCACGGCGGCAATGTAGCGTGGGTCTTTGGTGACATCATCCACCAGCACCGCCTGCCGCGACTGCGCCGCCAGCCCGGTCACGCCTTCGCCCACCTTCACTCGAGCCCTTTCGGCAAACTCCGGCGGATATCCCACTTGAAAGCGAAAGCGCAGCTCCTGCGACTTCTCGTTCAGCAGCAGGATGGCGAAGATTTCGTAATCGATGACTTTGCGCACCACTTCGGCGACCCGGCGTAAAGTCGTATCCAAGTCGAGCGAAGTCGACATGACATCGGCCACCTCCAGCAGAAGCGGCTCAACATGGAATTGATTTTCGGGCTTGCTCAGCACTGATCCCATTTTTGATCTCTATGATAGCAGCCGTGCTTTCAGTACCCAGTACACAGTTCCTACGAGTACCGAGTACCCGGAGTCCAGAATTCAGAAACGGGTGCGCCGCACAGCCATCGCTACGCTTTACTTGCCTCCAGGTACTGGGTACTGCCCTCACTCCCGCGGCACCACGCAAACGTCGGGCAAATTTCTATAACGCTCGGCGTAGTCAAGGCCGTAGCCCACGACAAACTCGTCCGGAATCGTGAAGCCAATATAATCGCCATACAGGGGAAGCTTGCGCCGGGAAGGCTTGTCCAGCAGCGCCGCGATCTTCAGCGTCTTGGGCTGATGCGCCAGCAGGAGCTTCTTCAGATAAGTCAGGGTCAATCCCGTATCTAAAATATCTTCCACGACGATCACGTTCTTATCGCGCATGGATTGATCCACATCTTTCATCAGCTTCACTTCACCGGTTGAGTCCCAGCCGCTCTTCAGCTCTTGCGTGGGGCTCGGTCGATTTCCATAACTCGACACGCCGATAAAATCAAACGTGGCATCGAGCGTGACCTGCCGCGCCAGGTCCGCCAAAAAAATCGCCGAGCCTTTCAGCACTCCCACGAAGATCACCGGCTCGCCCGCGAAGTCGCGGGAAATTTCCGCGCCCATCTCCGCCACGCGCTTCGCGATCGCATCCCGCGAAATCAGCACCGTGAGTTCTGTCATGGCGTTTCATATTAAACTATTGTGGCTGCCCCCTGTTGGAGTCCCCGCTCCGGCTCGAAGCACGGGGCAAGCCATTGGAGTTCCCCCATGGATCTCAAAGGCCTTCAACTTACCTGGCTCGGACACGCGACCTTCCGCATCGAAACTCCTGGCGGCCAGACCATCATTATCGACCCTTGGATCATGAATAATCCGATGTGCCCGGCTTCCGAGAAAAAGGTAAAGAAGCTCGATACGCTGCTCGTCACGCACGGTCACGGCGACCACATCGGCGACGCCGTCGAAGTCATCCAGCAGCACAGCCCGCAGGTGGTCGGAATCCCCGAGATGTGCGGCTGGTTGCAGAAGAAAGGCGCCAAGAACATCGCCATGATGAACAAGGGCGGCACCCAAACACTCGGCGATGTCAAAGTCACCATGGTGCACGCCGACCACTCCTGCGGCATTCAGGATGGCGACGAACTGGTTTACGGCGGCGAAGCCTGCGGTTACGTAGTCGAATTCGACAACGGCGTGAAGATTTACCACGCCGGAGACACCAACGTCTTCGGCGATATGAAAATCATCCGCGACCTCTACGCCCCCGAAATCGTCATGCTTCCCATCGGCGATCATTTCACCATGGGCCCGCGCGAGGCCGCCTACGCCTGCAATCTGCTCCAGCCCAGAATCGTGATCCCCATGCACTTCGGCACTTTTCCCGTGCTGACAGGAACGCCGGTCGAATTGCAGAAGCTACTTCCAGATGTTGAAATCGTCGCCCTGAAACCCGGCGAAACCATCAATAATCTGGAGTCGCAAAAGACTACGAGCCTGGCGTCCTAAAGTCGCTACTGATAAGGCAATCACCGTGGAAGAGCGGCCCTTTCAGGGCCGCGTGAATCCGCGAATAGAGACGCGGGCTTTAGCCCCCGTGGAGCTTTGCTATTCTTGGGGGACTCACTTGCGAGCGACACCTATGGCTCAAGACAACAAGAAAGAATCCAAACCCAACTGGCGTCACTTCGATCTGGTTACCGCCGGGCCGGTCGATGACTACCTCTACGCCATGCTCCCCAAGCGCGACGAGGTGCTCATCGAGATGGAGGACTACGCCGCCAAGCACGAAATTCCGATCGTCGGCCCGGCGGTAGCGCGCATTTTGCAACAACTGGCGATGTCGATTAACGCCCGCACGGTTTTCGAGTTGGGCTCTGCGATTGGATACTCAACCATCTGGTGGGCGCGCGCGGTCGGCGAAAGAGGCAACGTCATCTACACCGACGGTGACGCAAAAAACGCCGAGCGCGCCCGCGGCTACTTTGATCGCGCCGGCGTCTCAAAGCAAATCACGCTGCACACCGGCGACGCCCTCGAACTTCTCTCCGAACAAAAGCAGCAGTACGACGTAATTTTTAACGATGTGGATAAAGAAGACTACCCGCGCGTGCTGCGCCTGGTTCCGCAAAGGCTGCGCAAAGGTGGCCTGTTCATCACCGACAATGTTTTGTGGAGCGGCCGAGTCGCGCAGAAAAATCCCGAAGAGCCGCACACCAAAGCGATCCTGGAATTCAATCGCCTGCTCTACAGTTCGCCGGATTTCTACACGACGATTCTGCCCATTCGCGACGGCCTGGCGGTAGCGCTGAAGAAATAAGTAGCGCTGAAGAACTAAAAAGCGAAGTTCACACCAGAATGCTCGTCATCCCGAGCGCAGCGAGGGACCTTGGTGTCTGCCGGCGCCATCATGTTTGCCAGCATAGGCAGAAACCAACGTCCCTCGCTACGCTCGGGATGACATCGAATAAAGAGTCGTCGCTTTGCTCTCCCGCTCAAATCGACTTCACCGGAAGCGCCAGCAAATCTTCCACCAGCCCCACTTCCTTCTGCAGAAAGGGCTCGGCATAAGTCACGCCGCACAGCATTCCGTAGAATCGCGCCATCGACTCCACGCGCGCATGAATCTCATCATGAGCGGGGAAGAGATCTTTACCCGCCTCCTGATCGCTGAACTGCGAAGTGTAAGCCAGGATGGAAGCAAACTTCTGTTCAAACTGAGAAGTGATATCCACCACAAAAGTGGGCCGCACATCGTAATAAAGCGTAGCGTAAATAATCTTAAAAGGCCGATGCGGCGGAAGCGTAGCGCCGGCGTCCCGCCGGCTGTCCGGAGGGCGTCCCGCCCTCCGCGTGTCGGCAATATGTGCGGCCGCGTCACTGAGGGCTGACTGCTGAGGGCTGAGTGCTGACCGCGGATCCAGCTTCGCCAGCCCCGCCAGAAAACAGGCCTCATACCCCAGCATGGAACAAGTGTAGTGATCCGGATGCCGTCCCTTCCAATAAGGCAGAATCACCACCCGAGGCCGAGTCTCCCGAATCACGCTCGCCACCTTCAGCCGATTCTCCCAGGTATTTTCGACGCGCCCATCGGGAATATCGAGCGCCCTCCGCCACTCGACGCCAAGAATCTTCGCCGCCTCAGCCGCCTCGCGCGCGCGATCTTCCGCCGTCCCACGCGTCCCCATCTCGCCCTGCGTCAGATCGAGAATGCCCGTCCGCTGCCCGTGCTGAGCCGCCTTCAGCAGCGTGCCGCCGCAGGTCTGCTCCACGTCGTCGCGGTGCGCGGCAACGGCAAGAATGTCGAGGTTGTCGGAATCCGCGGGCATGTCAATCCAGATTGCCCTGCTCCAGCACCACGTTCTCGCGCACGATCAGCCGGTGCGCCGCCATTTCCTTCAACGTAGGCAGAACGCGACTCACATGCTCGTCCGTGTCCACAAAAACAATAATCACCGGCAGCTTGCCGCCAGCCTCGACCAGATGCGAAGTCTCCACACGGTGGCGCCCAAGAAATCCCGCCACCGCATGAATCGCAGTCGCGGCGTAAGCGTTCTCTTTGCGCAGATAGTTGAGAATTTCCAGATGCAGTGGCCGGTGATGCCACTGGTCGGCTTCATTCAGATAGATGGTTACTTGCACTGCCATTGCACTTGGCATTTTACTCGCTACCCTTCCATTCCCGCCGCAAGATGCCGTACAGCTCCGAATCGATAAACTGCTCCCACTTGCGAAGGTGCTCGCGCTGGCAGCCTTCGTGACGCATGCCCAGCTTTTTCAAAACATTTCCAGATGCCGGATTGTGCTTGAAATGCGAGGCGAAGATGCGGTGCAACTTGAGATCCTCAAAGCCGTAGCGAAGCATCTCCCGCGCCGCCTCGGTCGTGTAGCCTTTTCCCCAACTCGCAACTGCCAGCCAGTAGCCCAGTTCGGCATGCTGGTGTGGCTCGTCAATGGTGAGTCCGATTCCGCCGATTTGCCGCCCATCGCTGCGCAAAGTGATCGCCAGCCACAGCCGGTGAGGTTCGCGCAGCAGCAGAAGAAAATCCTTCCCATCCTGCTCGGTGTAAGGGTGCGGGATGCGTAGCGTGGTGGCCGCGACTTCGCGCGCGCCGATCAACGGCACTAGCTCCGCGAGGTCCGCTTCCGTGTAAGGACGCAATCGCAGCCGCGGGGTTTCGAGCACAGGCGCCATGCTACAGCACCCGCGCCAAAGCCATCCCCGCCAGTGCCGCGCCGAGGCACAGCAAGTTATTGCTGAGAATATTCGTGAGCATCAGCGCGTACTGGCCCTGCTCGAAGTAGGCCATGGTCTCGAACGCATAGCTGGAGAAGGTTGTGAACGAGCCGCAAAACCCAATCACTACCAGCAGTCGCCAGCGCGGATCGACCAGCACGCGTTCGGTAGTCCAGACCAGAAAGAAGCCGACGATAAAGCTGCCCACAATATTGATGAAGAGCGTTCCGTAAGGGAAGGCCGATCCGAGTTCCTTCGCGGCCAGGCGGCTCAGCAGGTAGCGAAAATTGGCGCCCACGATGGCGGCCACAGAGATAGCCAGGAAGTCTTTCAATGCAGAATTCCTCCTACAAATCAGCCTTAAGGATTTTGTAGGAGTTATCAGCCTCAAGCCCGGCACCGGTCGAGGCGGTTATGGCGAACTCCATCGCCGTGATTATCTTTTATCACGAAAACGACGAGACGACTACGAGCTGCCAGCAGTTAGCAATTAGCAATTGGCAGTTAGCAGTCAGCCAATCCCCTTAAGGAATATAGTTTGATTCCGACCCTGAGATCAAAGCCGAATGGCAAACGGCCAATTGCTAATTGCCAATTGCTAACTGCTTCTCACTTCTTCCGCTCCACCAAATATCGTGCCAACTCCTTCAACGTCTCGGCGCGTTCGCCGAAACCCTTCAGCTCTTTGAACCCCGCGCACACCAGCGCATCTGCCTTCCTCTCCGATTCTTCTATCCCGAACAGCGCCGGATACGTCACCTTCTGTGCCGCCGTATCTTTGCCGGCCGTCTTGCCCAGCTGCTCTGAGGTCTGCGTCACGTCAAGCACATCGTCGACGATCTGAAACGCCAGGCCGATCGCTTGCCCGAACGCCCGCAGCCGCGTCACTTCGTTGCCGTCGGCGCCGCCAAAAAGCCCTCCACTCACCAGGCTCGCGGAAATGAGCGCGGCCGTCTTGGCGCGATGGATATACTCCAGCATCTCTGCCGTGGGCTGAGTATGTTCAGCCTCGAGATCAACTACCTGCCCGCCGATCATGCCATCGACCGTGCCCGTACCACGCGCGATCTCTTCGATAATCCGCACTCGCGCCTCCGCCGGACACTCCAGCCGCGCCAGCACTTCGTAAGCCTGCGTCTGCAGCGCATCTCCGGCAAGGATGGCAATCGCTTCGCCGAAAACTTTATGGCAGGTGGGGCGCCCACGCCGCAGATCGTCGTTATCCAGCGCCGGCAGATCGTCGTGGATCAGCGAATAGGTGTGCAGCATCTCCAGCGCCGCGCCCAGTTCCTCGATCTTGGCGGGCAGAGACGATGACCCGGCGATCATGCGTCCAGCCTCCATGCACAAAACCGGCCGCAGCCGTTTGCCCCCGGCAAACACGCTGTGCCGCATCGCCTTGTGAATGGATACCGGAGGCTGGCTCTCCGACGGAATCAAACGGTCGAGCGCCGCATCGGTGCGCGCCCGCCCCTGCTCAAGAGTTTCCTGCAGCATCGCGCAGCGAGTATAACAAGGCGTGGGCTGCAAAGCACCGCATGTAAGCCCACGAGTTTTCAAATGCCGGATGGCAGCGTCAACGGCTTGGACAGCGGGTTGGAAACGCGACCAAATGGAAGCACTCAAAATTCTAGTTCTGTGCGTCGTTTCGGCGATGCTCTACGGGATTGTCCATGACCAATTTACGGCACGAATATGTGTTGAATACTTCACAATCTTTCATCCGCCGATTTTTCACACACAGTCTCCGACCCTGCTTGGCTTGGGATGGGGAATCGTAGCTACGTGGTGGTTCGGGGCGTTTCTCTCTGTACCGATGATATTCGCGGCTCGGGCGGGGCATAGGCCCACGCTCCGGGCGTCTCAGCTCATAACGTCAATCGCACTATTGCTCGGTTTTATGGCAGTATGCGCCATACTCTTTGGCAGCGCGGGTTATGTTCTCGCTCGAAGCGGAGTGCTGGCCACGGACTGGCTGACCTTCTCATCCTCCCCGGCAGACCGTTATCGCTTTATGGCAGATTGGTGGGCACACAACGCTTCTTACGCGAGCGCCTTCATCGGAGGCATAATTCTGTGTGTGCTTACTTATCGGCGGCGTGCTCGCATGGTCGCCTGAGTGATGAAGCGAAAGCGAGGAAGCATCGCGCGCCTCCTCGCCGTGCGAATGTTTAATTAACCTCAGGCCGCGCGCCCTACGCCACAGCCATGCTCCGCAATACCGCGGCCACCACATTCTGCGCGTCATCGGCGGGACAGAAATCACTAGCCCCCGCGTCCATGGCTGCGACCCACAACTCCTCATCCGGCACCCGGTGAGTGCAAACGATCGGCAGCTTGGGGAAATCCTGACGCAAATTCCGCAGATCGCTGAGCAAGGAATATTCCACGTCGAGAATAACCACTTCCGGCGGATGCTTGGCCACGCTCTCGCGCAGCTCCTCCCCGGAGTTGGTTAAGAGCACAGAATTAAAGTGCGAGGAAAGTTGGCCGGCCAGAGACTTTGCCACCTTGGGATCGGTTTCAAGGACTACAACGCTGGAGCCCATAGATCCTCCTAACTAACCGTCTACAACGGCGGACTAGGGCTGCGGGGAAGGGTGCGGCACCACTCACTCCACAGACATTCTTACCAGAACGCCCGGCACAGATTCGCCGCCTACCGTTGGGCAGGCGCTCTTTCCGTCGAGGCATCAAAAGGCTCGGCCTGGAGCTTTCCGTTTTTCTTCAACAGAATTTCCACCTTGCCTTCGGCCTGCTCCAACTCCTTGCGGCAGGCGGACGACAAGTTCATTCCTTCCTCAAACAGGGTCAGAGACGTTTCCAGAGGCACGTCCCCCTTTTCCAGTTCCTGAACGATTTTTTCCAGCCGCTGCAGGCACTCTTCAAACTTAGCCAACGGTTCTCACTCCTTCTCTACTGTAATGCTCCGAATTCCTCGCGATGTCCAGTCTTATTTTGTAAAAAGTTGCGGACGGAGCCCATCGCGCAACCACAAAGGGAATTTCTAAGCCGGCGTCGCGCTCTTCGTCCCCAAAGCCTCCAGCACATCCACCGCCAGGTTGTACCGCCCCTGCGGAGCGCTGATCTGCGCCCCTTGCACCGAATGCCGCACCGCCAGCAACATCTCCCGCGCAATCGCCACACCCTCAGCCCGCGCCGCTTCCGGCGTCTGCGCCTTCGCCATGCGCCCCAGAATCGAATCCGGCACCGAGACTCTTAGTTCGTTCTTCATGAACTCTGCATTGCGCGCGCTCACCAGCGGCCAGATTCCCGCCACCACCGGAACCCGGCAATGCTCGATCCGCCGCAGAACA
>Ga0116125_1000050_pt1 | contig 40861 bp, 30 predicted proteins | sample June2015DPH_16_1_2_FD_89729 | JGI IMG/M metagenome (GOLD analysis project Ga0116125, IMG submission 89729) | Peatland microbial communities from SPRUCE experiment site at the Marcell Experimental Forest, Minnesota, USA - June2015DPH_16_10 | ecosystem: Environmental > Terrestrial > Soil >...
ACCTATGCATCTGGCCTACGCAACGATGCTCCTTGCCATCTCAAACCAGCGCCCGCCATTCAAATCTCCGTTCCCCGCGCCGACTCCACATCTCCAAAGCCTGATTACAAAATGCAGTCGACACCGGATTCATAAACGCCAGCATCTCGCCATTTTTCGTACCAAACCAAAAGCCCCCGTTCAAGCGCAGATCCGCGTCATCCGACTGGAAACTTCGCATGACAGCAACATCGTTCCGCGCAGCTTCCTGATCCAGGCTGTTAATCCCAAACTGATCGGCAAACAAGCGAACTCGAAACGATTGGGCGACCACATCGGAGCGGAGGAACTTAGGCCCAATCGCCCGCACAAAGTCCGCCACGCGATCGATCCCAGAAACCATCGCCTCAGCGGCCGCAGGGTCGCCAGCTACAGGAAGCAACCCTTCGAGAAAGTAGCAATACGCATGCAACCGGTCCATCACCAGAAACTCGCTATCGACTCCCGGCAAGAACGACGAGTGATTTTCCAGAGATGAGTCAAGCATCTGCCGGTAGCACTGCAAATATCGATCATCATTAGTCGTCTGCCAGAGCTCATACCACCCCAGCGCAGCCTTTAGCTGGTAACACGCCGAACTACGCGACCAGCGCGTCGGATCGCGGGGCAGCTGCGTTTTGGCTGGCATTTCAATAATCGGCACAAAATCGGCCTCATTCGCAAAGTCGCGGACCATCGAATCCCCGACTCTCACCGCCGTCTCAAGAAATTCCTCCTTCTTAAACTCCCGCCAAAGCGACAGCAATCCCCGCACGATAATTCCGTTGTCGAAAAAGAAAGAATATTTTTGGCGGCCGTCGCATTCGAACGGCATCGCCGAACACTTCTCATCCCACGCCCTCACCAGGTAGCAGCCGGCCTCGATAGCGGCGTCCATATAGCGAGCTTCGGAAGTCTGTTTGTATAAATTCACCAGCGCGCTGACGGTGTAGCCGGTGATCTCAGTCGAGAGCGGCGCGTTGCGTTCGCAATCGCTGAAATAATATCTAGCGACTCCGCCATTGGCTTCTTGAATCCCCGAGTCCAAAAACCATTCGCCAGCGCTCCGGCGGGTGCTTTTCTCTTCCGTCGTTTTAACTTGTTCTGCATACTTCATTGTTCAGCCACCTGCCTGCTCGACTTGGAAACTCTCTGTTTAAAAAGCTGCAAATATTCGCCCGCGACTTCTGCCATTGGAGTCATTGCTGCAGCCGACAAATTCTGCTCCGCTGCACGCCGGTGCAGCTGCTCCGAACTCAGCACGCGAATCAACTGCGTCGCGAGGGTTGAGCCATCTCCCGGAGCATAAAATTCGACCGCGATCTGCTCTTCGTTCGCAATTTCGACAATCTCGGGAATCGCTGCCGCGACCATCGGCAGGCCATACTGGCAGGCTTGGTGCATCACGCCGCTCGTCCCTGCCGCCGACGAATAAGGCAACGCCAGCACTGATGCACTGCTGAAAAGAGTTGGCAGTTCGTCTTCCGGAACATAGCCAAGAAAACGAACGCAGTTGCGATTCGCCCACTGCTTCTGCAGCGTTTCCAAATACTCGGGAGTGCTGGGATGATTTGTGCCGGCGATAACCAGCACTGCATTGGGAACAGCACGCGCCACTCCATCCATGCATTCGAGCAAAAGATCAATTCGCTTGTACGTACCCCAATAGCCGAATGCCAGAATGATGCGCTCCGGACCGTCGAGCTGCGGCAAGCTCGCGAGCCGCATGCCTTCGAAAGTTCCATGCGGACGGAACTGCACTCGATCGGCCCGCTTGCCGTAGTGCGCGGCGAGATCGTCCCGGAACGAAGGCAGCAGCACTGAAACGTCATCTGCCAGCAGCAGCAATTGCGTCCCGATATGTCCAGCACTGCGATACAGCCACGGCCAGCGAACACCCGCATCTTTAAGGTTGATCCGCTCGAATATTGTGTGCAGAGTGATGTGCGTGTAATAGCCCGACAATCGCGCCAGCGCAGGCACCATAAGGGCCATAAAGGCCGCAATCGGCTTACGCGCAAAAGTGGAAAATCCTATATTGAACCAGACGACATCCGGCCTGTGCTTCCAGATCTCCGCGAGCAGCCGCATAGGATTTAAAGCTGAATCGAAGCGCCAGCAGCGCTCGATATGAAAGTCCTCCAGCTCCGGCTTCGCGTCAGTCTCGTCCGCAAGAATAACCAGATCGACCTGCGGATCGTTGCGCAGCGCACAAGCCAAATGGTAGCCATACTCGTTGAGATCTCCGCGGCTGGGCGGAAAGGAAGTAACCAGCAATACTTTCATTCGCGCCGGAACGTTCTCAACCTCCCGTGGCGCCGAGAATTCCGTCTTCTCCGAAGCGTATCCAGGCAGCCCTATTCCGCGAGACGAAAGCACAGTGGCGGTCCTCAAATACTGGCGAGAGTTCGATTGCTAGAATTCGAGAAAGGTTGCCGCTCTTGCGTCTGGGAATATTCTGGATGTTGCTGCCGAATCAGGCGTCTGGCGAGGGTTCGAAGCGCCTGGCGGTTCCCGGGATAGTCGTGTGCATCCAGGTATTAACGCAGTCTCGCCAGTGCCATCTTCGCAGCGTGATATCCGCACATCCCGTGCACCGCTCCGCCGGGCGGAGTTGACGCCGAACAGATGTAGATATTTTGCGCCGAGGTCCCATAATGCCGCCACGTGGGTCGAAACAAGAATTGGCGCAAGTCCACCACACCGCCTCCAATATCGCCTCCCACCAGATTGGCATCCATCTTTTCAAGATCGGCAGGAGCAAAGATGCGGCGCGCTAAAACAATCTCGCGGAAACCGGGAGCGAATCTCTCAATCTGGCTCTCCAATTGCGCCAGCATATCTTCCTTTGCTCCGTTGGGAACGTGGCAATAAGCCCAGGCTGTGTGTTTGTCGGCAGGAGCGCGGGAAGAGTCAAACAAGCTGGGTTGGACCAATAGCACAAAAGGTCTTGCTGCGATCTGCCCACCTCTCACGCTCTTTTCTGACGCAGCAATCTCCTCAAAGCTACCGCCCACATGTACGGTCGCAGCTCGCGTACATTCCGCTGCCTTCCACGGAATCGGCTCGCTCAAGGCGTAGTCCACTTTGAACACGCCGGGGCCGTAGCGAAACTTTTCGAGTTTGTATTTAAAGCTATCGGAAAGTCTCCCGCCCGCAATTCTCAGCAATTGCCGCGGCGTCACATCGCAAAGAATCAAGTCATCGTCCGTCCATGCATCGAGCGATTCCACGCGCGAAGAAGTCGTGACCTTACCCCCGAGTATCGCGAGATGCCGGCAGAGCGCATTTGAGATCGACTGCGACCCTCCACGCGCAACGGGCCAGCCGACCGCGTGCGCGGATATCGCCATCAACATACCGAACGCGCCGCTCAATGGCTCATCGAGCGCAAGAAATGAGTGCGCTGCAAATCCCGCAAAAAGTGCGCGAGTGCGATCGCTGCGAAAGCGACACGCGATCGTCTTCGCCGACAAAAGCGCTCTCAGCCCAAAGCGCGCCATGAGCAACGGATGTTTCGGGATTGCGGGAAGCGGCCGAAGAACCTCTGGAGCGAACTCGCTCCAATTTTCGGCGAACGGTTTCACGAGCTTTCGCCAAGCGTCTCCGTCCGCACCAAGACACTTCTTCGCATGGTCGAGATTGCGTTGCAATACAACGGCCGTACCGTCGTCAAATGGATGAGCCAGCGGAGCTGGGGAGTAAATCCATTCCAATCCATGTTTTTGCAGAGGCAAGGAAGAAAAGAACGGCGATCCTGAGCCGAGCGGGTGCACTGCCGATCCAAAATCATGCAGAAACCCCGGCAGGGTCAGTTCCATGGTCCGCGCTCCGCCGCCGGGAATCACCTCCGCCTCGAATACTTCCACCTGCAATCCAGCCTGAGCCAGCACAATCGCCGCCGACAGCCCATTTGGACCTGAGCCAATGACGCGCGCTTTGGATCGATTTGGCATCCTGTGCGAATCCAACAAATATTTCGAACAAAGCTGCAGCCCGATCTTTAAACTCCCCAATTACGAAGTTTCACAATTACTCAATTCGCTTCATTGCCGCGGCGAAACCGTCGGCCGCTCGATCACTTCAATTTGACCATCCGGCTTGAACCCCAAAGTTGGCGCATACAAACCGAGAAATTGCCTCCGCCACCACATTCCGCTGTTGCGTTTCTCCGCCATCGTGGTGAACCAGTATTGCCACAGCACCGCGCGAACCTGGCGGGGCGCCTCGCGACTGAAAGGATTGCCCGCAAACAGCTGAAGCACATCCGGATCGTTCGAAAGCAAACGCACCTCCGCGCTGGGCACAATGGAATACTCGCGCCACGAGCCAAGAGAAGCAAACCATAGGTTCCAATCGAACCGTGGTTGATACGGTGCGTAGATTCCTGGCGGCTGATTTAATTCCTGCGGCTTGTAGCGAAACGGATACGCCACCCAATTCTGTCCGTCCATTGAACCCTGAAATTCAATCTCATATCTTCCGCGTGTCATCACCGCAAACAAGCCATAACGATTGGCAATTCGAAATGGCTCGAGCGCGCTAATCGGAGAGGTCGGTAACGTCGCTTCCACAAAAATCCAAATCAATTCAGCCGTTGTCGCGTAAAAAATCCAGGTCAGCATCACGGAACTCACCGACAACTTCACAGCGTGCCAATATCGATCAAACCACGGCGACGCAGGCCTTTGCTCGGGGCCGGGCCTTTCCGCATCGGGGCCAGGAGGCGCAAAACGTGTTCGCAACTTCACTGGAATGATGCTTGATACAAAGCGATCATCGAGCAGCAGCACTCCCAGCGCCAAAACCAGATAGTTCAGAAACGTATAATTCGCGGTAAGGATTACGCCGATCTGCCACGGTGTCACAATACAAAAACAAATAATCCGCCAGCGGCGGGGAAGGAACAGCATCCACACCACGCCGAGTTCCATCGCCAGCGTGGCATACACCGTAGCCGCATGAAAGCTGTGCGGCAGATGCTGCACATACCAGCCAAGCCACGTGGGCAAGGGGCCGTTCTGGTAATACTCGTCCATGGCAGTGAAGTGGCGCCATTGCGGATCGCCGCTAAGCAGCTTTACCGCACCCGATTCGAAATAAATGCGGAACCACTCCCACTGCAGCAAAAACTGGCTGGCCCGCGAAGCGCCATGCGTTCGCCCGAGCCCGGGACGCAGCCCCGGCGGCGCAAAGAACAACGCGATGAAGCCCGCCTCCAGCAACATGCCATCCGATTGGTAACCAGAGAAATCCTGAGCCGCGCTGACAAAAGAAAGGAAACACACAAAGCAAATCACCAGCATGCATCGAGGCCACACGTTCAAAACCAGCAGCAGAGATGCTGCCATCCCAGCCCAGCAGAGCGCGATCAGCATTCCGTTTCCGCTCGACCACCAGAGCAAAGTCGGCGCATACCAGATTCGTTGCCAATGGCCAAGCGCATCGGCCACGGCTTGCAGATAACTGCCGGCAGGAAGAATTCCCAAGGGACCGATAAGACCGCGAATCTGAAAAACCAGCGAGAAGAAAGCGGAAAAGTAGATGAGGCCGAGAGCGCGCAGAAACAGCCATCGCGGCATCAATCGCGTGGGCCCGGTAGTCGGCGAATCGAAAATCCAACTGATCGCAGATGCGGGAGATAACTTCATGGCGCGACTTCGCGGTTGGCAATTCGGCGTCGGTAAACGCCTCATCCTTTTACGGCGGAGCGTATTTTCGGCGATCCGGTGATGTTAGCTTTCAAGGCAGCATCCGTTTCCACCAACTCAAGAACTTTTCTTGTCATTTCCTCGTCAATATCGGGCGCTCTTCGAATCTCCACCGGATAGCGCACCAGCAATTCCAACCCCGCATCGGCAAACTGCAGCCGCGCCTCCGGCCGCGGCGCTTCAATCTGAATATCGACGCGGCGCTCGATATCGGCGTGCTGACGCTCGATCTCCTGACGATACTTCCCATAGACCGCATCTACGGTCGCCACAAGCTTTTCCTGCGCCGTTTTGTGGTCGCCATTCGGAGAAATTATCACCGCTACTTCATGCCACGCGTACTCAGTCCCGGGAATCTGCTTGAACAGCGGTGTGCCCGTCTGGAACAGGACGGCATTCGAGAACACAACGATTCGCCCGGTCGGGTAAAAATCCAGTCCTGTACCCGCAAGTTCCATCAAATAAAGCCGCACCAGTCCGATGTCCACAACATCGCCGGTAATGCCGGCAACGCTGATGCGATCGCCCACCCGAATTCCATACCGCCCGATGATGAAGAAATACGCCGCGACCGAAAGCAAGACTGCCTGCAGGCCGACCGCGATGCCAGCGGTGATGAATCCGGCAAACGTTGCCAGCGAACTGAATTCGCTGACGAAGCCAAGGATCAGCACGACCACGAATAGGAATCCGATCACGATGCGGCGCATGACCAGAAACTGCCGCCGCCGGCGCGGTTCGCTGATATAGCGGAAAGTGATGCGCCGCCAGATTTCCGAGAGAAACAGAATCACGGCCAGCGCGCCAAGAATCCACAGGACCCGCAGGAGAACAGATCGCAGCTTGGGTCTGTATTCGCCGGTGATCGAATTGCGCCACTCGTCAAAATTTGTCTTGCTATCGTTGAGCACAATCACTTCCTGGCTCAGGGGCAGAGAGGCGTCAGCGAGCTGCTTGAAGCGTTGCGTGAGCTGCTGGTATTGTTTGCGTTCCGCTTCGATCTGCTGCGTATCGGTAACGGCCGCCGGCTGGTTGGATAGTGTTTGGCTTTCTTGAATGGCTGCCCGCAGCGCTTGTTGAAGGGGGGCGTGCAGTCGCTCGGCTACGTCTCGCGTGTAATCCGTTTCCTTTTCTAGGCTGTCGATTTCGCGGGTCGCGCTCCAATAGTCGTAGAGGGTGATGACCTCGCTGATAAGGCCGCCGGAGTTGGCGAGGTTGGGTTTCGCATTCGCGGCAGCAGCGCCGGCCTTTTGAGCGCTCGCCGACGATCCCAGCGCCTCGGGAATTGACATGGCCAACTTATTGATGCTGCCTTCGAGGCCTCCAGCAATTTCAGCATCGCTCTCCACGAACGCCGCCATCTTTTGCAGCGCATCCAGCAGGGCCTTTTGCAAACCCAACACCCCCTGTAGGGCATCCCGCTGCGAAATCAGGCGGTCCCGCCGTGCCGCCGGCGCTTTCGTAATTTGAGTATTTAGACTTTCGATCTGCGACTGCAGTTGATCAATTAATGCGGAAGTCTTGGCCTCCAACTCCGCCCGTTTCTGCTGCTGTGTTGTCCCGGCGGCGGGCTGGTTGGAATTCCCCTTCTCTTGCGCTCCGATTAAAGTACCCTCAGCTTTGGCAGACTGAAATGCCAGCCGCACCGCCTGCGCGGCCAGACTCTGCGCGTTGTCGTGGTAAATGGCGTCGCTCGGCAATCCCACGGACTGGACTTCCGTTGTGGAATGGCGATACCAGTTTATGACCTGACTCAGGTGATGCAGAATGGCATTGCCGTCAAGCTGCACTTGCGGCAAAGAGTTGCCCGTAGATTGTGCAGCCGGTTGCGGAGCCTGTTGGGTCTGCGGCTTCGAATCTTGCGCGAACAAGAGCGCTGTTCCAACAAGGCACGATGCCATGATGCTGATGATCCGCTCGCCTTTTCGGCGCGAGCCCTCGGGTCGGTAATTCGATCTGCTTTTCGTTCTCATGTAGGAAACTGGATTCAGCGATCGACTTTCCTGTCGTACCGTAAGGCTCTCAGGCTATGTCGCATTCTGTCCATAGGGGCTTTCTAAATTTTCACCTTTTTTATTTTCAGGAGTACTCCCATCCCTCCTGGCAACAAGTCCGCCGAAGGGGATATTCATTGTTGAGCGCCCCCTGGGTTATCCGGAGTTGGGCCTTGGATTTCGCCCCTCCGCCATTCCGCTTCAAATCGATGGTTCTCCCGACTTCCGGCTATAAACTTCTCTCCGACTTGAGCGCAAAATGCTTTAAGCTTGGCAGTGCGCGCGAAGCGCATCCTTAGAGAACCTCTGGATCATGACCTCTTCCTCAAGTCGATGGCGGCGCCTCGAAGCCTTATTTTACGAGGCGCTCGAGTTGAAGCCGGAAGATCGCGCCAGCTTCCTGGAAAAAAGCTGTGCCGGTGATGCGGACTTGCGCAGGGAAATTCAGGAGCTTCTGAATTCCTCTGACAAGCCGATGGACGTCCTGCAGGAATCGGTGGCCGAGGCTGCACACCAGGTGGTCGCGAAGCGACGCGAGGTTATTGCCCCCGGAACCCAATTGGCTCATTACAAAGTCATCTCCATGCTGGGCGCCGGAGGGATGGGCGAAGTTTACCTGGCCGAGGACACGCGCTTGGGCCGCAAGGTCGCGCTAAAGCTGCTCTCCCCGGCGCTCACTCTCGATCAGCGTGGGTTGCGTCGTTTCGAACAGGAAGCGCGCGCAGCATCCGCACTGAATCATCCCAATATTCTCACTATCTACGAATTCGGCCAGGCGAATGGCTTGCATTTCATCGCCTCCGAATTTGTCGATGGCGCAACCCTACGCGCCAAAACGGCCGCCGGCAGAGTTGATCTGAGCCCCGCCATCGACATCGCCATCCAAATCGCCAGCGCTCTTTCCGCCGCCCACGATGGCGGAATCGTTCATCGCGACATCAAGCCCGACAACGTAATCGTGCGCAACGACGGCTTGGTCAAAGTCCTCGATTTTGGAATCGCCAAACTGGCCGAGCGGCGCAAGGGGGAGACCGTTCGCCGAACCGGATCAACAGTCACGTCCTCCATCAGCGAAGTCGGCATGGTCATTGGCACCGCGAAATATATGTCCCCGGAACAGGCACGGGGCACAGACATCGACGCACGCAGCGACATTTTCAGCCTGGGCTCGGTGATGTACGAGTTGATCACCGGAAGGTGCGCGTTCGGCGGCGCAACCACCAGCGACGTTATCGCCGAGATCCTGAAGCAGGAACCCCCTCCGCCCATCGACTTCGCCCCCGACACTCCGGCCGAAATTGAACGAATCATCGGGAAAGCCCTCCGCAAAGATCGGCTCACTCGCTATCAGTCCATAAGGGATTTGCTGATCGATTTGCAGGACTACAAAAAGGATGCGGAATTTCAATCGCAACTGCTCGGGCAGGGTGCTCGCGTTGAACGCGTGAAGTCTGGCTCGGATCGAAGGACTCCCGCGCGAGGCGTTCTTGCGCCTCCAGCCGTCCGGAAATCTTCGAGGGCAAGAACGCGGCTGCTGGAGGCGGGATCCCTCCTCTTAATTGCGATCTTGGGCGCAGCTGGCTACTTCTATTCCCGGAAGGCCACTCCAGCGCCCACCGGTACGTACCCGCGCAGCCTGGCGGTTCTCCCGTTCCGCAATCTCAAGCAGGATCCCGCCACCGACTTCCTCGGATTTTCACTGGCCGACGAGATCATTACCAAACTCACCTATGTCAACTCCCTCACCGTTCGCCCATCCTCTTCCATCGACAAGTATCGCAACCAGACAATCGATCCCCGGAAAGTCGCCGCCGATTTGAATGTTGACACGCTCCTCACCGGCAGTTTCATCAAAGATGGCGACGATCTCCGCATCACGACCCAACTCATCGATGTGAAACCCGACAAGATTTTGTGGCGCGAATCCCTCGATCTGAAATACGACAAGTTGCTGACCGTGCAAGACCGCGTGGCCCATCAGATCATTGAAGGCCTGGAGTTGAATCTGTCGCCCACGGAAACCGCCAACCTCAAGCCCGAAAAGCCAATCAACACTCTGGCCTACGAATACTATTTACGCGGAATCGATCTTTATTCCTTGAACGAATTCGCCGGCGCCATCGACATGCTGGAGAAGTCGACCTCCATCGAGCCGAATTATGCGCAAGCCTGGGCGCACCTCGGCAGGGCATATACCACCAAAGCGTCCTTGCATTTCGGCGGGCGAGAAGACTACGCCAAAGCGCAAGCTGACTATGAGAAGGCCATCGCACTCAATCCAGTCCTGGTCGAGCCGCGAATTTACATGGCCAATCTTTACACAGATACCGGCCGCGTGGAGCAGGCAGTTCCGCTGCTGCGTTCTCTTCTGCAGAATAGTCCCAACAACGCCGAGGCCCATTGGGAACTCGGTTACGCCTACCGCTTCGGCGGAATGCTCAAAGAATCCGTGGCGGAGTGCGAGAAGGCACGGCAAAACAATCCCCAGGTCAAAATTAATAGCTCCGCAATAAACAGTTATCTCTATCTTGGCGAGTACGATAGATTTCTGCAAAGCCTGCCGGTCAACGACTCGGTTTACATTCTTTTCTACCGCGGATTTGCCGAATACCACCTGAACAATTTTGAACAGGCCGCGCAAGACTTCGACCGCGCCTTCGAACGCGACCCCTCATTGCTTCCGGCGACTGTAGGAAAGGCGTTGAGCGATTCGGTCAGGCACGATAACGCCGCGGGAGTGAAACTACTGGGGGAGACTGAAAGCAAAATTGAAGAACGCGGCGTCAGCGACGCAGAGGGCATATACAAGGTTGCGCAAGCCTACGCCGTCCTGGGCGACAAGTCTTCCGCTCTCCACATGCTGCGCCACAGCATCGGCGGAGGATTTTTTTGCTATCCATATTTTGAGCGCGATCCTCTGCTGCAGAGTCTGCGTGCCGAGCCCGGTTTCCAGGAACTTATGCAGCAGGCTCTCCGCCGCCATGAACAATTCGAACAGCTGGCAAAATGACGCTGGCGCCAAGGTTAATCTTTTCCACAAGGCTAAACATCACCGCTTCTCTTCTGGCGGCGCATATGGCATACTGTCCAGCCAATGCTTTGCCCGAAACTCATTCGGAGGCCATAATGAAGATTGATATCTTGAGAGTGCAGCACGAACTCAAAGCTCAAGAGCGCTCGAATGAACGCGCCGCCGAACCAAAGCGCATCGAACTACTGCAGAAGTTGCTGCGAAAAAAAATGGAACAACGCGAGCTTCCAGCGCACCCAGAAATCAAAGTGGCATAGAGCGTCGAATCATCCACTGCCCTGAACTTGTCGAAGGGACCTATGCATTTTGCCTAGGCCGCCTGAACTCTCCGCCCGACCTCTATTCGTGCCGCGAGCCCCCCGAATCAGTACGCCCCAATATTAATCTCCCCGCCGTGTTCTCTCGGATTTCCCGCAAAATTCGTACTGCCGTAAATCGAACTTCCGTTGCACCACCCGACGCTGCAAGTCAGGCTGGTACCACCCGCATCAATCGCCGGCGAGTCAGCGGCAATATCCAAATTAGGGGGAGTTGAAGTTAAATCGTCGAAAAGCGGGTTAGCGTTAGGAGAATTTGCGTCCTCCCCAGCCGCGGTCTGATAAGCCGAATAGCTTTTATAATTCGAAACGCCTGCCCACGTAATTGAAGTCCCTTTCACATATCCCGAGGCGGAATAGTAGAGATTCCAGTTAAGCGTAGCCGGTGGCGCCGGATATTGCGTTGTGGACTTCACATAGCTGTAGATCCAAACGTTCTGCGTTCCCGCATACAAGATGTTGTTTTCAAAAATGTTTCCGGAAGTGCTCCCCGAGTGATACTGAATCTGAAACTCGGCCCCCTGATTTTTCACATTGTTGTTGTAAAGTGTGTTGTTCACGATCACAACGTGATCGCTTCCACCCACCGTGTTCGAGTATCCGCCAATGGAAACCCCAACCGTATTGGAGCCATAAAACAAATTGTTGCGGATGGTCACATAGCTGCTGTCGTGGCCCTTGTGTTCGCTGGCCGCTTCCATGGCCAGATCGCAGGCGTATACGGTGTTCAATTCAAAGGTGGTGTAGGCGCATCCATCACAATAAAGCCCGTCGGCGTCATACGAGTCGCCTTCGCCGGGATTCTTGATGGCGCTAATGTTATAGACCGTATTCCCGCTGATTTCGCCGTACATCGCCTGGTCGTAACCGGTCGGGCCAACTCCCTCGAATCCAATCGCGTCGATGCCGATATTGTCGTTGTCGTGAACAATGTTGTTCGTGATGGAGAAATAAGTCACGTTTCCATCGACATTCACGGATTCGCTCTCGCCGGTCTTCAAGTCGTAAACCTGATTCCTGCTGATCGTAAGCTGCGTGATGGGCGTTTGCTGCGTGCCATAGACAGCAATGCCAAAAGCGTTGCCGTTCTTTTCGGAAGTAGTAGTAATGTTATGCACCAGATTGTTCAGCAACTGCACACCCGTGCCTGATCCGGTTATCCATACTCCCGCAGGCGTGTAGGCCGCCTTGCTCGTCGTGTAGTTGCGAATCTCGAATCCGCTCACCGTGACATAACTTTGACTGACAATGTTGACCAAGCCCTGCGTCTCGTTTCCGCTGGATGGCGGATTCGAGGTACAGCAAGTCACTCCCGTTCCGTCAATCACCGCCGTCTGCCCGGGATAACTTTCAAAGGTAACGTAGTTGGAAGCTGTGCCGGAGACGGGAATACTCACCGATTCGTTGTAGACGCCTCCCAGAACATAGACCGTGGCGCCGGCAGAGACCGAATTCGCCGCATGCTGAATCGTGCGCCACGGTGAGCTGTAGGACCCCGAGTTGCCGTCGCTCCCACTGGTCGACACGTAGAAACTCGCTCCCACTTGTGAGAACGCTGAAATCGAAGAAGCGATAAGCACACAACAACACGACATCATTCGCAGGAACCGTGGAAGGGAACTGTGGCAGGAAAGTGAGGTCATGGGCGATTCTCCAGAAGGCTCGAGTGGTAAAACGGGGACGATCGTGGCCCGAATTCCGACCGTGGTACGAAACTTTATCTGCCTTACGAATAGTTGTCAATAGTTTTGTGTGCTTTCGTATTTGCACCCGCGAAGTGCGATATCTACTCTTCTCCGTAGCCGTGCTCTGATTTAGCTTGACTTTCGCTGAGTTTCGCAACTAATAGTAATACTTCGTAATAGTGCGAAACACTCAATGATGAAAATCGGCTTCTCAAGGCTACCTACGTTTAGCGGACATATCGCCGCCATCTTGGTGTGTGCCCTTCTGCTTTGCACTGACTGCACGCGAAACAGGACCCAAACATCCTCTCCTCCTCAGCCTGAAAAGGCGCGCATCGCCGTTGCCGTGAATCCAGAGGGGCCGATTATTGTCACCACTAGTGTCGCGGAATTCCGAATTCTACCCTCCGGATACATTTCTGCTTCGCTTCTGCCTGTCGAACAGAAAAGAACTCTGGACGCTGAGAAAGGCAGCCCGATACCAAGCGATTATCTGTCGCAAGGCGGAAAAGAAGTGCACTTCACGCTCGATTTCGGCCAGGCGAAAGTTGTTGAGGCCAACGGCAAACTCGGCAAGGGAAAACAAATCACTATACCCGCACACGCCCTGGGCGATGCTGCGAGCATCACGCAAAACCTGGAAATCTGGGTATATGACGATTTTCCAGCGATGCTCCTGAGCAGCGCTTCTTACACTAACAACGGAAGCTCCGAATACCACGTCGACACAGTTGTCGAGCAGCGCCACTCATTTGATCCGCAAGAGGCAGGGCGTGCCTACGGTATGTGGTCCTATCAGGGAGCGAGCTACGACTGGGGCGAGGATGATGTCGTCAAGCTTACAAAAACGTTTTCGCGTCCCAACGTGATGGGCGCAGTCGTCAAAGGCGGCTATGGAGGCGGCATCCCGGTCGCCGCATTCTGGAACGCAAACGTGGGCGAGGCCATCGGCCACGTCGAGACATTACCTCTCTCGCTCTCCATCCCGGTGCGCGTGGAGCACGACGGTCACGTGACAACCTCCGTTACGATTCCTGCGAATACTACGCTCAAGCCCGGCGAAACTTATTCCGCTCCAAGAAGTTTCATCGCGGTTTACGCGGGAGATTTCTATCAGCCGCTACGCCTCTGGTCCAGCGTCCTGCAAAAAGAAGGTTGGCAGATTCCCACGCCCTCCAACGAAGCCTACAACGCCAGTTGGTGCGGTTGGGGATATGAGTTCAACGTCACACCCGCGCAAATGGTGGGAACGATTCCGAAGCTGAAGGAACTTGGCATCAAGTGGGCCACGCTCGACGATCGTTGGTTCGACACCTACGGCGACTGGAATCCGCGCTCGGAAACTTTCCCCGGCGATTCCATAAAGAAGATGGTCGATGACTTCCATAAGCAAGGAGAACTGGTGCAGCTCTGGTGGCTGCCGCTGGGCGCAGAAGATGGCAGGGGTAAATGGGAGTCGCACAAATACGTCGTTTCGAAGGTCGCGAAAGAGCACCCCGACTGGTTCATTCAGGATAAAAACGGCCAACATGCCCGCATGACGCGCGATTTAGCCACGTTGTGTCCGGCAGTCCCGGAAGTGCAAGCCTATTACAAGCAGTTGACGGAGAAATTCATTCGCGACTGGGGATTCGACGGCTCCAAACTCGACAACATCTACAGCGTGCCCATGTGCTACAACCCCGCACACCATCACAAATCCCCTCAAGACTCGGTTAACGCGATGGCCGATGTGTACAAGACGATTTTTGAGACGACGCGTTCCATAAAGCCGGAAAGCGTGACTCAAAGCTGCCCCTGCGGAACTCCCCCTTCGCTGGCATGGCTGCCATACATGGATCAAGCTGTAACTGCCGATCCCGTGGGCGCCGTGCAGGTGCGGCGCAGAATCAAAGTCTACAAAGCGTTGCTCGGTCCCGAAGCCGCGGTTTACGGAGATCACGTCGAACTTTCGGCAATGACCCGCGTCGGAAACGACTGGAGCGAGCACGGCGACGACTTCGCCTCAACCATTGGCGCCGGTGGCGTGGTGGGAACGAAATTCGTGTGGCCCAATCCCGGACCGAAATTCAAGGCCGTGAACTTGACGCCGGAAAAGGAAGAGCACTGGAAAAAATGGATGAGTATTTACAACGAGAAGATGCTTTCCAAAGGCGACTTCCGCAATCTTTATGTCTATGGTTACGACATTCCCGAAGCCTACGCCATCGAGAAGGACGGCAAAATGTATTACGCGTTCTTCGCGCCCACGGCCGCGACGTGGAAGGGAGAAGTAGAATTGCGGGGATTGAAAACAGGTCCCTACCGCGTGCTCGATTACGAAAATGGAAAGGACCTGGGCTCGATTGACGTAACGGAAAAGGGCGCTCCGAGGTTGGCAACCGAGTTCAAAGAGCATCTGCTGCTGGAGGTTTCGAAGTAGAGAATCTGCGAGGGTTTTCCAGCGGCGCCGCCAACAATCGGCTTTCGTTTTACGCTTGTGGCCCGAATCCACGGGCGCGGATGAATTGATCGCGGTATTCGGCGTCCCGAAAGGCTTCCGTTCCTCCGGCGCGGGTTGTCGAAAACGCGCCGGCAGCATTGCCTGTGGCGAGGCACGTGGGAATATCCGCCCCGCGCAGGTATGCGGAAAGAAATCCCGCATCGAAGCTGTCTCCGGCGCCAACCGCATCCACTGAATCAACTGTCAGCGCCGCCGCAAAATAAGCTTCGTTGGCGTCTCGTGCGATGGCTCCCTCGGTTCCATTCTTGATAACGACCAGCGGCACTGCGCTGGCCAGTTTGTTCAGCGCGAACTGAAGATCTTCCGTTCCGGCAATCCGACGCGCCTCCCGCGCATTCGGGAGAAACACATCCACATAATGCAACGCTTCAGTCAACCCTCCCTGCCAAAGATCGTCGGGGTCATCATTCGTATCGAGCGAAATGGTGAGTCCGGCGGCCTTGAGATTTCTAAATAGTCCCGGAATCTGATTCATCAAGCCGCGCTGCAGATAAAAAGAAGACAGATGAAAATGCCGCGCGTCGGCTAGGTACTCCAAATCGAGATCCTCAAACTTCAAATCGAAGATCGTTCCCGCATAAGTCACCATATTGCGCCAACCATCCCGTTGCAGGATGGTCGTCAGCCCGGTCTTCGCACCCTCTACTCTGCGCACCTTGTCGGCATCAACGCCCCCTGCGCGCAATCGCTGCAATGCGATTTCACCCAGCGGATCATCGCCGATGCGGGAAATAAAGCCAACGCGGCTGCCCAGTGCCGCAAGGTTATGGGCAACGATAGCAGAGGAACTCCCCAGTGTGAGCATCATGTCGTCCGCCAGAATCTCGCGCTCAGGCGGAAGTTCGGGCGGAAGCCCATAGAAAATCAAATCAAGATTTAATTCGCCGGCGATTGTGACGTCGAAGCGGGGCAATTTGTTTCCTCGGGAGTCTATTGGTTGAGCATCACGACATGGGTTGACTGCCGCGGATTATCGGAATCTAAACCCTTCTTAAAGCCAGTGTAGTGTCCGATGAACGGTCCGGTAGCCGCCGCTGAAAGCGCCAGCTAAACTCGAGCCGCTGCCGATGAACCGCCACTGCCGGCGTCGCCGAAAAGTTTGCGAGTGCGCGCAACAAAATCGGCTTCGCGCAGCCGTTTGAGATAGCCACTCCAGTATTGCGGTCGCGGAAGTATTTCGGCGAGAGAATGCGCTCCGGGAGCCGAAATTGCAGGAATCGACCCCTTTACCGTTAGACAAGGGTCACCTCCATGCCCATCTTTCTTAATTCGCGGAGATCTGGTTTTGGAATGTTTCGGTCTGTGATCACTTCGTGCAATGCTTTTGTGGGAGCGATCAAGGAGAGGCTTCGCCGGCCGAACTTGCTAGAGTCGCAAACTGCGACTGCTCTTTTCGCTATCTCGATCATGACTCGATTCACCTTCGCTTCCAGGAGATTGGGAGTGCTCAGGCCATAATAAACATCGAAGCCGTCGACCCCCAGGAAGAGAATGTCAGCATTCAGGCGCTGCAGCGTCTCCTCCGCGATGGGTCCCACCAGAGAAAACGAATTCTTCCTTAACGCTCCCCCGGTCAGGATGACCTCAACTGGAGTCCCCGAAAGTTCAGCCGCAATGTTGATGGCGTTCGTAATAATCGTAAGGTTATGAAAGTTCCGCAAAGCGCGCGCAATTCCTGTGGTCGTGGTGCCGGAATCGAGAATCACCACCTGTTCTTCCTTCACCAACTGCGCCGCCGACTCCGCAATTCGCAACTTCTCGGCGCGGTGGAGCTTTTCTTTTTCCCGCAGCGCGGGATCTTCCAAAGCGCCTTCGCGTGCGGGAAGAGCGCCACCATGCGTGCGGTGGACAAGGCCTTGCGATTGCAGAATGTCCAAATCTTTGCGAACCGTAACCTCGGAAGTCTGGAACTGACGGGCCACCTCCGTGACCAGCACCCGGCCGTTGCGTTCAATAATTTCGCGGATGGCACGTCGGCGTTCTTCGTTAAGCAAGCGGTTCCCTGCAGGCGGAGCAACTTTTGAGTACGCTTTCTTTTTATATCGTGTTCTTTCGCTTGTCCACAGAAAAGGATAAGCGGGATTTCCCAGAAAACGCGGAGGAGTCTGCCCCTTTCCGCCTGAGAATATGCGAGACTTGCCTCTCATGAGCCCGGTGGAACTATACGCAGAGCCGCATCGCCGCTTCAATCCGCTCACGGGCGATTGGGTTCTGGTTTCGCCGCAAAGGGCGCAGCGGCCCTGGCAAGGCCAAGTGGAGCAGCCCGCCGCCCCTGCTCTAGCGTACGATCCGGGCTGTTATCTTTGTCCCGGTAATCAACGAGCCGCAGGAGAGCAGAACCCGCACTACCAATCGACATTCGTTTTCACCAACGACTTCGCGGCGCTTAAGCCTGACGTTCAGCCGGTGCGGAACGATGAGTCCGCCCGCGGCTTGCTGCTTTCTGAGTCTGAAGCAGGGACGTGCAGGGTAGTCTGCTTCTCGCCCCATCATGATCTGACACTGGCGCGCATGACCATCGCGGAGATCGTAAACGTGGTCAACGTTTGGGTCGACCAGTTCGCAGAAATTGGCGCATCGCCGGAGATAAATTACGTGCAGATCTTCGAGAATCGCGGAGAAATGATGGGATGCAGCAATCCGCACCCGCACGGCCAGATCTGGGCCAATCAAACGATTCCGAATGAACCTCGCAAAGAGCAGGAATCGCAAGGAAGATATTTGCGGAATTACGGCGCGTGTCTGCTCTGTGATTATTTGGAATTGGAAGCGAAAACCGGCACACGCATGGTGATCAAGAATGCGCACTTCGTAGCGCTCGTACCCTTCTGGGCAGTCTGGCCTTACGAAGTGTTATTGCTTTCCAAGGCGCATATGGGCGACATGCGTTCGTTCAGCCCATCGATCCGGGAAAGTCTGGCCGATGTCATCAAGAAACTCACAACGCGCTACGACAATCTCTTCCAAACCGCGTTCCCATATTCCATGGGCTTTCACCAGACGCCAACCGACGGCGAGGCGCATCCCGAATGGCATCTCCACGCCCACTTTTATCCGCCGCTTTTGCGATCGGCAAGCGTGCGGAAATTTATGGTCGGCTACGAGATGCTGGCCAGCCCGCAGCGGGACATCACTGCAGAAGCCGCGGCTGAGGCGTTGCGGAGCATTCCTGAAATACACTATTCCGAAAAGGTTTGATGCTGCTAGTAAAGTCCCGGTCGCGAAACAGCAATGAATTCCAGCGAGTTGGCAAGCCATTTTGCGGAGATATTCGGGAGCAAGCCCGCGATCTTTAGCGCGCCCGCGCGGGTAAACCTGATCGGCGAGCATACCGACTACAACGACGGTTTTGTGATGCCGAGCGCCATCGGACTCTGTACCCGTGTTGCCATCGCTCCGCGAACCGATCGCCAGCTCGTCATTCGCTCCGAACAGTTTCCGCAGCATTTCTCTTTTGAAGTCGATAATCTGCCCAAAACCAGAGTTGGAGATTGGTGCGACTACGTGCTGGGGGTCGCGATCCTTCTGCAACTCGGGCACAGTTTGCAGGGAGCAAACATTCTGGTGCATGGCGAGATCCCGATCGGGAGCGGTCTAAGTTCCTCGGCCGCAATTGAAGTAGCCAGCGCTCTGGCGTTCACGAAAGTCAACAACATAAATTTGCCACTGCCCGAGTTGGCCAAACTTTGCCAGCGCAGCGAAAACAGTTTCATCGGCGCCCGAGTCGGAATCATGGATCCATTCGTCTCCTGCCTGGGCAAGTCCGGACACGCTCTGTTTCTCGATTGCCGCTCCCTCAATTTCGACTTGATCGCCATCCCCGCCAACATCCGCATGGTGATTTGCAACACGATGGTGAAGCACGAACATGCCAGCGGGGAATACAACCGCCGGCGCGAGGAATGCGAGGAGGGAGTGAGAATCCTAACCCGACACTATCCCGCGATCCGCGCCCTGCGAGATGTTTCAGCGGATCAACTGATGCAGCATGCCGGGGAGTTTCATAAAATAGTCTTCAATCGATGCCGCCACGTGATCGAAGAAAATGCGCGAGTCCGCGCCGCCGCAGAATGCCTTCGCAGAGCCGATCTGCAAGGTTTCGGCAAGCTGATGCGAGAATCCCATCGCAGCCTCCGTGATTTGTACCAAGTCAGCTGCCGGGAACTGGACCTAATGGTCGAAGCCGCGGAGGGGTTGCCTGGCTTTTATGGCGGGCGCATGACTGGAGGCGGATTTGGGGGATCGACGATCAATCTCGTCGAGGAGAACGCGTCCGCCGCCTTTGCCGATCAAGTCTCGAATCGTTATCGGCAGCGGACTGGTATCGACCCGGTGGTGTACATTTGCTCGGCTGCGGACGGCGCTAGAGCTGAGGCGCGGCAGTTCCACCGTTAGCTTTATGCCGAGCAGGGTCCTCGAGCGTTCTTAGCGCAGGCGAGTCTTCAACCTTTTCTTCGATGTCTTAGCAGATTTCGTCTTCGGCGCCTTTGCCGAAACCATCTCGTACGACTGCCGGATCAACTCTTGCAATTCATTCCAGCTCACCGCGTCCAGTCGATCCAGCATCACCCACTTGTAGCGGCCAACATACGGCGCCGGGCGAATGTCCTCACGCTCAATCAGATCGGCAAAAACCTCCGGCGCGCACTTCAGGCAAAGCCGCGGATTATCCAGGCCCAGCATGACAAAAATCTTGCCGGCAACTTTGAAGCAAAGTTCGTCGCCCCACTGCAGGTTCTCGGTGGCGCCAGAGAATGTCAGGCAAAACTCGCGAATGGCATCGACTTTCATTTACTTTTCCCGGTGCAACCGATCGCTTTAGCTGCCATCAAAGTCTATAAGGAGGTTTATATGCAAACCCGCACTCTTGGCAATTCCGATTTGAAAATCACCCCCGTCGGCTACGGAGCCTGGGCCATCGGCGGATCTGGCTGGCAGTTCGCCTGGGGATCGCAGGATGACAACGACTCCATCGCCGCCATTCACCGTGCGCTCCAACTGGGCGTCAACTGGATCGATACCGCCGCGGTCTACGGACTGGGACACTCGGAAGAAGTAGTCGGACGCGCGTTGAAGAGCTGGCCTGGCGCGAAGCCCTACATCTTTACCAAGTGCTCGCTGCGGTGGGACGGCAAAGGCAATGTGCAGACGGTTCACAGCAAAGATTCGATCCGTCGCGAACTCGAAGACAGCCTTCGCCGGCTCTCCGTCGACGTTGTCGATCTCTATCAAATGCACTGGCCGCCCGATCCCGACTCGCCAGCGCTGGAAGAAGCATGGTCGACGATGGCCGAACTGAAGGCCGAAGGCAAGGTGCGCTGGATTGGGGTTTCGAACTTCAACGTGAAGCAACTGCGGCGCGCCCGGGCAATCGCTCCGGTCACTTCTCTGCAGCCTCCGTATTCGCTAATTCATCGTGAGGTCGAAGACGAAATTCTTCCTTATTGCCTGCGCGAAGGCATCGGCGTGATTGTGTATTCCCCCATGGCCTCCGGACTTCTCACCGGCGCGATGACGCATGAGCGCGCCGCCAGGCTGCCGAAGGATGATTGGCGTCGAGGTCAGCCCGACTTCAGCGAGCCAAATCTTTCCCGGAATTTAGAGCTGGTGGAGCGCCTGCGGGAGATTGCCAAGCGTCACAATCGCTCGATCGGCGAAGTCGCCATTGCCTGGACGCTGCATCATCCCGCGGTCACCGGTGCGATAGTTGGAGCGCGCAACGCCCGGCAGGCCGAAGGAGTGATGCGAGCCGGCGAATTGCAACTCAACAACAAAGAGGTGAACGAAATCGAGGAGTTTTTGGCGGAAGCGGCGTCCATGTGAGTTTTCGTTGCGGAATCGCGGTTCATCGGCTGATTGCGTTGCCCATGATCGACGCGACTCCGCACCGAGGCTTGTCTCCTTATCCGTTCCCCAATTCTTTAATGACGGTTACTTTGCTGTACGCGACTCGAAATCCCAGTCGCTCACAATTGCGCTGCGAGGGTGTCCCACCCTGCGTAACGACAACGGCATACTCGCATCCCGCGTCAGCAGCCGCAGCCAATCGGGCACGGAGCAATGCAGTTTGCAGACCGCGGCCGCGGAATTCGAGTGCAGTTCCCGCACCGCACACCGCAAAAATGCGATGCCGCGGAATCACCAGCCCCGCGCCGCAAGCTACCGCCTTGCCATCTATGCTGGCGGCGAACGTCACGGCTCCCTCCATCGAGTAAAGCGGAGTCAGCAGGTCCTGGAATGGCTCGGGTGCACCGTCGGGGAAAAATGCCCGCTCCACGATGCCGCCCAACTCCCGCGCCTCTTCAGGGCGGCCACGGCGAATCGTGCAGCCTTTGGCAGGAGGCGGAAATTTCTCGTTCTCGTCTAAGCGCCGGTAGAGAACGTTGTTCAATTCCGCGATGGCATATCCGCGCTGCTTGCACATCTCGAATACAACCGCATCGTGCAGCGGGCATAAATCGACTTGCGCAGGAGCCTTGTGCAAACGATAGAACTGTTCGACGCAGTCGAGATCCTCGGCCGTGAATGCACGATCCAGGCCCAGCCCAGTCGCCCGCCCAATGGGTGACCCCAGTCCGGCAAAGATCATGTGTCCGCCGCAAATCTCTTCTTCTGTGGCGCCAATCTCCGGTTTTGTCTTTTGAAACGCACGCGCGTACAACACTTGCGGCATTTCTTCGCAGGCCTCAAAACGGCGCGCTAATGCTTTGTCCACAAATTGCATGTTCGTAGTCCTTTCTGGATGGAAACGTTTGCCAGCGAATCAAGATCGGAACCGAGCAGCGCACACTCCCGCGCATTGTTTCTCATGTTGTTTTTGCGGGCTAGCGAACGGCAGTCACAGGCAGGAAGGCAGAATAGCGCGATCGAGGGCCGGACGCAATTTGATTTTCGATCAGACTGGGCGGCTGAAGGCGAGGCCACTAATCGCGGTTGCCCCAAAGGCCGAGTCCCACCGCATGGTGCCAGGTTTACACTTTGCCCAAAACCCTTGTCCCGCCAAAAAAGTCAGCATCTCTAGGGGTTATTAGCCAAGGTCGCGGTGAGTTCCGTTATCGCCTTTTTTCCCACAATGAAAAGGACATGCCCGAGGAGATGTCCGAAGGCGACGGGAATCACAAGCGATCTTCAGACGAACACCCGATAATCTCCGCAGCATGACCGCAAATGCGGCATGCGGCATAACAGCGAGCTTTCAGAGAGCGTGCGATCATGACGAAATTTCGAGCACAAAGCTGCCGGGGCGCAGGGTTGCTGCTGGCAGGGATTCTCTTGCTGTTTGTATCGCCGGGCATGGCGGCGGACAAAAGCGACGACAAAAGCGGCAAAGACAAAGCGCAACCCTCGCCCACGCCAGTGGATGCTTCCAAATACGTCGGTGCGGACACCTGCAAAGGCTGCCACGAAGAGATCTACAACTCTTGGGCGAAGACCCCGCACTGGAAGACTACGCTCGCTAAAGAGAGTGACGTTTCAAAGCGGGGCTGCGAGGGCTGTCACGGCCCGGGTGCCGATCACGTCGCGGGCGGCGGCGATGTAACCAAAATCTACGTCTTCAAGGAGCATTCGCGCGAGGAAACCAGCGCGCGTTGTCTAAGCTGCCATGGCGACAGCCACAAGCAGTCCCATTTTTCGGAATCGGCTCACGCCAGCAGCGAAGTTGGCTGCCTTGATTGCCACTCCCCCCATCACGCGACCGAGAAAGAGCACCTTCTCGTGCAGGGCCAGCCGAACCTCTGTTACGGCTGCCATACGACGGAGAAGGCGGATTTTGCCAAGCCTTATCACCACCGCATCGAGGAGGGTCTCGTCCAATGCAGTGATTGCCATAACCCGCACGGCACCGGAACCGTGCGCCAGTTGCAGGCCCTCGCCAGCGGCGACGCCGTTTGCTTCAAGTGCCACGCCGAAAAGCAAGGCCCGTATGTCTACGAGCATGTTCCGGTAAAAACCGATGGCTGCAGCAGTTGCCACACGCCCCACGGTTCCACCAACCCGCGCCTGCTCAAAGTCAGCCTGGTAAACATGCTCTGCCTGCAGTGCCACACCTATCCGGGCGTCAACCCAAGCGGCCCGGTGCACAACCAGTCGGCCAAATATCAGGCCTGCACCATGTGCCACGGGCAGATTCATGGGTCCAACTTCAGCGACGTGTTCTTTAAGTGAGGAAGACAATGGCATCGCTACGAAAAATCAATCTGCCGTTCTCATTGAGTTCGTCATTCCAGTCCGCCGTTTGGGATCGCGGGTTGAAGGCCCGCCGCTTTCTGGCGTTGGTTGCAATTTTGCTATCGGGTTCGGCCGCGCTGTCGGCGCAGTCGCCCTGCGCGCCCGAACCTCCTCCCCCCGAGCAGGAGGGCAAAACCAGCGGCGACTATCTCGTACACTCCTCCTTCGAAATGGGATATCGCTCTTCGAACGAGTCAGGCGTCGGCGACATGTACGGCACGCTGGTGGATCTGAAAACCGGCCCGCGTTTCCTGAGCCAGACGTTCTCCATGGACTCGCTCGATCACAGGGGTTTGCTGTTTGACGGCCTGAGCTTGACCAGTTGCGGCTGGGGCGGCGATCCCGACAACGTCCTGCGCCTTCGCGTCGACAAAAACAAGTGGTACGATCTGCACGGCAGCTTCCGCCGTGACCAGTACGTGTCGAATTACGATTTACTCTCGAATCCGCTGAATCCTCCCTCATCTTCTCCTTACGTGCCGGTGTTGAATTCGCCCACCGCGTACGACACCACGCGCCGCATGACCGACGTTGATCTCACACTGTTGCCCCAATCTCGCCTCAGCTTTCGCCTCGGCTATTTCCACAACAACATGAACGGGCCGATGTTTGACGGCATTCACGAGGGCACGGAGGGGCTGCTGCTCAATCCGACCAACATAACGATGAACTCCTTCCGCATGGGAGCGGACTTGAGAATCGCCCCTAGGACCGTCCTCAGTTACGACGAGTTCCTCGATTACTATCGGGGAGACACAGACGCGCAATTAACTGCTGCGACCCCGGCGCTGCTCTCCAACGGCACTCCAGTGGAGCTGGGTGTATCGGTCGACACGCTGAACAGTACACCCTGCGCGCTGGCGAAAGGAACCACTACGCTCATTTCTGCCGGGGTGCTGACCAACGTCAATTGCAGCGCCTATTTCGGCTACCAGCGGGACCAGCGCATTCGCACCTCCACCCCGACCGAGCGCGCCAGCCTGCGCAGCAACTATCTCCAGCGCGTCGACCTTGTTGGTTCTTTCTCCTACAGCGACGCCGAAATGAGCACACCCGAGTATGAGTCCTTCAGCGGCCTGATCACCCGCACCCTCACCCGCTCGTTTGTGGGGACCGGCACCAGCGACGCCAGCCGCCTGTCGGATAACGCGGATGCCGGGGTCGCGATTCACCTGATGAGCCATCTTCGCCTGGTCAACAAGTTCACTTTCTGGGCCTATCGCACCCCGCAAAGTGCGGACTTGAGCGAGACGGACAACGACTGCGTCACTCCGAACTCGAAAACCAAGTTGCCGGCCTGCACTCTGTTGAGTACAGCCCCGGTGGTCGTAACCACCCCCACCCTGACGCTTTCCTCTTTCAATCAAAGCGTGATGCGGGATCAGACCGACCTCGTCTGGGATATTTCGAAGAAGGTCGGCGCCCACATTGGCTACCGCTATGGCGACCGCGTCTTCGACGACTTCGCCAGCTTCACAACCGGAGGCGAAACCAGCATCACGGTTCACGAAAACACCGCGCTCGCCGGCATCTGGGCGCGGCCCACCCGCGACGTACGTCTGAATCTCGACGTGGAGCATACGAATTACGACAACGTCATCTTTCCCATGGCTCCCCGCAAGGAGTCGCGCTACCGCTTCCAAACCAGTTACAGCCTGAAGCCCTGGGCGGTAGTAGGCGGCTCGGTCAACGTTGTCGAGGACGCGAATGCCTACTCGCTCACTGACTATGTTGGGCACAACCGGAATTACGGCCTAACCGCTTCACTCGCGCCCCGCCGGCGTTTCGGCATGGATCTGGCCTACAACTATAACGACTCAATCCAGAATGCCTTTGTCTGCTTCGCTGACACTCCGCCCACCGGAGTGTCGCTTCCGTTTGTGACCGGCGCCACGGCGTGTCCGCAGCCTCTCCCCACCGGGTCGACCACTCTGGCGGATCCTCTGCAGAATTATTCGATGTACACCAACCACACCCAATTCGGCATGGCGATGGTTAGATTCAAGTTCGACAAGCGAACCACCATCAATGCCGGCGGCAGCATCACCAACGTTGACGGCAGCATTCCCCAGTTCAATGTGTTGCAGCCTCTGGGCACGGCGGAATACAGGTTCTATCAGCCGGTGGTTTACCTGAGCGTGGATTTGGGACACAATTTCGCATGGAACAGCGGTTTCAATTATTACCAGTACAGCGAAGGTTCGTTCGTTGGCCCGACTGAGTCTCGCTATTTCCACGCCAACAATGTGACGGAGTCGGTTCGTTACGCGTTCTGACGGGGTGTTTTTCCGCGGAAGGTCGGCACGCAGATGGTAAGTGTAGGAATATCTAAACTGAGAACTGCGAGCTGACAGGAGACGGCAGACAGCTGACAGCTGTTTCAAACCTGCTCACGATTCTCGCCCAGCGAAACGTCTATCTCCATCTTTTTCTTGTTCCGATAGATGGTGACCTTTACCGTATCTCCAGCGCGATGATCATTCATAATCTCCGCCAGCCCGTCAGTGTCCTCGATTTTCTGGCCGTCGATGGCCACGATCAAGTCTCCGCCCAGCATGATGAGAGTGTTGCCGAGGTACGCTCGTTCGGTCCCCCCCCGCAATCCGGCCCGATCTGCCGATCCGCCGGCGACGACCTGCACAATCAACAATCCGTAATCGACCGGTAGACCCATTTCGTCGGCCAGCTCAGCGCTGATGGGAATCGTGCGAACCCCCAGCGCCGGACGCCGCACCCGGCCCAGCGTCATCAGGTCGTTGAGCACAGCCTTGGCGGTGTTGATCGGAATGGCGAAGCCCACGCCGGAATTCTGCCCGACGCTCGACAAAATCATGGTGTTAATGCCGATCACCTCGCCATGCCAGTTCATCAGCGGTCCGCCGGAGTTGCCGGGATTGATGGCCGCATCAGTCTGAATCGCTTCATCGATGGTCGCGCCATTAGGCTCGCGCACCGGACGAATCGAACTGACAATGCCGCGCGTCATGGTTCCCGCCAAGCCGAACGGATTGCCGATGGCATAAACCTTCTGTCCAACTTGCAGATTCCTCGAGTCGCCAAGCACTGCGGGAACCAGATCGGGAGCCTTGATCTGAATCACCGCGAGATCGTGCGCGGGATCGCTGCCGATGAGTGTCGCTTTGTATTTCTTGCGATTATGCAGCGTTACTTCCACCCCCTGCCGCGCATCGGCGACCACGTGGTAGTTGGTCAGAATATGACCGTCCTTATCGATCACAAATCCCGATCCCTGCCCTTCCTGCGGGACGAGTCCGTAAAAGAAGTCGAAGGCGGTGGAGTGGGAAGTAACGTTCACTACCGACGGAATATTCTTGCGGTAGACAAGAATATTGTTCTGCTCTTCGCTGTCGAGGCCCTCGTTGCCGGCGGCTTCCGTGATCTCAACTTTTCCCGGATGACTCAGCCAATCATTGGTATGAAGAACGCTGGTCGAGTTCGAGCGCCAGGTAGTGAAGTAAAAGAACGCGCCGGCGATCAGCAGCGCCAAAATTGCGGTCCGTAGGATTCTCATAATCGTTCCAACTCAATTCTAACGAATGATCGCGCAGCTGACACTATTCGGCCCGCTGACGGCTACACTCGACGATCGCGAGTCGTGGCTGGCCGGAGTTTAACGATGCAAGCCAAACCCTCTCCGCGGAAAAGATGCGGGAAGTGAGGCGCAACTTGTCAAACAAAATTGGAAAGCGTCGAGACAAAGAAGAATCGCCGCGTAGCCCTCATCTATTCTCCTACTGTGACCCGCAGACCTTGCCACACCTGCTGTACCTGCTCCCGTGTGTGGCTGAACGAGCCGGAGTTGTCGATCACATAATCCGCGGCCTTGATCTTTTCCGCTTCGGGCAGTTGTGCCGCCATACGGCGCGCCACTTCTTTGCGGGCGTCCTCGATCGACATTTTCTGCCGTGCGGCGAAGCGGGCAACTCGTTGCTCGTCGTCACATGTGACCACTACGAGACGATCGAATCTCTTCGCCGCGCCCGCCTCGAGAATCAGAGCGGCTTCCACGATGGCAACCGCACGTGGATCCTGGCAGCCCATTTCTTCCATCCATTCTTCCTGGGCGCGAATCACGGCCGGGTGCACAATACGGTTCAACTCCTCGACGCGGGAAGGAGCCGGCGAGGACGCCGCCGCCCTCGTGGCCTTATTCGCTGATCCAAATGCAAGCTCCGCGAGCTTCGCCCGGTTTACGCTGCCATCGGGATTCAGAATCGCGCGGCCGAAGTGCCGTACGACTTCGTTATAGACGGGCTGTCCCGGATGCATGAGTTCGTGCGCGATCCGGTCGGCCTGCACGAGATGCGCGCCCAAGGCAACGAACATTTCACCCACAATGGATTTTCCGGAAGCGATGCCGCCGGTTAGGCCGACTTTTAGCAAGCCGCCTCCCGGCGATGGAACTCAACCACGGAGACACGGAGGCACGGAGAAGAAAAGAAAAAAAGTGCCTTTCTCCTTGCCTCCGTGCCTCCGTGGTGAACGCTTTTCATTTCGTGGTGAGTTCCGGCACCCGGCTGCCCCGCCGCATTTTCGCCGCTTTCACAGTGTTGTACATCAGCATGGCGATGGTGAGTGGCCCTACGCCTCCGGGCACGGGCGTCAGCGCTCCCGCCACCTCCGCCACTTCAGGATGAACATCGCCGACCAGCGTGGAGCCCTTGGTTTGGAAATTTTGCTCGCGCTTGGCGTTGCCTGCGAAGAGCCGCTGAAATTCCGCCGGATCGGTAACTTTATTCATTCCCACATCAATCACCGTAGCGCCCGGCTTCACAAAATCGCGAGTAACCATGCCTGCCCGTCCGATGGCAGCGACCAGAATGTCGGCGCGCCGACACACTGCCGGCAGGTCATGCGTCTTCGAGTGACACACTGTAACAGTGGCGTTCGCATTGAGCAGCAACATCGCCGCGGGTTTGCCCACAATGTCGCTGCGCCCCACAACGACCGCTTCCTGTCCCGCAATGGGAATCTGGCTGCGCTGCAGAATCTCGATGACTCCTGCTGGCGTGCACGGCACCAGCCCCGGCCGCTGCGTCGAAAGAAAACCCACATTCACCGGATGAAACCCGTCCACATCTTTTGCGGGAGCGACCGCCATCAACACTCGTTTGGAATCCACCTGCGGAGGCAAAGGCAGTTGAACCAATATTCCGTCGATCTCGTCCCGCCGGTTAAGATCTTCCACCAGAGCCAGCAACTCAGCCGTCGTAGAGCTTTCCGGCGGAGTGTGCTGTTCGCTGTAAACGCCGACTTCCTCACAAGCCTTGACCTTTCCGCGCACATATATTTCCGATGCCGGATCGTGGCCGACCAGAATGACCGCCAGCCCGGGTCGTATCCCAGCGGCAGTCATGGCCTTAGCCTCCGCCGCGACTTCGGCGCGGATGTCGTTCGCGATTTTTGTGCCGTCGAGGATTCGCGCTGGCATTTTGGCTCCCGCCAAAAATCTTACACTGCCCGGCTCGCCAAGTGCAGCGAGGACCGGGAATTATCGGGTACTGTCTTAACTCCTGTGGCATGAGTCCGAGGTGTGGCTTTCCACTTGCGATCCCGGCCACGGCTCGCTCCGTGCCACATCATTTAAGACACCACCAATTATCGGCCCTCGTTTCGGAGCAACCGAATTTCCCGTACAATGCGATGCATGATCGCCAAGGAATTGCTCGAGATTCTGGTCTGTCCCGCCTGTAAGCAGGCCCTCGACTACCGCCAGAATCCAGAAAGCCTGAAGTGCACGCAGTGCCATCGCGTCTACGCCGTGAAAGATGACATCCCCATCATGCTGATCGACGAAGCCACCATCGAAAGCGCCTGATTTCCGAACCGCCGTGGGAAAAACTGTCCGCCTAGAGAGTCCGGCACCGGGACGCCTCCGCAATTTACGCCTGAAAATTCACATACCTGTGACAGCTCCGTGACAACCAACGTGCCAGTATTTTCGTATCGTTGGCTCGTATAACGAAGAACACGAGACCATTCCCGCCCAAACTGACACTTTGTGTCGGTTCTGAGACGCAAGAATGTACTAGCGAGACCTTACGTAACCCGCAAGACAGGCTTAAGTTGCCTGCAACTTCCGATATCCACAGGGGTTTATGAAACCAAACCGGCTTGCTGGACGTACTAGGAAGTAGACAGCAGCCGCTGGCAGCAGAATTGCATGCAACTTGTATGGCTGCGAGTGAGTCTAATCAGCAACAGTGGTAGGAAGGTCGGAGTCGGAGGTGATGACGGCCATGTTTAACGGAAGCACATTTGACGAAACTGGGTTCGAAACGATGATGACCGCGAGGGTCAACAACGACAAAGACAGATTCACGGCGACCGAACTTGCCGCGCTGCGCAGCGACCTGCTGCAAGGCGGCATGATCGACTCATACGAGGCCGCCGAGCTTCTGCAGGTGTTCCTGATGGGCCGTGGCTACGGTGTGTCGCCCAAAGCGGCGCTCGATGCCGCCGGCCGGGTAGAGATGGCTGGATGCGCTCTCCCCGTGCTGCAGCACGAGTTGGAAAACCTTGCAATGGTAATGTAAGCGCTCGCGAGGCCGGTGAACCTCGCGCGTGGGCAGTACCGAAATTTTGAGATTCTGGCTCGGCCGATCGAGACAAGATTAGCCGAACCGGTCTACACGAAGAGAAGCCGGGCAAACCAGCCCGGCTTTGTGGTGTCTGGGTTCCATTCTTTCACCGTGATCGAGGCGGACCACCGTTTTTACTGAAGTGCGCCGTTGCGCGCGGAGGAGAGAATCCAAGTGTGACAACCTAAACTCAAGGGTTTTGCGCAAGCCAATTCCCATTTTGGTACTCGCCACAGCCCATATTGCTAAGAGTGAGCAATATTGCACACACAATCGCACGCTACCGTACCAATCTGACGATGCGAGCGAACAGTAGGACCTGGGCAGCGAGAGGGGAACTTGAAATGCTTGGACCACTCAGAAAACCTTTCGTAATTCTTCATTTTTGTTGCGGCCCTACCGTCCTTACCGACGACGGGATGTTCCCGAGCAACTTGGGATATCGCGTCATCAACTCAAACAACGGATTCGAAACAATCCAGTTGTCCACATCCGAAAACATCGATGCCGCGGTCCTGGAACTAGACCGCAATCATCCCGATGTCTTGTTAATCGCACAAGAAATCGAACGTGTTCGACCATCGATCCCCATTATCGTGGTGGTGCGTGCGACGCAAACTCTGGAGGGCCTTCGCGACGTGGCAGACGCGGTCGTACAGAAGGAAGTTGGCCCTGGAATCTTGCTGAGATCGCTGGAAGAACTCCTGCCCGGGCTGCGACCAGCAGATCGACTTGGCCTCACCGAGCACTCATCCCAGTACTAAATCCATTCCATGGTTGGCTTGGCCGGTTTTCCACAGGCCGAATGTCATTCCTCACAGACAACTCTCGACCCAACTCGCTAGCGTAAGCCGCTTTGCGGTGTGGCCCCTTCAAAATGCCGACTCCATCCGGCTCTCGTTCACCGAAGTCATGCGCGTGCTGGCCGCCGGCCACATTGACCGCAAAACCGCCAGCCTGATGATCTACGCCCTGCAAGTTGCCACCTCAAATCTCCCGGAAACCAACCCCTGCGACGCGTAGACCGAAGCGGAGGCGAATGTTGTTACCCTACCGGTCCGGGCAAATGTTGTGAATGGCTTTCAGAAGATAGAAAAACCGCCGGGAGGGACACTCAAAGAAAGGACGTTCAAAAAGAAGTGCTCACTTCTTCTTCGCAGCCGCAGCCCGTGCCCCCCGCTCCTGCAGCGCCAGCATCACCACCTGCAGCATCTCGTCCTGCGGCGCCGGCTTGCCCGTCCAGATTTCAAACTGCCGCGCGGCCTGGTGGACAAACATTTCTATGCCGGGAATAATCTGCGCGCCGCGCTGCTTGGCCAACTGCAGCAGGCGCGTCTCGAAGGGGTCGTAGATCATGTCGAAAACGTAGCGCGCATTGATTTCCTTTTCCTGCAGCGGCGTCTCGCGCGTGTTACCCATGCCCACCGGCGTGGCATTGATGATCACATCGAAGACGTGCTTCTTCAAATCAGCCCGCTTTATCGAGCGAGCATGCGCCCGCCGCGCCAGCTTTTTCGCCGCCTCAATGCTACGATTCAAAATGAAAACTTCCGCCCCGCGTTCAGCGAGGCCAAAAACAGCGGCCCGCGCTGCGCCGCCGGCGCCCAGCACGAGAATCTTCGCGTCCTGCAACGTACTCAGGCGTCGTTCGAGCGGCCGCACTACGCCTGATGTATCCGTGTTAAAGCCGTAGAGTTTTCCATCCTGCGCCCGCACCACGGTATTGCACGCGCCGATCTTCGTCGTATGCGAATCGGTGTTGTCGAGGTGAGCGAGAATGGCTTCCTTATACGGCATCGTAATGCTGAGACCGTGAATGGGAATGTCGCGCACACAGGTAAGTAGATCCTTCAGAGTCTTGGCATGCAGCGCAACGTAAACGGCGTTCACATTCTCGCGGCGAAATGCCGCGTTCATGATCGCGGGCGAGAGCGAATGAGCAACGGGATCTCCTGCCACCCCATACACGCGCGTGGCCGCATCCACCTGTTCGATGCGGTAGACGCTGCGCAACTCCTGCGCGCTGATTTGCCCCGGCGCCGTTTCTTCTCCAGCTCCGACCGCGGCGAAGGTAAACACGCTGCCTGCGCGAACACCCAGCACGCGGCTGATGACTCCCTGCTCGCCCATGCAAACGCCAACAAGAGAGTGATGGTCGCCCTCGCGTCCCAGAAACTGCATCATGGTCACGTTGTCGGAAAGCGTGGTCGCCGTGCCGACGACCTTGTAGTAGTCCGCCGGGATAGCACGCATTTTCTCCAGAGTCTCGTCGAGCTTCTTGGTTCCGCGGAAGTCGTGGAAGGAAAGAATCAATGCCGCGCGAGAGCGCAGCCTTTGCAGTTGATCCGGTTTGCACTTCAATGCGGTCTGCAGCTCCACGTCGACCAGCTGACATCCGGCCGCCGAGGCCTTCGCCAGAATGTCGAGCTCCGAGGCGATAGAACCGCGAAACTTGCCTCCGCTGGCGGCGCGCCGGCAGGTGGCGATCACGGCGACGCCGGGGTGCGTTTCCAGAAAATACTTTACCTTTGGCAGCGCTAGGCCGGGCTTCGAAAGATGGTCCAACCTGAACTCAAGAAAAGAGTTATCCCGAGCGACTCCATCCGCTTTTTCTAATAATTCAGCGGCATCGGAGGCGCTCACCGCGACGCAAACCCGCGGCAACCGCAGCGGCAAAAGCCGCGGCAAGTAGCTTTTCGCTTCAGAAATCATCTTGAATCAATAGCTTCGCACGTTTACAAAAGGTTCGGCGCGAATCTTACAGGGGACGAATTCCAGATGCAACACCGGATTCATAATTCCTTCAAAAAACCCATTTTCACAGCCACTCTGACACCCTCGTAACCTTGACCCCCACTTACCCCGTTGTTACCTTCCATTGGTAGCACTGCACTTACGCCGTTTCACCATGGAAGCGGCGGCCAGGGGCCGCCAATCCGGAGGTAACATGAAGAAAATAGGATATTTGTTGATACTGGCCGCCACCGCGATGTGGGCCCAGGGGCCGGCCTCAGACCTGCCAGCGCAGAACGCTCCCACCCCCGAGGGGGCCATCTCCACCACCTCCAATTTTCCCATTGAGCGGGTGCAAATGCCGACCTATGCTGATGTTTACTGCGCTGGTTTCATTAACCGGCAGAGCCTGCCTGACGCCAATTTTATCGGCGGCGGATTGGAGACTCCCACCGACACCAAGTTTGTTCGTGGCGACATCGTCTATTTGTACGGGAAGGGTTATGAACTCGGAGCGCAGTACGAAATCATCCGCGCACTCCGCGACATCAACGAATACGAACTGTTTCCCGGCCAGCGCAAACTCTCGAAGGCTACCGGCCAGCCCTATGCCGAAATCGGTCGCGTTCGCGTCGTCGACACGCGCAGCCGAAGCGCCATCGCCCACGTCGAGTACGCCTGCGACCCAATCAATCCCGGCGATATCGCCATCCCTTTTGCCGAGAAAACCATGGTCAGCTTCCACCCGCCCGTGCGCTTCGACCGCTTCCTGCCCAGCAGCAGCAAGGTTTCCGGCCGCATTGTCATGGCCAGAGATTTTGATTCGGTCATCGGCACCGGCCAGAAAGTTTACCTGAACGTGGGCGCGAACCAGGGCGTGAAAATAGGAGACTACTTCCGCGCCGTCCGCAGCTACGAGGCCGACCTCAACGATCCGGTCGATTCGCTCTCGTTCAAAGCCGCCATCAGTGAAGACACGCAGCTGAAGCAGCCCTCCGTCGATCCTCGCATGTTCACCAAAGGCAACGGACCGGTCATTCACGTCCGCGACCTGCCGCGCCGGGCCGTCGGCGAAATCGTAGTCATCGGCACCACTCCCACCACCGCCACCGGAATGATCGTCTACTCCATGGAAGACGTTCACGCCGGAGACGACGTGGAGTTGGACGAGCAGGCACAGGCGCAGCCGCAATAACCTCGCAGGCATCACGAATGCAGTCACACCGGGGACGCGAAAGCGTCCCCCTTTTTTTTGCCTTCGCGATCAAAAAAATGGGAAGCCTCCCGTCCACAAGTGCCCCACCTCTCGCATCGCTGCGAGAGCCGGAGATTTCCGAGCGTGGAGAGCCGGAACTGTGTGATCGCCGGCCCCCTCTTAATACATCGCTCACGGTGATCAATATCAGTTGGCAGGAATCATCGTCACGGTACCACTGCCCTCATTCGTCACCCAAATGTTGGCTCCATCGAAGGCCACTCCCCATGGAACGCCGCCCACCGGATAAGTGCCCGCGACAAATCCGGTGCTGGCCACGAGCTTCATCACCGTGTTGCTGCCTTCGTTCGCTACCCAAATGTTGTTTCCATCGAAGGCCACTCCGAACGGCAGACTTCCCACGGTGTATGTGCCCAGAACCGTGCCGCTGCTGGCCAGCAGCTTCGTAACCGAATTGCTCCCTCCATTCGTTACCCAGATGTTGGCCCCGTCAAAAGCCACTCCGTACGGATACAGTCCCACGGGGTAGGTGCCCACAACCGCGCCGGTGCTGGCCAACAACTTGGTCACGCTGCTGCTGCCTTCGTTGGCCACCCAAATGTTGGTGCCATCAAAGGCCACGCCGAACGGCGTGGTTCCTACGGAGTACGTGCCCACAACCGCGCCGGTGCTGGCTAACAGCTTGGTTACGCTGTTGCTGCCATCATTTGTCACCCAGATGTTGGTTCCATCGAAAGCCACCCCTTGCGGAAAGTTCCCAACGGGGTAGCTACCCACAACTGCGCCGGTGCTGGCCAACACCTTGATCACCGTGCCGCTGCTGCTCGGATTCGTAACCCAAATGTTGGTGCCATCGAAGGCCAGTGAGCTGGCCCCGGGCCCAACCGGGTAAGTACCCACAACCGCGCCGCTGCTCGCGAGCACTTTGGTCACCGTGCCGGTGTAAAGGTTCGCCACCCAAATATTGGTTCCGTCGAAGGCCACGCCGTACGGATTGGATGTAACGGGGTAGGTCTGGCTATACCATCGCAAAAGTGCCGCATTCATTACTCCAGCAGAGACACCCCCCGAAGGCCCGGCAGGTCCCTGCGGCCCTGGGATTCCTTGCGGTCCAGTGGCTCCGGTGGCACCGGGCAACCCAGGCAGTCCTTGCGGACCTTGCGCCCCATTGACTCCGGGGAGCCCTTGTATCCCTTGCGCTCCATTAAGCCCAGGCAACCCCTGCATTCCGGTTGCGCCCGTCGCTCCCGGCAAACCTGGGATCCCCTGTGGCCCTTGCGCTCCGTTAAGCCCAGGCAACCCCTGCAGCCCGGTCGCGCCCTGTTGCGCCATCACGCTCCACGCACTGGTGTCTTGATCCGGAGTTTCAGTGTTCGGGCCGTTCGCTGCGATCGCCACATAAGTTGAGCCGCTGTAAGTGACGACGTCATTCGCCGCGTAGATTGCGGTCGGATCGAAGGCGTTGCGGAAGTTAAAGCCAGTTCCGGCCGCGCCCGCAGGACCTTGTGCTCCTGTCGCGCCCGGAACACCCTGCAGCCCGGTGAGTCCCTGCGGTCCCGTCGCGCCTGCTGCGCCCTGCGCTCCCGTTGCGCCGGTGGCTCCTGTTAAACCAATAGGTCCCGCGGCGCCTATCGCGCCCTGCGGCCCAGTGGAGCCTTGCAGCGCCATCACGCTCCAAGCCGATGGGTTTTGATCCGGAGTCTCAGTGTTCGGCCCATTCGCCGCAGTAGCTACATAAGTTGACCCGTCGTAAGTGACAACATCATTCACGGCATAAGTAAAAGTCAGATTGAAAGCGTTGCGGAAGTTAAATCCCGTCCCGGTTGTCCCCACCGGACCCTGTGGTCCTGTCGCGCCTGCAACACCCTGAGGTCCCTGTGAACCGGCAACTCCCTGCGGTCCCTGCGCACCCGTCGCGCCTTGCGGACCCGATGGACCTTGCGCACCGGTCGCCCCCGTCAAGCCCTGCGGCCCCTGCGCTCCAGTGGCACCTTGCGGCCCAGCAGGTCCCTGAGGTCCACCGTTGACGAACACAATGTCTAACTCGGCTGAGTGGCTCATATTTGTATTTTCTTTACTGTCGAAGCTCGCATTCAGCGAGCCATTGCCCACCAACGCAATTCCATCGTTGGTCTGGGTTCCGTTCAGCCATGCCTGCAGCGCGGAGGTGATATCGACGAGGATGTAATCGTTCGTACTGGCTGTGGTCAGCGGCACCGCGCTCGCGATCGTACTTCCTGTCGTCGGAGAAGACTTTGCAGTGATCGTCCCTTCCGACCAGGCGCTGGTGACATAGTCGACGTTGAAGTTACCGGCTGTCGTTACTGCATTAACGTAGAGTTTGAGCGTGGCCTTCTCTACATTGATGCTGGTGTATGCAGAAGGAATAGACGACAGATTGAACTGAATGTAAGTTATTTGCGAACCGCCCACCACATCGAGCAGCGCATTGGCGCCGTAGTTGGTTGTGGAAGCGCCCGCGTTCGTGTAAGCGTCGCCGCTGGGTGTAATCTGCGCATAGGCGCCACTCAGACAACCCAGCACGGAAAGTACAAGCACCACCAACCTCGCCTTCAAATTGGCCATGGCTCTCCTTGCAAGTCTCTGTTCTCACATTCAACAAACGGACCCCTTATAGAAACAAAAGCGACTGCCCGCATCCCTTGCTATTCAAGACGGAATCCTGTGTGGGCCGCGCCCCGTCCGCACCTTGCGCAACCGCGACGAAAGCGCTTGCATTTAGCGCCCATACATTTCTGAAGCCCGTACTGCCTGCCTAAGCTTCGCCCTCGCCGGGCATTTTATTTTGTTGATCACACGCCCCAGTGGTCGCGTGAGCGGTTCCGCCCCTGGAAATGGTTAGTAATTTTGGCACGATGATACCCAAGCCCCCTTTAGAAAGCGAGAAAGAACCGGCGTTATACTTGAGGTAACCCAGATATTCAGTGTCTTTCTAATGACCGTTGAGGGCGTGCCGCGTTCCCACTCACTAATGTGCCCCATAACCTCGACAAAGAGATCGCGAGAGCGAGTTGCGTCGAGAAGGGGGCGGCGCTGATAGCAACTTGTGGTAATAAAGTGGGAATATCTAGCGCCGTAGGAGCGGTGCAGGTTGGTTGGCATTGCAACGATGTATCAGGAACGCAACGATATCGCTTCGGCCGATGAACATGCGGAAGAGTTCGCAGCATCCCCTGTGGTGTTGGAGTACAGATGGGGCCAGCCCCCGGTCTGTGTTTAGGCGCCAGTTATTTATAAAACGGACTCACTTCAACTTCCTGCCTTCAAAAGACCGTTCACTCACGGAGCGCCAATGTTGCCACCCGCATGTGCCCGCTCTTGAGGAAGGTGCTCACCGTGCTGATAATTTCCTGCGTCCCGGCAGGAATCGACGAGGTGTGCCCACAATATTTCCGCGCTGCCGCAAAAAACTCCTCAGTGCTGCATTCAGTCGACTTGCTCTGCCCAACTACGGCCTCAGCCATCGTCACTCCTAATTGCCGATAGCTTTCGAACTGGGCTTCGTTAAAAAACTGGTCTGCCGTGGTTTCGTGAGGAAAGGTTTTGTGAGTCGCTGCGTAGTTTTGCACGTCGATCGTTTCGCTTCCGCGCACGGCGGGCTTGAAGTAGATGAGCTCTCCGTCGTCCACGTTCTGTCCTGCGTCAACGGACTTATAACCAATAGCGGCTATGGCACAATACGCCGCCTGTGGATTGTTTCCACTCGGGATGTGATTATGAGCGCCGAACTCGATGGGAATGCCGAGATCAATTCTAATCTTGCGGATGGCATTGGCCAGATCTTCGAACTGGAAATCAGGATCCGCGCCCGCATCGATCACAATAATGCGATGGCATCGCCGCATCACCATCTCATACAAGGCAAGGTTCTCGAAATGCGCGCCATCGGATAACTGAATGTAACGGCCCGTATCGTTAGTTCGGCCCAGGGCTTCATTCAGCAGCGGTCCCAGCGCCAGACGCGGAGAATTGCGCTGGAAGAACTTAGCGTCCTTCTCCTTGCCCGGGTTCGGCAGCCAGTAGCCAAGCCGCACATTGAACAAGGTCATGATCAAGGTCAGCAGCGGTGAAGAGTGGTAACCCATGTTGGGATTGAAGGCCGCTCCGCTGATTGCCATCGCCGTGCCCAGGGTCAAGCCCTTGCCTCCGGCGTAATACTCGGTTCGCACATATCCGGTACGTAAGCTGCCGCAGTGCAACGGGCTGAAGGTGAAAGATTCGGCCTTGCGCTGAGTCCATGCCGTATTGGTTGTCGCCACCAGATTCAGTGTGGCGTTGATGATGTGCAGCGGTGCATGTGCATCCTGCGGCAAGTCTTTCTCCCGAAGGTTGTCGTCTTCGTCAAAATTGGTGAAAAAATCCGGCGAGCGCGATTCGTTCGAAGCTCCCAGATAAGCCCGAATCAGGCGCGAGCGGTACATGCCATGCAACGAAAAAGTGTTTACGTTGAAAAAGAAATTGCACAGAAATGCGAAGCCCGCCAAGACCAGGCCGTAGATTGCCCAGCTTTTCCCGTTGTTAAAACCCCCCATCGCCAGGCGATTCAGGCAGGCAAGCGTGATGGCCAGCAGAAACAGGAAGAGCAACCCGCACAACTGCCCGATAAGATCAAGGTTCGATGTCGCTCCCTTTTCCGGCAGAGCGGGCGTTTTCCCGCTCTTGGCGATGGATGCGGAAATGCCCCCCACAACCACCGTTACCGCGGCGAATATCCAATTCACAAGAATCGGCCCATAGTAAGCGACCCCTGCGGCCACAAGCCAGCCCACCATCAACAGCATGTGAACCGCCTTCATGCGCGCCCACCACTCCCGGTTCTCTTCCGTGTCGTTATCCGCAACGATCCCAGTAAACAAAGATGAAGCCGTCAGCAGGATCGACCACACCAGAGGCAATCCGAGCACAATGACAGAATTATTTCCAGGCCAGAAACCCGTGCCATGCCAGTTCCGCGCAAAATGTGGGACCGGTTCGAGTCTGCCCCGCAGCGCGCCCGCATATTGCACCAGCAGCAAAAGTAACGCGCTTGTGGCCAGCGCTACCAGCGGAACCGCTACCGCGAACTGCCAATGCTTTCCCACGCGTTTTACCCAGCCTTTGCCCGGCCCTGCCGCCATCCTGCCTCCGTAAAAAGCTGGCACCAGCAGCGGAATGGCTATGAAACACGCGAAAGTAAGCAGCGGCCACCAGCTCAATTTGTGGTTGGGAGAGGTGAGCCAGAAAACTACCATCCCGGCGACTACCAGGCAGATCACGAGATTTCCGGCACACATCACGACCTGCGCAGTTTTTTCCCACTTATATATCTTCGAGACTCGCTGTACGAATGCCACCATAATCAGAGCCAGCGCGAGCACGCTCGAGAATGCGCCCATCCAGTAAAGCTCCGGCAATCCTCGCAGCTCCCGGGCGATAAAGCACATGACCGTTCCAGCCAGAATCGGCAGGCACAACAGCGCCGCAAACAACGGCAACAACATACAGTTATTCAAGAACAAATTGCGCAGGACCGTCGCGACCAGCGTCCACGTGTCAACGGTGATTCCCCCGAGGCGTGGCGCCAGAAAGCTGGTAAATTCGCGCAGATGCCGGATGGTGCGCGGCTCGGGGTCGACCCCAGTCCTGCCCGTTCCACGGCTCTGCGCCAGTTCGCCGATTGCTCCGCGATAGCCGTGCGGATGGCGCTTCGCCCACGCCATCAACCAGCTTCCGATGTATCCTCCGCCCGAAACGGTGGAGAGAAAACTCGCCTTATGCAACAGGCCTTGTTTGGCCGCGTCCCGGACGGAGAAGCGAGCCAGCGATTGCAACACGCCCAGGCAAACGCTGGCGCTGCGAATGCCTCCTCCTGAAAAACAGAGCGCGGAACGGCGCTGACCGGACGCATCCGATCGATGCAGAATATTCGTGAACTTCTGATCGCACTCTTTGCACTTCCGTTCAGCCGCCCGAATGGCCTCAATCAACTCGTTCAGGCGCTGGCCCTCGGGAGTTTCCGGCCCATGCCACCCGGGGTGACTCGCCGACCAATCGTCGAGGGCGATCTTCTTCGTATCGTAGTTGGCATACGCGGCTACAGCTTCGTTCGCAAGATTCACGTCCTCTGGTTGTGATCTCCCCTGGGCACGCAGTTCTTCTAAGAGAACCTGGCACGGTAAAGAATGCGCGAATACGGGAATTCGCACCTCAGGATTTCCGTCGGGCACGGGGCACCCACCCTTTCTCCGCTGAAACGGCGTTCCTGCTGAATGTGTTTTTATCTCTGCATCTGATCGGCAACCGGGCGAACCCAGGCTGCTAGCTGCGCGGGGAAGCGCATATTCGGGAAGCGGGCGCAGAGTACCTCAGCAGTTCGACCTTGTCAACCCAAATCCGATTTTTGTTACGAAATCCGAACAACGCCGCGGCTGTGATCTGTCAAGACGTTGTACCCTCGGGCGCCCTTCCCTTGCCTCTAAGTACTGCGCAGAGAAAGTGCTTTACCCTTAGCCTGCAAAGGGGGACGGTATCCAGATCTCGAGGCCAACTTGCGGTCGGGTTCCGGCCAGAGATCGGACATACGGCAAGACATGCACTGGGATGCGCCGACGAACATCGGAACAGCAAACGCATCAGCTCTTCCTCCCCGGTATCCCGAGATCCTCGATGTGGACGAGCATATCTGCGGCATCGCTGTACACGCGAAACGCTCCCGATTGCTCCAGTTCTTCCTTGCTATAACCTCCAGCGAGGAAGCCTACCCCAAGAGCTCTTCTACGCCCTGCGGCGAGCATGTCCCACACGCTGTCGCCAACAACGACG